>Ga0335072_10001251_pt1 | contig 42009 bp, 34 predicted proteins | sample Lox_Sample_21_FD_206725 | JGI IMG/M metagenome (GOLD analysis project Ga0335072, IMG submission 206725) | Soil microbial communities from Loxahatchee National Wildlife Refuge, Florida, United States - Lox_Sample_2.1 | ecosystem: Environmental > Terrestrial > Soil > Wetlands | place: USA... | reverse complement strand
CCTCTGAACGCCCTGGAACTGGGAGCCATTCTGGTCTTCGCCGGCGTGCCGGCATATTGGCTGAGCCACTTCGCCCTCAGCCCGCGGAAAGCCAAAGCTACAGCCGATTAATCAGGCTCGCCACGTAGCCCGCCCCGAAACCGTTGTCGATATTCACAACGGTCACATTGCTGGCGCAGCTGTTGAGCATTCCCAGCAGGGCGGCCAATCCGTGGAAACTGGCGCCATATCCCACGCTGGTGGGCACAGCAATCACAGGGCAGGAAACCATGCCGCCAACCGCGCTCGGCAGCGCTCCTTCCATCCCGGCACACACTACGATGACGCGCGCCTCGTCGAGCCGCTCGCGATTGCTCATCAGCCGATGGATGCCGGCCACGCCGATATCGAATATGGTTTCCACTTCATTCCCCATCACTTCGGCGGTGAATCGGGCCTCTTCCGCCACCGGCATATCGCTCGTCCCGGCGCAGACCACGGCGATCTTGCCCTTGCCGAACACGGTGTGGTCGCGCCAGAAGCGGATAGCGCCGGAGAGGGGCGAATATTCAGCCCCGGAAAGCGCTGTGGTCACGGCCTTTGCGCACTCGGCGTCGGCGCGCGTGATGAGGACATTCTGCGCGTTCTCCAGGAGCTTGCCGGCGATAGCCACCACCTGCTCGGCGGTCTTTCCCTTGGCGAATACCACCTCCGGGATGCCGTGGCGAAGGGCGCGATGGTGATCGACCTTGGCAAAGCCCAGATCCTCGAACGGCATATGCCGCATCCTCACCATCGCCGCGTCGATGCCCATCACGCCGTCGCGAACCTGCTCGAACAAGCCACGGAGTTGCTCCTGATCCATGAGGTCAGAATATCAGAGCCCGTGTTGTGAGCCGGACGTAAGTATTTTCACTAAAAGTACCATTGCTGTAGCGACATGAATGGAACGATTGTTCTATTGTTGGTGGAGAGTAATAATTCGCATGATGGAATTAGCATGGAAGAAAGCACTCAAGAAGGAAGTGCAGGCTTCGGAGGTAAGACGGATCGGCGCGAGACTAGCCGTTTTCCTGTTACGGAAGACGTGAAATACACCGTAATCCATTCCAAGGCTCTCAGGATCAGAGGTTCGGGAAAAACGCTCAATTTCGGCAGCGGCGGCCTTTTGTTTACTACGGAAGATCGTTTGCCGTTGGGCCGCACGGTGGAACTTTCCGTGGCGTGGCCCGCGTTGCTTGGCGGTAAATGCCCGTTACAATTTGTAGCCACCGGCCGCGTTGTCCGGTCGGAGAGTCATCGCGCGGCGGTGAAGATCCAGCGCTACGAATTCCGTACCCGTGGTAGCGCGGCGGTCAGCGTTTCGACGGCTTCGTAACGGTTCAGTCATCCCGGTGCACGGTCGCGGGCGAAAACGCCGGCAGGCAGACGGCGATGTATTCGGCGCCGCCTGCGAATGGCGTGCTATACCGTACCCATTCGCCGGCATGCGCTACCACAGCCTGTCCTGCATGAAGATCCATCGCTCCACCGCTGTGCTCCATACGCAACATGCCGCGGAGCACAATCGTAAACTCGTCGAACTCGGGCTTTTGGCCGGGTTCCAGCCATCCTTCCGGGCTGCGCATGTGCGCCACGCTCACCCGGTTCTCGGCGGAGTTTACCCTTCCGATGTACTCGTCTATTAACTTTGGTTTATTTCCAGCTGCTTCCACCCGCGTAGGGGCGGGAATTAGAGTTGGCATGGCGACATGGTACCAATTCACCACGATTTCGGACTTGCCCTCCGCGCGGGGCCGTCGGTATACTGATTTTTCGCTGCTTGTTTTTATGTTGGCGAGAGACGATTTTGACCCCTTGGCGCCCCAACGGGAAGCCGCTTTCTTTTATGGCCTCTTTCTACGGGGCCACGATGTCGAAACCCTGCGCCAGGACATCGACGTGCCCCGCACCATGCTCGATAAGTGGCTGCGCGCGCGGGACTTCGAGGCCAGCTTCGTGGAAAACCTGCATCGCGTTTACGCCTATCGCAAACAGGTGCTGGCGATCTTCGACGGCCTTATCTCCAACGAGGCCATGCGCCCGCGATTGCAGTAAGGCGATCGCTTTCCTTTACTCCCCAAATCGCCAGTGACGGTGCGTTAGTAACCTGCAACCCCAAGGGAGCGGTGCCTTTAAATGCACGGGGCTATAATCGGGTTTTGCATGGCGAACCACATAGTCTTAGTGACCGGCTCGTGCGGCTTGATTGGATCGGAAGTTTCGGTCTTTTTCTCGCGGCAGGGATTTGACGTATTCGGAATCGACAGCAACCATCGCGCCGTGTTTTTCGGACCGGAGGGGGATACCAGTTGGGTGCTCGACCGGTTGCGCCGCGAGATTCCGGGTTATCGCCATGAGGCGCTCGATATCCGTGACCGCGAGGGCGTCCTGGCCTTGATCCGCCAACTCCGGCCTCATCTGATCGTCCATACAGCGGCGCAGCCTTCCCATGACAAGGCGGCAGCCATCCCGTTCCTCGACTTCGAAGTGAATGCCCTGGGCACTCTGCATCTGCTGGAGGCGGCGCGTCAATTCTGCCCGGAATCGCCGTTCATCCACATGTCCACCAACAAGGTTTACGGCGACCGGCCCAACACCATTCCTTTGAGGGAACTCGAAACCCGCTGGGATTATGCCGACCCTGCCTTCGAAAACGGCATCCCCGAAGATTTTCCGATCGACCAATCCAAGCATTCGCTGTTCGGCGCTTCGAAGGTGGCCGGCGATGTGATGGTACAGGAGTACGGACGCTACTTCAACATGCCTACGTGCTGCCTGCGCGGAGGATGTCTCACCGGGCCGAACCATTCCGGTGTGGAGTTGCACGGGTTCCTCAGTTACCTGATGAAATGCAATCTCGAAGGCCGCGAGTACCGGGTGTTCGGATACAAAGGAAAACAGGTCCGCGATAATATCCACTCCGAGGACGTGGCGCATTTCATGTTCGAGTTCGCCAAGGCTCCCCGCGTGGCTGAAGTCTACAACCTGGGCGGCGGAAAGTCTAACGCGTGTTCGGTTCTCGAAGCCTTCCGCATGGCCGGAGCAGCTACGGGTAAACCGATGCGCTGGTGCTATGTAGACGAAAATCGGATCGGCGACCATATCTGTTACTACAGCGACCTGCAAAAGATGCGGGCGCACTATCCCAATTGGAATATCAGCAAGCCGCTGGAAGCGATTTTTCAGGAAATCGCCGAGAGTTGGACGCTGCGGCTGGCGCAACAGGCAGTTCGATGAAAATTCTGATCACCGGAATTTGCGGGTTTGCGGGCAGCGCGATCGCCGAGGCGCTGCTGGAACGGCGGGAGGGCCTAACGGTCGCGGGAATCGACAATCTCCACCGTCCCGGCTCCGAAATCAATCGTCTGCGCTTGCGCAAGCGGGGCGTGAAATTCATCCAGGGCGACATTCGTCTGGCCAGCGACTTCGAACTACTGCCCGCGGCCGATTGGGTGATCGACGCCGCTGCCAATCCCAGCGTTCTCGCCGGCTTGCCCGGTAATGTCAGCAGCCGGCAGCTTTTCGAGCACAATCTCGCCAGCATCGTGAACGTTTTGGAGTACTGCAAACGCCATCGCGCCGGCCTCCTGCTCGTTTCGAGCAGCCGCGTTTACTCGATCCCGGCGCTGAAGTCGCTGCCGCTCAAACACAACTGGGACGCTTTTTCCCTGGATCAAGCCGCCGGCCTGCCCCCTGGCGTCTCCGTCCGCGGCATCGGAGCCGGTTTTTCCACCAGCGCTCCGGTGTCTCTCTATGGCGCCACCAAGCTGGCATGCGAAGCCATGGCGCTCGAATATGGCGAAGCGTTCGGGTTTCCGGTATGGATCGACCGCTGCGGCGTCCTCGCCGGCCCGGGACAGTTCGGCACACCCGAGCAGGGGATTTTCGCCTATTGGATCAATGCCCACCTGCGGCGCCGCCCTCTGCGCTATATCGGCTTCGAAGGTACTGGCAGGCAAGTGCGCGACGTTCTACATCCCCGAGACCTGGCCGAACTGCTCGATCTCCAGATGCGCCGCGAGCGGGCGGGAGGCCAGCGTATCTACACCGCCGGCGGCGGACCGGAGAACGCTATGTCGCTGGCGCAACTGACGGCGTGGTGTGATGCCCGATTCGGCGCATTGGCGGTCACGGCCGATGAGAATGAGCGGCCGTATGACATTCCCTGGGTCGTGATGGATAATGCCGATTGCGAGCGGCATTTCGGATGGCAGCCGGATACGCCGCTGGCGGCGCTGCTGGACGAGATCGCGCTTCACGCCGAGCAGCACGAGGATTGGCTCGAGCGGAGCGGCCTGTGAAGGCTCCCCAGCCGGGCAGCCAGGAACCCCTCCAACTTCTCTCGGTTGTCATCCCGTGCCGCAATGAGGAAGGCGCCATCGCGTCCACCGTGGAACACCTGCACGTCGAACTGCGCCTGCATGGCGTGGAACACGAGATCGTCACGGTAGACGACGGCAGTACCGATTCCACCTGGGCGGTCATGCAGAAGGTAGCGGACAGCGTCCCTACGCTCCGCCCGGTACGGAACGATGGCGAGCACGGGTTTGGACGCGCGGTGGTCTATGGAATCGATCACAGCCGGGGCGACGCCGTGGTGGTGATGATGGCCGACGAATCGGACGACTGCCGCGACGTGGCGCGTTACTGGCAATTGCTGGATGAAGGGTACGACGCGGTTTTCGGGTCCCGCTTCGTGCGCGGCGGCGGCGTGATCGATTATCCCGCCCACAAACTGCTGATCAACCGCATGGCGAATCTCTTTCTGCGCCTGCTGTTCCACGTACCGCTGAACGATTTCACTAATGCATTCAAAGCCTACCGCCGCAAAGCGCTCGAAGGCTGCCGTCCGTTCCTTTCGCCGCATTTCAATCTCACCGTGGAACTCCCGCTGAAGATCGTCGTGCGGGGATATTCCTGGACCGTGATGCCGATCACCTGGCGCAACCGGCGCTCCGGTATTTCCAAGCTGAAAATTCGCGAGATGGGGAGCCGCTATCTCTTCATCGCGCTGTACTGCTGGCTGGAAAAGTACTTCAGCGGGGGCGATTACCGGAAGAACGTGAAATAATCGGTTCAGCCGTGAAGAGATGCGAGTCATGTGGGGCGGCATATCCTGGCCGCAGCCGCCTTTCGGGTGGCTTGCTCACCCTCCTTACGTTCGCCTTTCCCCTCTGCGCGCAGAACGGTGAGAACGTCCTCCTCGTAGCCAACCGCAACAGCCCGCTCTCGTTGCAGATTGCCGGCTACTACCGCCCGCTGCGATCGGTTCCCGCCGCGAATGTGTGCTACCTCGAAAGCGGCAGCGGTGACGAGATCGACTGGGCCACCTATCAGAAGACCATCGAAGCGCCGGTCGCCAATTGCCTTACCAAAGCCGGCCTTCGCGAAAAGGTCTGGTACATCGTGCTCACCGCGGGAATCCCCTTGCGAATCGCCGGGACAGGCACAACCATTGAAGATTCGGAAGTGAGCTCCGTGGATTCCGAACTGACGCTGCTGTATCAGAAATTGCAGGGCCTGAAGTTCACGCGGAAAGGAACGGTCCACAACCCGTTTTTCACCAAAGTGGACGCCCCTTTCCGGCATCCGAACTACCCCATTTACCTCGTCACGCGCCTTGCGGCATACGATTGGGCCGACGTGAAAGGCATGATCGACCGGTCGCTCGCGGCGCGGAATCGAGGCAAGTTCGTAATCGATCTCAAGAGCGCCAGTGACGAATCCGGCAACGACTGGCTGCGCGACACCAGCCTCCTGCTGCCCGGCAATCGCGTCATCCTCGACGAAACAGAGCGCGTGCTGTACAACCAGACAGACGTGATCGGTTACGCTTCGTGGGGGTCGAACGACCACAACCGGAATCGCCGGTGGCTCGGTTTTCGATGGCTTCCGGGCGCGATCGCCATTGAGTTTGTCTCCACCAATATGCGCACCCTGAGACAACCCCCGGACAACTGGACCTACACCACCTGGCAGGACCACGAGCACCTGTGGGCCGATTCGCCGCAGGGGCTGGCCGCGGACCTGATCCACGAAGGCGCTACCGGCGCGGAAGGAAGTGTGGCGGAGCCTTTCCTGATCGGATGCGCGCGCCCCGATTATGTGCTGCCGGCGTACTTCTCCGGCCGTAATCTGGCCGAGAGCTTCTATTCGGGGATCGCGTTTCTAAGCTGGCAAAGCGTGGTGTTGGGCGATCCGCTTTGCTCTCTGGGCAAGCCGTAGGCGCCCTGCCAGACGTTATAATCGAGTTGCACTCAACCCCCAAGAAGGAGTAGCAGCTTGCGAAAGAAAGTTACTGTTGTAGGCGCCGGGAACGTCGGCGCCAATTGTGCCCTGCGAATTGCCGATAAGGAACTCGCCGATGTGGTCCTGGTGGACGTAGTGGAAGGCGTCCCACAGGGCAAAGGGTTGGATATCCTGCAGTCCGGTCCGGTGCAGGGGTACGATATCGAAATTGCCGGCGCGAACGATTATGAACTGACGGCCAATTCCGATATCGCCATCATCACCGCCGGCTTTCCCCGCAAGCCGGGTATGAGCCGCGATGATCTTTTGCTGGCGAATTACGACGTGATCCGCATCGCCACCGAACAGGTGGTCAAGCATTCGCCGAATTGCATCATTATTGTGGTGACGAACCCGCTGGACGCCATGACGCAGGCGGCCTACTGGATCTCGAAGTTCCCCAAAAACCGCGTGGTCGGCATGGCTGGTGTGCTCGATAGCGCCCGGTTCCGCACCTTCATCGCGTCTGAACTGAAAGTTTCGGCGGAGAACGTCACGGCGGTGGTCATGGGCGGCCACGGCGATACCATGGTCCCGCTGGTGCGTTTGAGCGGCGTTTCCGGAATCCCGCTGACGGAACTCATGGATCAGGCCACCATCGACAAAATTGTCGACCGCACCCGTAATGGCGGCGCGGAGATCGTGAAGTACCTCAAGACCGGCAGCGCCTATTATGCGCCGTCGGCCGCCGCGGTGGAAATGGCGGAATCCATCCTGAAAGACAAGAAGAAGGTGCTGCCGTGCGCGGCGTACCTGGAAGGCGAATATGGCATCCACGGGCTGTTCGTCGGAGTCCCCGTGAAATTAGGCGCCGGAGGCATCGAGAAGATCTACGAGATCAAGCTCACCGCCGGCGAGCAGGCGATGCTGAAGAAGAGCGCCGACGCCGTGCAGGAGCTGGTGGAAGTTTTGAAGAAGAAGTAAGTCTGCGGGGCAGCCAATCCTAAGATTGCCTGCCCCGCAACACTCCCTTAGAACGTCACCTTCAGCGCGAATTGAATCTGCCGCGACGGGTAAGTGGATCGGATCGTTCCGAACGCAGCGTCGCTGGTCTTGGTGTCCGGGATTCCGAAATTCGTGTGATTCAGGATATTGAAGAACTCCGAACGGAATTGCAGGTTCACGCCTTCGCTCACGCGGAAGCTTTTATCGATCCCGTTGTCCCACTGCCAGAAGCCGGGAGCGCGGAACGCGTTGCGGCCTAAATCGCCGAATTCCTGGCTGGGCGATGGGGTGGTGAATGTGTACCCGGAGAAGAAAGTGTTCAGCATTTGCGAACGGCTCTGGCTGGCCGCCGCGCCGCCGACGTTGGGACGCGGGAACGGTTCGCCGCGATAATCGTTGGAAAGCGAACTGATCTGGTTGGCCCCGGTAGCGTTGTAATACACGTTCAGCGGCGTGCCGGTATGCGCGGTGTTGATGGCATTCAGCTCCCATCCGCCCAGAATGGCATCCAGTACCGGGTTCATATTGGAGCCGAACTGGCGCCCTTTGCCAAATGGGAGCTTGTAAACGATGCTGGTTACGTTATTGAGCTTCACGTCGAAGCTGGAAGGTCCTTTTTCTCCCGCCAGGTCGTAAATGTTCTGTGGATTGGCCTCGACATAGCCGGCGTAATATTCCAGTGCCTGCTCGGAGTCGCCCATGCCTTTGCCCCAGGTGAACGCATTGAGTACGTATAGACCTTTGGTGAAGTGGTGCTCCAGGCGGACGGCGAGGCCGTTGTAGTGGTTCACGCCCGCCGGGTCGAGCCAGGTGATGGGCCCGAATGTCGGTATCGGCACGCGCGCGGTGTAGGCGATGGTTTGCCCCGCGGGATTCGGCGCTGCCTGGTTGTAATCGGCAATGATCGGCAGGTGGGTGCTCTGGTTCCCGTTGTAAGACACTTCCAAAACCGTGTCCCCGCGCAATTGCCGTTCCACCGAAAGCATCCAGTTCTGAATCATCGGCCACGGGCTGTCCGGCGGAGTGTAGACCACGTTGGACAGCGCCGGGTTGAATGCCGCCGGGCTGGCGATGTTATCGGTAAAGCTGTTGAGCGTGGTGAGAAATGTAGCCGACTTGGGATTCGACTGTGTGATGACGCCGAAAAGGGCTTGCGGAGCATTGATCCCCTCCTCAGCGCTTCCCGGCCGGTTGAAGAACGTGTAGCTGATGCCGTACCCGCTGCGAATCACCGTCTTCGAATCGAAGTTGTAAGCCATGCCGACGCGCGGCCCGAAATCGCCGTAGTTCGGATGCACCAGCGCGCGGTTGTACAGGCTGCCGCCGTGCGCGATCAACATGGTATCGGTAATCGGGTCGAAATTCGAATAGTTGTTGTCTCGCTCATAGAGGGGCGAAGCGAATTCCCAGCGCAGTCCCAGGTTGAGAGTCAGCTTCGGGGTAATGCGATAGTCGTCCTGCGCATACAGCGAGTGGACGAATTGACGCAGGTTGACCACCGTGTAGCTGCCCTGGTTGACCTGGTTGGGAAGGCCGAAGATGAAATCCGCGATGCTGTAGCTGGTGGCGTCGCTGGGGCCGCCCGATGGTTTGCTGAATCCGCCGGCATAAGTGTCCTGGCCGTAGAGCGGGTTGGTGTCCAGGATTTCGGTGCGGATGTTCATGTACTGATAACCGAACTTCAACGAGTGCTTGTTCAGGATCTTCGAATAGCTGAGCTGCGGGATCCACAAACTGGGGTTTTGGAATTGCGGGTTGCTGGTCTGCCGTCCCAGGGCCGTCAGTCCGGTGATCGTTTGGGTGTTGAGTCCGCCAGTGAGGCTGGAAGTAGTCGGCAAACCCTGAAACCCGCCGAATATCGATGCCAGGCTCGGCCCTCCTACGTACGGCGGTTCCTTGCCGGCAACCATATGGGTAAAGCTCAGGCGCGCCTCGAGGATCGAGTCCGGCGTGACGGACCAGGTATAGCCGAGAGACGCATCCTGGTCGATGGTGTGAATATAACCGTTGCCGTCGCCGCCGGATGGACCGGTAAGATCGGGCGCGTAGTATTGGAGATCTTTGCGCTGGCTCCAGCGGAGGAAGGCGCTCATGTGGTCGTTAATCTGCTCGTCCAGCTTTGCATCGTACTTGTCGCTGTAATCGCGGATGAGAAGCAGGGCTTCGTCGTTGTTGGTGCGGCAGGAAATAGGGAGGGCGCCGCTGGCGGGCGCGGAGCATCCGGCATTGTTGGTCGCCGGCAGGTTGCTCAACGCGTAATATGCGAAGGGATTCAATTGCTGGATGGGAATCTGCGTGTTGGCCGGGTAAGTGATGCCGGTGAGCGGATTGGTCACCGCGACGGGCAGGATTCCGAGACGATCGGTAGCGTCGGGGATAGAGTCGAAATTGAGATAGCGCTGCAACTGGCGGTAGCCTTCGTAGTCGCCGAAGAAAAACAGCTTGTTCTGAACGATAGGCCCGCCGATGGCGGCGCCGAACTGGTTGCGCTGTAAGGTCGGTTTCACGAACACGGACGGGCTGAACAGAAATCCCGTGGCATTCAAATCGGTGTTGCGCAGAAACTCCCATGCCGCTCCGTGGAACTGGTTGGTTCCCGATTTCATGGCAGCATTGACGATGGCGCCGCCCACCCGTCCGTACTCGGCGCTGAAGCTTCCCGTGATCACCTTGAATTCCGATACGGCATCCGGCGAAGGCTGCACCAATTGCGACGAATATCCCTGATTGCTCGTGCCATATGAGTTGTTGTCCACGCCATCCAGGAGGAAATTATTGTAGGTGCTGCGCATGCCGTTCACATTGAACGATCCTTCTCGTGGCGTCCCGCTGGCGGAAAAAGAAACCGCGATCGGACTCTTGACCGCGTTGGTCGAAAGCAACGCCAAATCGGCATAATTTCGGCCATTGAGCGGCAATTCGGCGACGGCTGGCGTCGGTATGACCTGGCTGTGTTCGCTGTTGTCGGTATCGAGGCTTGTGGCCGCCCCGGCGACTGTGACCGAATCGCTGACCACCCCTACCTGCAATGCAATATCGGCGCGCTGGCGCGCTTCGACGTCGACGTTGACGTCCGCGGTGGATTTCGCGAACCCGGCCACCTCCACGTCGAGGGTATAATGGCCGACTTTCACATTCAGAAAGTCGTATTCTCCATTACTATCGGTGGCGGTCTTGAGCGCAATGCCCGTCTCCTTGCTGGTTAGCGTGACGGAAGCCTTCGGAACCGCCGACTGCGACGCATCGCGGACCGTGCCAAGCACTTCGGAGGTTCCCACTTGGGCATACCCCAGGAAAGCCGTGGCCCAAACGGCCACAACCAGCGAGATTGTTTTGATCATCACCGGAATCTAGCACTGCAACTGTTAATGGATGATGACCACCGAACTACAGATCGTTGACGGTGGAACGGGAAAGCGCCGGATACGTCTATGTTTATAGGTACGCTATACTTTTCAGGAGAGAAGGAAATCCCTCGATGGCCCGTCAGCGGCGACCCCTGCTTACAGTTCCGTTAATCGTATTGTTTTTCGCTCTTTTGGGCGGCCTTTTCGGTCCGAAGGCGAGTGCCTTTTCGGCCTCCGCCGACGATGCGAAGCTCCGCCAGCTTACCGAGCGTTTCACCAAGGCTTTGGTGCTGGTGCAATCGAACGAGGCGGAGAAGGTCACGCTGGACAAGGCAATTTACGATGGCGCGCTTCCGGGCATGATGCGGACCCTCGATCCGCACTCCAATTTCTTCGACCCCAAGGAATATGCTCTGATTCTCGAGGATCAGGAAGGCCGCTATTCCGGGATCGGGATGGAGGTCAGGCAGGAAGGCAACAAAACCGTGGTGACCTCGCCATTTCCCGGCTCACCGGCGTGGCGCGCGGGGTTGCGGCCCGGCGACGTGATCGCGTTCGTGAACGACAAGTCGACCGAGGGGCTTACCACCACCGAAGTCGCCGACATGCTCAAGGGCCCGCGCGGTTCGCACGTGAAAGTAGAGGTATCGCGCGAAGGAAACGCGGACTACCTTTCGTTCTCGCTGGTGCGCGAGGAAATCAGCCGCAAGAGCGTGCAGGACGCGTTCTGGCTCCAGCCCGGTATCGCCTACGTGAAGATTCTGAACTTCGGGGACAATACCGGCCAGGAACTCGACTCGACACTGGCGCAGTTAGGGGAAAGCAATCTCAAAGGGTTGGTGCTCGATCTGCGCGGCAATCCCGGCGGGCTGCTCAATACCGCGGTGGAAGTGGCGGACCATTTTCTCCCCAAAGGTGCCGTGGTGGTTTCGCAGTGGGGCCGGTCTTCTCCCAAGAAAGTTTACACCGCTTACAACGGGAATCACGGGCGCGACTATCCCATGGTCGTGCTGGTGGACCGCATGTCGGCGTCGGCGGCGGAGATCGTCTCCGGCGCGCTGCAGGATCACGATCGGGCTTTGATTCTTGGCGAAGTAACCTTCGGCAAGGGTTTGGTGCAGACGGTGTTCCCTTTGCCCGACCATACCGCGCTGGCGCTCACTACGGCGCATTTCTACACACCCAGCGGCCGCTTGATCCAGCGCGACTACAGCCACGAATCGTATTTTGATTACTACAACGTGCGTACCCCCAATGAGAGAAATCCACAGGACGTGAAGATGACCGACAGCGGCCGCACAGTGTACGGCGGTGGGGGGATCACGCCGGACGTAACCTACAAGGCGGAACCGATGGACCAGCTCGAATCGCGCCTCTTCCGGGACGGTCTGTTCAATTTCACCCGGAGTTACTTCGCCGGACACTCGATTCACCTCCCCGAAGGCTGGATGCCCGGCGACCAGGTGCTCGACGACCTGCATGCCTATCTCCTGGGCAACGGATATAAGTTCACCGTGAACGAATGGGCCATGGACCAGGATTGGATCAAGCGCTACCTCACCCGTGAAATGTACGTATGGGCGTTCAATAAAGATGAAAGCGACCGGGTCTTCGCGCAGATGGACCCCGAAGTCGCGCAAGCGGTGAACGCGATGCCGCAGGCCGCCACATTGACGGCAAATGCCCGTAGAATCGTGGGCGAGCGGATGGCTCCCAAGGGGCCGGCGCATTAAGCCAACAGCACTACGTCGGATTTCCGCCGGCCTTTCCGCTCCTGCTAACATCGTTACTTGAACCCCAACCCGCAAATCATCGTCCTCGACGCCGGGGGGCAGTATTGCCACCTGGAGGCGCGCAAAGTCAGAGATCTCGGTGTGTACGCCGAAGTCCGCCCGAGTGAGACTCCGGCCGAAGAACTGAGCGGCGCTCGCGGGCTGATTATTTCCGGCGGACCGAGCAGCGTTTACGACGCCGGCAGCGCCACGGTTGACCCGGCAATCTTCGCCAACGGCCAGGCGGTGCTCGGGATCTGTTACGGCCTGCAAATCATGGCTCACATTCTCGGAGGCGAAGTCCGCCGCGGCGAGAAGGGCGAATATGGGATGGCGACCCTGCACCTCGACGAGACCGAAGACCCGATGTTCGCCGGTTTAAGCGGCACCCAACAGATCTGGATGAGCCATCGCGACCTGGTGAGACGCGTTCCCGAGGGCTTTTCGATCGCCGCGCGGACCGATACCTGCGCCGTGGCGGCGATCGCCGACCGCGCGCGCCGTCTCTACGGTGTGCAGTTTCATCCCGAGGTGGTTCACACCGCCCACGGGCTTGAGTACCTGGCGAATTTCGTGCTCAAGGTCTGCGGCTGCGTGCGCGATTGGGATCCGCGCCACCGCGTCCCGCTCATCGAGCAGGAAATCCGCGATTGCGTCGGGGGCCGGAAGGTTTTCTTCTTTGTGAGCGGCGGCGTGGATTCGAGCGTGGCTTTTGCGCTGGCGACTCGCGCTCTGGGCGAGGACCGCGTGCGAGGTGTCTACGTCGATACCGGGCTGATGCGTGAGGGCGAAACCGATTTCGTCCGCCGCGCCCGCGGCCTCGCCGTCGAGCACGCCGAAAACAAGTTTCTGACAGCGCTCGCCGGCGTCACCGATCCGGAGCAGAAGCGCCACATCATCGGAGAAGAGTTCGTTCTCGTGCAGGAACGGGTAATCGAACGCGAGGGGCTGATGGGCCACGACTGGATGCTGGGCCAGGGCACCATCTATCCCGACACCATCGAATCGGGCGGCACGGCGAAAGCCGCGCTCATCAAAACCCATCACAACCGTGTGGCGGGAATTCAGAAGCTGATCGCGAGCGGGCGCATCGTGGAGCCGCTGCGCTCGTTTTATAAGGACGAAGTGCGCGAGGTGGGACGGGAACTCGGATTGCCCGCGGAGCTGCTCGACCGCCACCCATTCCCCGGTCCCGGCTTGGCAATCCGCTGCCTGTGCGCGCCGAACGATGCGGAAATCGCCGCGAGCGCCGAAGGCCACATCATCCCGGTGCGGTCGGTTGGCGTGCAGGGAGATTCCCGCACCTACGCTCCCGTCCTGGCGATCGAGTCGCTCGACCCGCGGCGCGCCACCGAATTGACCAACCTCCTGACCACCGTGAATCGCGTAATCGCACCCCTGGAAATGCGCGCGCCGTGGAGCCACATGCGGGTACGCGCGTGTTCGCTCACCGCCGATCGCCTGACCCGATTACGGCGAGCCGACGCCGTCGCCCGGCGCCTCTCGCACGAGAGCGGCTTCGACGGCAAGGTCTGGCAATTCCCGGTGATCCTGATTCCGCTGGGCACGGCCGAAGCGCCCGATTCGGTCGTGCTGAGACCGGTCGATTCGGTCGACGGAATGACGGCGCAATCGGTGGTTATGGATGACTCCCTTCTGCGGCAAATGCGCCGTGAAATTATGGAAATCGACGGGGTCGCTGGAGTGTTTTACGATCTCACCCACAAGCCGCCCGGCACGATCGAGTGGGAGTAGGCTACTGTTTCGACGGCGCCGGCAATCTTACATCGAGCCCGGCTTCTTTGTTGAGCCGCTGGGTAAAATCGCGATCCACCAGAGCCAGCGAAGCCTGATTGTGTACGTTTCCGTCGGTAAAGTAGTGGAGGGTGTCGCCATCCACCCAATACGCCGTCGCCGCATAAATCGTGTGGTCCTTGAAAGCGATGAGGTAATGCGACGGCCCGGAGGCGTTGTCGTCCGATCCGCTGGTCTGGACTTGATTGCCATCCTGATTCGGAACCGGAACGGGCACCGGTGCGGAAGCGGTGGGCGGGGGTGGGGTGCCATAGTTGAAGTTGATGACGACGGGTGTCACCGGCTGCTGCGGTGGCACCACGACTGTGGTGTTCGACGGCGCGGGAGCGTATCCGGCTGACGGGTCAACTGGAAGAGCCGCATCAGCGGGTACCGCGTACGGAACGGGGTAGGAGTAGCCGCCGATGAACACCGGATAGGCGCCAACCACCCGGCCGCCATAATATCCAGTTCCGCCGCGGCTGCCGGGCACGCGAAGCCCGCCTTGCGCCGGATTGACCACGCTTCCAAGAGACCGTGTGACGCCGGGAAGACCAAGTCCGCCGCCGGGATTTACGACGCCTCCCGCGGGACGTGGCTGCGCGCTCAAAGCCGAAGCCAGCAAAAATACCAAACCGAACCCGGGACCGTTCCGCATGGGCCGCACACTCCTGCCAAGATTATAACGCCTAAACCCCGGGGAGATACCTGCCTCGGGAGGGCTATTTCTTTGGCGGACTCGCGGGAGGAGTGGCCACCACCACGGGATGGGCTTGATCGTACAGTCGCACAATCTCGTTAGTGATGTCGATCGACGGGGAAGCCCAAAGCACCGGTCCGTTGGGAACGCTGACATCGATCACAAAGGCGTATCCATTGCGCGAGGCATAATCGCGGATGACGGCCATCAGCTTATCGCCCAGTTGTTGCATCAGGCCACCCTCCTCCTGCTCCAACTCTGCCTGGCTGTCCTGTCCCAGACGTTGCACCTCGCGATTCTTGGCATCGATCGCCTGACTCAGGTTCGCCCTGGCATCCGCGCTCATGGTCGCCTGGCCTTTTTTCAACTGGTCGCGCAGAGCCTGGAGTTCCGTCTGTTTGCGCGCGAATTGATCTCGTTTGGGTCCGAACTTCCTGGTAAGCGTTGCGCTCGCCTGTTGCCCCTCCTGGGTATTCAAAATGGCGTTCTGGGCAAATATGGTGGCCACCTTCACTGGCGAAGGTCCGTTCGTGGGAGCCACCACTACCGGGGTCGGCAGTTGTTCCTGTGCGGACACAATCCCCGTGGCCCCCAGCCAGAACGCACCTAGCCAAAAAGCGGAGATAACCGGCGCTCTCCTCATGGACTGGAGCAAGACCGCTACTGTTTCTTGGTAGGCGGAGCAGGAGCGGAGATTGGCGCGGTTTTCGGAGCTCCGGGCGCCACCGAGGTCGCTACCGGATGAGCCTGGTCATAGAGCGCCACCATCACGTCCGTGACATTCGTGGCCGAGGCGTACCACAGCACCGGCGACTGCTGGCCGACATCGATCACAATTGCGAAATTGTTTTGGATGGCGTAATTCTGCAGGATCGGCCCCATTTTGCTCTGGAGTTCCTGGGTGGCCCTGGCTTCGTCGTTATCCATTTCGGACTGGGAATCCTCGCCGAACCGCTTCAATTCGGTGCCCTTCTTCTGAATCTCGGCGGCCAGCGTGTTCTGCGCGTCCTGGCTCATGGTGGCGCGGCCCTTGTTCAACTTATCGGTAAGCTGGTCGATCTCCTGCTGACGCTTATCGAAGTCGGCCTTCTTCGGGCCGAACTTGTCGTTGATTTGCTTGGCGACCAACTGACCTTCCTTGGTGCGCGCCATGGCTTCCGAAAGGTTAATGACGGCGATCTTCGTCGGGACGGGTCCGCCGCCAACCGCCGGGGCCTGCGCGTGTGCCAGCGCTCCAGCGGCGACGCCGTAAAGCACTGCGGTGATGACTGCTGAGTTCTTCTTCAAGCTGCTACTCCTAAGTGTGAAAATACCATATGCACCCGCGGGCTAAAATGTCCTGCCGACGGTGAAGCGAAAAGTGGTGTTTTGCTCGAAAAACGGAAAATTCGCCTCGTTAAACAGGCTCTTCGTCGCCTGGAACGTCGCATTGTTGGGGAATAACGACGGATCCGCCACGATCGGCGGTTGCAAGTATTCGCGGACGTTCGTGGGATTGTAGGCGAAGTACACGCGGAACGGCGCGTTCACCACCGGCAGCATCACCTGCAACTCCAGTCCCGTCGAAGTGCGGACCTTGTCCGTGCCCGGCGCGATCAGGATCTTGCCGCTGAAGTCGGCCTCCGGGAACGCCGTGTTCAAATCCTGCGTCCTCGTCGGGTCCAGGACCAGTTGGTGCGGGAACAGGATCTTGTCGACGCCCACATCGAAGAACGGAGCCAGCGTGACTACATTGGGAATAATCGGAATGCGATGCTCGAAGTTGCCGATAATGCGCGTGTCTCCACCAGGCGTCACGAGCTGGTATATGGGGATGTTCATGCTCACCGGAGCTTGCGTGATGGCGCCGTTGCTGACCACGGGCGTCGTGACCGGCTGTCCGGCGGAATTGTAGACGGCTACCTGGGTGGAAGAAGGAACCCAGCCGATCGGCGTGATACCCATGATCTGGAAGCCGCGAACATCCTGTTCGCCGCCAATGAATCCGCGGTCGAACGGCGGAACATTCTTGCCGCTGAAGCCGGTCGACAATGTGGCGAGCAGGTGGAATGCTAGGACGTCGCCGTGCTTCTTACCGATCGGGCTCAAGTGGAAGTACTTTATGTCCGCCGTGGGAGTCAGTAGATTTACATTGCCGCCCAGGAATGTGGCAGCGAAACCCATTCCGAGATAAATGCTGTGGCCGCCGGTCGGATTGATGGGGTGATTGACGGTGTTATATAAGTACGATGGCGTGATGGTCGCGGTGCGAATGCCATTCAGCGAGTTGGGCCCGTACGCGCCGCTGAAATTAAGGTACTGGAAATAATTGTCGGCCGCGGTAGTCAGCGTCTTGACGTTCGAGATGTCGTAGCCCAGAGTGAGTCCCAACCGCGCGAAATGGCGGCGCAGCGGATAGCTTGCCGAAATCGTCACGCCGCGGCTGTCTTGAATGTAGTTCAACAGGTTCTGCTGTCCGAGTTGCGTATACAAGGCGGTGAGATCCTGCCCCTCCAGGATCGATGCTTCGCGCGCTTGGTCGAAGGAAAACCGGCGATAGTAAACCGTGAAGCCCACCTGCATCGGCCGGTCCATGAAGAAGGGTTCCGTGAAACCCAAAGCGACGTTGTCCTGGATGGTTCCGACCTGTGCGTTGAGCGACAGGGTCTCGCCCAGTCCCAGGAAGTTGTTGGTGGAATAATTGAAGCCCACGAAACTGCCCGCAATTCCCGAAACTCCGCCGTTCAAGCCGATGGAATTCTTGCCGCGCTCTTTCACCTTCAACGTGATATCCACGGTATCGCCCTGCGGGTTGCGCTTGATATCGACGGCGTCCTCCACCTTCATCATTTCGAAGTAGCCCAACTGGTTGAGGCGCATCACCGTCATATCCAGAAGGTTCTTGTTGAAGATGTCGCCTTCGTCGAGGAGGAATTCGCGGCGAATGACCTTGTCGCGCGTGGTGGTGTTCCCAACGAAATCGATGCGGCGCACAAAGAACTGGTGACCTTCGTCGGCGGTAATGGTGAGATCCACCTGGTCGGTGTCCGGGATCGCCTCCACGTCGGGCTCCGGCGAAAAGTCCCAATAACCCAGAATGCCGTAATACTTGCGCAAATTCTCCAGCCCTTTGCGCAGCTTTTCGGTGGAGAATACGTCGCCAATGCGCATGCCGAACAGCGGCAGCAGCGCCTGCGGATCGCGGAACAGCTTGACGCCCACGAAATTGGCGTTGCGCAAATGATAAAGCCGGCCTTCTTCGATAGGCACGTGAATATCCGCAAAAATGCCCAGATTATTGGGCTTGATCAGCGGCAGCCGCCATCCGTGCCCGCCCTTCTGCACGATCTTGACGGTGGGGTCTAAAATTGTCGCCTTAAAGTAGCCCTTATCGTTATACGCCTCGCGGAGTTTTTCGATGTCGTAATCCAGCTTATCGGTATCGAACGTTTTGGCGAAGAGGCCCTCCAGGAAGATGGAGTGCGGGATGCCATACGGGTGCGACTCTTTCATCTGCTCGATGACCCACCGCTTGCTGAAAGAGCTGTTGCCGGTGACATTGATTTCGCCTACCTTCACCTTGGGCCCCTCATTGACGACAAACGTCAGCGCCAGGGAACTGGGAGGCTGCTGCTCGACCTGCGGATCCACGGTGGCGTACTGATGACCGCGCTCCGCTTCGTACTCCTTGATGACGGTGGCGGCGTGCTGCACGCGGCCGGGATCGTACTGCTGTTCGACGGTCAGACCGACCTTGCGCTCCTTGAAGCGATCGAGGATTTCCGATTCGCTGATGGATTTATTCCCGGTGTAGTGGATGGAGCGGATCACGCGACGCTCCGTCAGCATGAAGCGTACTACGAGCCCATCCGGCGTATCTTCGGTCTCGAGCGTGATGTCGTCGAATTTACCCGTGTTCCACAACACCATGTACGCGCGCCGCAGCGCATCCTCGTTATAGATGTCCCCGCTTCGCACGTAGGGCTCGATCTGCGCCTTCAAAGTATCCTGCGGCGTGCGGCGCGCGCCGCGAAATTCGATTCCCGCGATGACTCTGCCGCTGGTGGGCTGCGGAGTGGTCGGCGCCTGCCTGGGCGGCTCGAGCCGCGGTTGCTGCGGAGTTTGTTGGGTGGGGACGTTCTCGAATCCGCCGGGCGCAGGCTTGGGGGGCTGTGCCGGAGGGGTTTGAGGAGGCGTCTGCGGCTTGGTTTGTTGCTGAGGCGTTTGCGCTCGCAACTGCGGCACGCACGTGGCGCACAAATATACTGACAGGACACCGCTACAAACGAGCCTGACCGACTTCATGCCAGCATACCTTTCCGGTTTGCGCTCTCGCCGCGGCGAGCCACCCATGGGCGAGCCATCCGATCATATTGACACACAGGAATTATTCCACTCGGCAGTTCCACGACCGAAGACAATTAAGCCAACATTTTAGCGGATCTTCGAAGCGGGCAACAACGAGTGTAGCAGGCTACAGGTGTGACGTGTGGGCACAGTTTTCCACAGGCCGTAGAGGGATTTAGCGGCTGCGGTCGCTATGGCAAAACCTGGCGCTCGCGCACGTTCTGGCGGATAAAATCGACAATCGCATCGAGCGACGCGCCGGGCTGAAACACGGCAGCCACACCCTGTTTCTTGAGCGCCTCGGCATCTTCGTCCGGAACGATGCCGCCTACAATCACGCGCACATCGGCCATGTCCTTCTCGCGCAACAACTCCATCACCCGGGGAACGATCGCGTTATGCGCGCCGGAGAGAATCGATAGCCCGATCACCTGCGCATCTTCCTGGAGGGCGGCATTGACAATCATCTCGGGGGTCTGCCGCAGGCCGGTGTAGATCACTTCCATCCCCGCATCGCGCAAAGCTCGTGCGACCACCTTGGCGCCGCGGTCGTGCCCATCCAGCCCGGGTTTTGCCACCAGTACTCGAATCGGAATTGGCATGGCTTAAAGGTGAGTCGTCTCCTGGTAAGTGCCGAAGACGGCGCGCAGCGCGTCGCAAATCTCGCCCAGAGTCGCATAGGCCCGGACGGCGTCTAGAATTCCCGGCATGGTGTTTTCCGAACCCTCCGCGGCCCGCTGGAGCGCATCCAGGGTCTGGCGCACGCGAGTCTGGTCGCGCCGGGCGCGCAGAGCATCCAGCTTGGCGCATTGATGGCGAGCGCTGGCCTCGTCAATTTGCAACAACTCGATCGGCTGATCGTCGGATTGAAAGCGGTTCACGCCTACGATGGTCCGCTCGCCCGATTCCACCTCGCATTGATACCGGTAGCTGGCGGCGGCGATCTCGGATTGCGGGAACCCGGCTTCGATGGCTGCGACCATGCCGCCCATTTGGTCGATGCGGCGGATGTAATCGTTGGCGGCGGCTTCGGTATCGAGCGTCAGTTTTTCGAGAAAGTAGCTTCCGCCCAGCGGATCGGGCGTGTTCGCCACGCCGCTCTCATAAGCCAATATCTGCTGGGTGCGCAGCGCGATGGTGACGGCCTGCTCGCTGGGGAGCGCGTAGGCTTCGTCGAGCGAGTTGGTGTGCAGCGACTGCGCGCCGCCCAGCACCGCGGACATCGCCTGCAGCGCCGTGCGCACTACGTTGTTGTACGGCTGCTGCCAGGTAAGCGAACAACCGGCCGTCTGAGCGTGAAAGCGCAGTTTCATGCTGCGCTCGCTCGCCGCGCCGTACCGCTCGCGCATAGCCCGCGCCCAAATCTTGCGGGCCGCGCGGTACTTGGCGATCTCTTCGAAGAAATCGCTGTGGGCGTTAAAGAAGAAACTCAGCCGCGGCGCGAATTCGTCGATTTTGAGGCCCCGGTCGAGAGCCCAATCGACATATTCGATGCCGTCGCGCAGCGTGAACGCCAGTTCCTGCACAGCCGTCGACCCGGCCTCGCGGATGTGGTATCCGCTGATAGAGATGGGATTGAAGCGCGGCGTATGGCGCGCACCGAATTCAATGGTATCGGTAACCAGCCGCATGGATGGCTGCGGCGGGAAGATATATTCCTTCTGCGCGATGTACTCTTTCAGGATGTCGTTCTGGAGCGTGCCCGAGAGCTGCGTCCAGTCGACTCCCTGCTGCTCGGCAACCACCAGGTACATCGCCCACAGCACCGCGGCCGGCGAATTAATCGTCATCGAGACCGTAACGTCGCCCAGCGGGATCCCGCGGAAGAGAATCTCCATGTCCTCGAGCGAGGAGATTGCCGCTCCGCACTTTCCGACTTCGCCTTCGCTGAGAGGGTGGTCGGCGTCGTAGCCCATCAGCGTTGGCAGGTCGAACGCCACCGAAAGACCGGTCTGCCCCTGCTCCAGCAGGTAATGATAGCGGCGGTTGGTTTCTTCCGGCGTGGCGAAACCCGAGAATTGCCGCATCGTCCACAGCCTGCCGCGATACATGTCGGCGTGAATGCCGCGCGTATACGGAAAGTCTCCGGGCGGAGGGGTCTCGTGCGCCAGATCGGCCCCGGCGAGCTTTTCCGGTCCGTAGAGCGGCTCAATCGGGACCCCGCTAATTGTCGTAAACTGGCGTTCGGCGGTCTTCATGAATTACCGTTTTTATCTTATACCCGCCCCGGGAGCCACAGGCGCGTGCTAAAACCGACGATTTTTCGCGAATACGATATCCGCGGAGTGGCCGACGCCGAACTCCTCAGCGTCGACATCGAGACGCTGGGGCGGGCTTTCGGGACGTATCTCGCCAGACACGGCGGCAGAAACATCAACCTGTGCCGCGATACCCGGCTCAGCTCGCCGCGACTGCACGACGCGCTGCTCCGGGGCCTGGTCGCCAGCGGCTGCCACGTCACCGATCTCGGCGTGGCGCCCACGCCGGTGCTTTACTACTCGGTTTTCCATTTGCACGCGGACGGCGGGGTGATGATCACCGGTAGCCATAATCCCCCGGAATTTAACGGTTTCAAGGTAGTCTGCGGCGCTTCCACCATCCACGGAGAGGCCATCCAGGAAATCCGGCGCATGATCGAGACCGGCGACCTCGACCGCGGCGAAGGCAGCCGGCAAACTGCCGACGTCGTCACGCCGTATATCGACGAAGTCTCGTCGCAGTTCCAGTTTCCGCGCCGCATCCGGGTAGTGGTGGATGCGGGCAATGGGACGGGGGGGCCGGTGATGGGTCCGATTTTGCACCGCCTCAATGTAGATTCTACCGACATGTTTTTCGACATGGACGGGCGCTTCCCCAATCACCATCCCGATCCGACCGTGCCGGAGAATCTCGATGCCCTGATCGCGAAAGTGCGCGAGACGCGCGCCGACCTGGGCATTGCCTTCGACGGCGACACCGACCGTATCGGCGCGGTCGACGAAAAAGGCACGGTTATCTATGGCGACCAGTTAATGATCATTTATGGGCGGGAGATCCTGAAGCGCAAACCTGGAGCCGCGTTCATTGGCGAAGTGAAGTGCTCGCAGCTCATGTACGACGATCTCGCGGCGCGTGGCGGCAACCCCATTATGTGGAAAACCGGACACTCGCTGATCAAATCGAAGATGCAGGAAACGCGCGCCGAGCTCGCCGGTGAAATGAGCGGCCACATGTTCTTCGCCGACCGCTACTATGGGTTCGATGACGCGATTTATGCGGCTTGCCGGCTGATGGAGATCGTCGCTGACTCCGGGCAGCCGCTCTCGGCGCAGCTCGCCGATTTGCCCAAAACCGTGACCACGCCGGAGATCCGCTTCGATTGTCCCGACGAGCTCAAATTCGCCGTGGTCCGCCGCGCCACCGAAGAGTTGCGGGGACGCCATAAAGTGCTGGATGTAGACGGGGTACGGGTTTTGTTCGGCCGGGGATGGGGATTGGTCCGCGCCTCCAACACCCAGCCGGTGCTGGTCATGCGTTTTGAAGCGGAAACCAGGGAACTGCTTCAGGAGTACCGGCGCGAGGTGGAGGAAGCAGTGGCTCGCGCGGTGGGATCGGCAGGTAAGGCCGAATCCGTGGGATAGGTGGTCTCAATTTTCCGGTTTGCTCCCGCCGGGCGTTTCGGAACCTTCCAGCGCTCCCGCCAGATTTTTCTCCGCATCCTCCAGGCAGTCCTGAATTGCTTCAAAATCGGCAATTTTTGACGGGTCCAGGTGCGCCAGGGAGTTGGATACCGACCGGATTTTCAATCGATTGTCTGATATTCGTTCTCTTTCGGCTCGGCTAAGCGCCATAGTTCGTCCTCGCATCGATGGCTCTCGATATGCGCGATCCATGCATATTTTGCGCTTTCTTTCTTTTCTTGAGCCATGAAGATCAAAATGTCGAATCGCGTAAAATCACGGTCCCCGGCGATTACTGCCTGTGTTTGCTGGGTGTGCAGGAGGTTCAGTTCGCGAACGGCATCGAGGAAATCGTCCAGCAGGCGATATTTTTGTTCACAGAAGCCGGAGGACAAATTACGCGCATAGGTTTCTGCTCGTGCCAGCATCGCGTCCTCCTGATGAAAGAACGTGCAACCGGGCTCCCAACGTGTTGGATCGAACCGAAACCGGCCCTAGGATCGCGCCTGTTTCTGGGGGGACAGTTGGCGAACGAAATCTTCCAGCGGGAGGGCGTCCACGCCGGGGGCGAGCGCGCGCGTGGCGGGCTGGCTGGGCGAAGACCGGTGTACCACCGAGAGCCGGCGGGGCGGCCGGCTGCCCATGGCTTCCCGTAAAGACAGCATCGGCCGCGCCATCGCAGGCTGCACCGTCCGGGACGCTTTGGATTCCACCATCCAGACCCCGCCCCCGTGGGGAAACAGAAAGTCGATTTCGAGGCCCTGCTGGTCGCGGAAATAGTACAGTTCCTTGGTCCGTCCCTGATTGACCTGGCTCTTGAGAATTTCCGCGGCCACGAATCCTTCCCACAAAGCGCCCAGGAACGGCGACCGTTCCAACTCCGCCTGGGAGTGGATTCCGAGCAGGTGGCATGCGAGCCCCGAATCTCCCAAGTAGATTTTCGGCGATTTGATCAGGCGCTTGCCGAAATTTTCGAAATAGGGCGGCACGATCATCACCTGTCCGGTGATTTCGAGAACTTGCAGCCACTCGCCTATCGTAGGCACCGTGACGCCGAGCGGAGCGGCCAGATCGCTTCGGTTCAGGACTTGTCCGTGGCGGCTTGCCAGCAGCGCGAGGAACCTCCGGAAGGCCGCCGGATCGCGAATGTTGAGCACGCCGCGCACGTCGCGCTCGAGGTACGTTTGAATGTAGGATGCAAACCATAGCGTCCGCCCTTTCGGGTGCGCCACTACTTCCGGGTGTCCGCCCAGCAGGAGAGTGACGCGCGGGCTCTCGGACACGCTGAACGGCAGCAATTGCAGAATGGCCGCGCGCCCCGCCATCGACTCGCTCACGCCCCGCATCAGAGGCGCTTCCTGCGAACCTGTGAACAACCACTGGCCCATTTTTCGCGGAGCCTGATCGATCCGCGTGCGGACATAATCGAACAACTCCGGCACATTCTGGATCTCGTCGAACAATACCGGCGGCCGGAGTTGATCCAGGAAGCCGCGAGGGTCGGCCCGCGCCCGTGCCTGCAAATCCGGGTCCTCCAGCAAAATGTACCGGGCCTGGCGAAAAGCATGCCGCAACAGGAAAGTCTTCCCCGCTCTGCGCGGCCCGGTGATTACGATCGCCGGATAGTGGCGCGCCGCGGCCGCCACTTGCGGCAGGATGGCGCGAGGCACAAAGCTCATATGATAATTTTAAACCACCACTTTAAATTTATCAACACTACCTTTCCGCCCTCTCCCCTCCCTCACCTTGCCCCACCATCGATAAATTTAAACCCTCACTTTAAATTTCTCAACCCTTCCCGCGGCCTGCGGACAAGTCCGTCGCCGGAAGGCCCATCCTCCCCCGCCCCTCCATCCTCTCGTGCCGCTCCGGTTTTCTGATACCATTCCACACTATGAAGCTTCTTCGATTGGCGGTAGTATTTGCACTTCCCGCGCTCCTCTGCGCGCAGCCGCCGGATCTTTCCCAATCGCTCCGTTTTCGCCTCGCAGGTCCTTTCCGCGGCGGCCGGGTGGTCGCCGTCACCGGAGTTCCCTCGCAGCCCAACGTCTTTTACTTCGGCGGCGTGGGCGGTGGAGTCTGGAAGACCACCGACGGAGGCAACTCGTGGCTTCCGATCACCGACGGCCAGCTCAAAACCAGCTCCGTGGGCGCCATCGCCGTCGCCGATTCCGATCCGAACATCGTCTACGTCGGCATGGGTGAATCCTGCGTGCGCGGCAATGCCTCCAACGGGGACGGCGTCTACAAATCCGTGGACGGCGGCAAAACCTGGCGCAATGTCGGACTGCAGGACAGCCAGACCATCGGCGCCGTCCGCATCCATCCCAAGAATCCCGATATCGCCTACGTCGCCGCGCTCGGCCACCTTTGGGGACCGAACGAAATGCGCGGTGTCTATCGCACGACCGATGGCGGCGCCACCTGGAAGCAGGTTTTCACGCGCGGTCCCGATGCCGGCGCGGTCGATCTTGCCATGGATCCGTCGAACCCGCGCGTGCTCTACGCCAGCTTCTGGCAGGTGCGCCGCAATCCCTATCACTTCGATAGCGGTGGCCCCGGCAGCGGCCTGTTCAAATCCATCGATGGCGGCGATACCTGGACCGATATCTCGCACGCGCCCGGCATGCCGCGCACGGTGCTGGGCCGCATCGGCGTGACCGTATCGCCGGCGAACCCGGAGCGCGTGTGGGCGCTCGTGGAAGCTGCTGAAGGCGGCGTTTTCCGCTCCGACAACGGCGGCCGCACCTGGACCAAGGTCAACGACCAGAACATTCTCCGCCAGCGCGCCTGGTATTACAGCCACATCTTCGCCGATCCGCAGAATGCCGACGAAGTCTACGCCCTCAACACCGGCATGTACCGCTCCATCGACGGCGGCCATACCTTCGCTCCCATCCGCACTCCTCACGGCGACAATCACGATCTCTGGATCTCTCCCAACGACACGCAGCGCATGATCGAGAGCAACGACGGCGGCGCGAATATTACGTATGACGGCGGACGCACCTGGTCGAGCATCATGAATCAGCCGACCGCACAGTTCTATCGCGTGGTGCTCGACAACGATTTCCCCTACAACATCTATGGCGCACAGCAGGACAATACCACGGTGCGCACCGCCAGCCGCACCGCCTTCGGCGGGATTACCGAACGCGACTGGTATGACGTGGGAGGCGGCGAAAGCGGCTGGATCGCCCCCGATCCGCGCGATTCCGAAATCGTCTACGCCGGCTCGTACGACGGGCTCATCACGCGGCAGGACCATCGCACCGGGCAAAGCCGCGACATCAACGCCTGGCCCGATAACACCATGGGCTACGGCGTCGAAGCCATGAAGTATCGCTTCCAGTGGAGCTATCCCATCGCCTTCTCGCCGCACGATCCGAAAACCCTGTACATCGGCGCCAATGTCCTGCTGAAAACTACCAACGAAGGGCAGAGCTGGCAAGTCATCAGCCCCGACCTCACCCGCAACGATAAGTCGAAAATGGGCACTTCCGGCGGCCCGATCACCCAGGACAATACCAGCATCGAGTATTACTGCACGATTTTCACTTTCGAGGAATCGCCGGTCACAGCCGGCGTGATCTGGACCGGGTCGGACGACGGGTTGGTACACGTCACCCGCGATGGAGGTAAGAACTGGACCGACGTCACTCCCAAAGACATGCCCGAGTGGATCCAGATCAACGCCATCGATGCTTCTCCCTTTGACGCGGGGACGGCCTACGTTGCCGCCACCATGTATAAGTCCGACGACTTCCGTCCCTACCTCTACAAGACCACCGACTATGGCAAAACCTGGACCAAGATCGTGAACGGTATTCCCGCCGATCATTTCACACGCGTGGTACGCGAAGATCCCAATCACAAGGGCCTGCTGGTCGCCGGTACGGAATTCGGCCTCTACATTTCATACGATGACGGCGCCAACTGGAAGCCGTTCAACCTCAATATTCCGGTCACGCCGATCACCGACGTCGCTTTCCAGAAGCGCGACGACGATCTCGTAGTGGCCACCCAGGGCCGCGCCTTCTACGTGTTCGACGACCTGCCGGTGCTCTATCAGTTGAACGACACCGTGGCCAACGAAGATGTTCACCTGTTCAAGCCCAAGGACACATACCGCTTCGGCATCGGCGGCGGGCGCGGCGGCGGACGCGGCGGTCCGATTGGAGTGGGCGAAAACCCCGCCGGCGGCGCCGTGATCTATTACTCGCTCAAGAGCAAGCCCCGGGGCGACGTCACCATCGAGTTCCTGGACAGCGCCGGCAAATCCGTGAATCAATATTCCAGCCGTCCGCCCGCCCGGGTGGCCGAACCAACCGCTCCCGAATTCGAAGAAGGCCCGCCGCGCGGCGGACCACCCCCGCGCGTCGCCACCAACCTCGGTCTGAATCGCTTCGTCTGGAACCTGCGCTATCCCGACGCTACAGGTTTCCCTGGCCTCATCATGTGGGCCGGCGGCCTGACCGGGCCCACCATCGCGCCCGGCGTGTACACCGTGAAGCTCACGGCCGACGGCAAGACCCAAACCCAGACCTTCGAAGTGAAAAAAGACCCGCGCCTTTCCACCACTCCGGAGGACTACGCCAAGCAAGTCTCGCTCGCCCTCCAGATCCGCGATAAGCTCACGGAAACCAACGAGGGCGTGATCCGCATCCGCGAAATTCGCAAGCAGCTCGAAGACTACACCAACCGCGACGACAAGCGCGTGGCGGACGCGGCGAAAGCGCTCACCGAAAAGCTGACAAAGGTAGAAGAGGAGCTATACCAGACCAAGAACCGGGCCAGCGAAGATCCCTTGAACTTTCCCATCAAGCTCAACAACAAACTGGCCCACGTCCTGGGGGTGGTGGAGGGCTCCGACAATCAGCCCACCCAGCAGTCTTACATGGTCTATGAGGATGTTGCCACGCGTGTCAACGCGCAGTTGAAGACGCTCGACACGCTGCTGACCAGCGACCTCGCGGCATTCAATAAGCTGATTCACGATTCCAACGTGCCGGCGATCCAGGCGCCGGCGCTGAAACGGTGACGCACCGCGCTTTGAGCCGGCGCCCGAACGCGATCGCCGGCCGTTCGACCAGGTAATAGCTGGCGGCCGCGCAAGCGAAAACGGCCGCCAGATTCCACGGAATTTGCTGCCAGCGGCCAACCGGCCGCGGCGCCAGAAACAGCTGCTGCCAGATATACAAGCTGTACGATATGCGCCCGATCCATGCGATCGCCGGGATCTCGAGTACGCGGCCGGCCCAGGTCCGCGGATTCGCCACCGTGGCGGCGGGGAGCAGCGCCATCGAAATCGCGACCATCGTGAGATAGCCCGGCGGGGTCCACACCTGGCAACAGATGGCTGCGAGCGCCGCGCCGGTCGCCATCCAGGTCCCGCCCGTTCGCTGGAACACCGCGCGCGCCCGCGGATGGTCCCAGATGAGCGCCAGCGCACATCCGAACAGCAGGATATCCAGCCGGTAGTCGGTGCGCGCCACCGATCCGCGCAGCGCCGGGTTCATTCGTCCAATCCAGTCGAAGCGCGCATCCGCCCCCCGCCACACCGCAATCGCCAGCGCCAGCGCCGGCGCAATCCAACGCGCGCGCCTGAACCCTGCCATCCACAACAAGGCCGGCCAGAACAAATAGAAATGCTCTTCCACTGCCAGAGACCAGAAGTGGCCCGTGTACCATGCTTGGGACGGCGGCGCCGTGAGGTAATTGCGATAGAAGAACAAGCTCGCCAGCAGTTGGCCCCGATCCATTGGAATCGAGCCAAACCCCAACCCGATGAGACCCACCACCCCGAGATAAACCAGAATCGGCGGCAGGATCCGAAATGCGCGCCGGCGATAAAAGCTGGCGAGATCCACGCGGCCGGCATCCATCAGCCGGCGCGTGATCAGAAACCCGCTGAGGGCGAAAAACACCGGCACGCCCATCGCACCGTAAGGTGCCACCGCCGCGTTCGGCCAGCCCGCATGGCAGCACAAGACGGCGAGAATGGCCACCGCCCGCCAGCCGTCGAGAGTCGGCAGATAGTGACGGTCTACTTCCAAAGCCGGTTCACCACGCGAATCAGGATCGTGCCGCTCACCACAGAGATCGCGAGCATCACCCAGAACAGCTCCATTCGGCCGTAGAGATAATTGCCCACAGTGAACAGCGCCGACCAGATGGTGATGCACCCTGCAAACCAGCCGAGCAGCGACATCGGAAAATTCATCGCCTCGCTGTCTGCTTCCGCTTCCGCCGCCGTCACCCCGGCCAGCCCGCGAACGTAAGCCCACCCCGGTCCCGCCGGCCGAACTTTGTGGTAAAAACCAATCAGCGCCTCCGGGTCGGTTTGCGGCCCCCAATATGCGGTTGCCACCCACAGCACGGTAGTGCACGCGACCGTGATCACAAGTTGTTGATACACGCCGGGAGCTTCGCCCATCTTGTTCAGAATCAGAAACAGGATCGAAATGCCGAACGAGCTGATCATGGCGACGATCTCGCACCACGCCGTTACCCGCCACCAGAACCAACGCGTCAGGTAAAGCAGTCCGGTACCCGCTCCCACCTGCATAATCACGTTGAAACTGTCGGCGGCGGTATCGAGCGCAAAAACCAGCGAGGAGGATGCCACGAAGAGAATGACAGTCGCCACCCGGCCGGCGCGCACGTAGTGTTTTTCCGGCATGCCGGTCTTCAGGAAGCGGCGGTAAAAATCGTGCACCAGGTAAGACGCGCCCCAGTTCAGATGGGTCAGGATGGTGGACGAATTGGCCGCCACCAGGCCGCCAAGCATCAGGCCCATCCAGCCCGCGGGCAGAAATCGCAGCATCGCCGGGAACGCGATATCGTGGCCCAGCAACTTGGGATCGAGGTGCGGGAAGGCGGTCTGGATGTCGCCGAGCGTGGGATAGACAATCAGCGAAGCCAGCGCGGTGATGATCCACGGCCAGGGCCGCAGCACGTAATGTGCAAGGTTAAAGAAAAGCGTGCTGCCGAGCGCGTCCTTTTCCGTTTTCGACGCCAGCATTCTCTGCGCGATGTAGCTGCCGCCGCCAGGTTCGGCCCCCGGATACCACGCCGCCCACCATTGCACGGAGATCGGAATGATGAAGACCGCCATGGCCAGATCCCAGTTGCTTTTGAAATCGGGCAGCATGTTGAGGTAGTGCAAACCGTTCGGCCCGCGTAAGTGAGAAAGCTTCGAAACCAGCCCGCTCAGCCCGCCCACCTGCGGCAGTTCCACCGCGAAATACGCCGCCGCGATCACCGCCGACATCTTGATGAAGAACTGCACCATGTCGATCACCAGCACTCCCCACAGGCCGGAATGCGTAGCGAACACCACGTTCAGCAAGCCCACAAAGAGGAGGGTTTGCCAGCGCTCGAACCCGAACAGAATCGCCGCGATTTTGCAGGCGGCCAGATTCACCGTCGCCATGATGATGCAATTGAACAGCAGCCCGAGATAGACCGACCGGAATCCCCGCACCGCGCTGGCGGCCTTGCCGGAGTAGCGTAGTTCGTAAAATTCGAGATCGGTCAGCACGCCCGACCGGCGCCACATGCGCGCGTAGAAGAATACCGTCGAGACGCCTGTCAGTGTCAGCGCCCACCAACGCCAGTTCCCGGCCACTCCTTCGGTTCGCACCAGGTTGGCGACCAGGTTCGGAGTATCGCTCGAAAACGTCGTGGCCACCATCGAAAGCCCCGCCAGCCACCAGGGCACCGAGCGGCCCGAGGCGAAGAACTCCGCCGTGCTCTTCCCCGACCGCTTCCCCAGGAACAGCGCAGGCGCAAAGCAGATGAGTACCGCGATCAGCGCTACCACCCAATCGATCGTGTGCAGTTGCATGAACTCAAGAGTTTACTGCGTTTCAGGATAGAGTGCGCCGGGGCCAGGTTCGGCATCGATCAGGTGGCGGCTTTCGTCGAACTCGGCGCGGCTGGCGTAGAAGCGCTCGACGATCCCGCGCCGGACCGCGGCGGCATCCGCGCGGCCGCACAGCACCACGGCGCATCCGCCGAACCCCGCGCCAGTGAGCCGCGCACCCACGGCGCCCGACTCCACTGCGGCCCCCACCAGGCGGTCGAGAGCCGGGCAACTCACGCCCAAGCGATCGCGCAGGCTCGCATGAGACTCCAGCAACAGTTCGCCGAACGCCTCGATATCGCCGCGCAGCATAGCCTCGGCGGCGGCTTGCACGCGTAGCGCTTCGCTGGTGGTGTGCCGGAAGCTGTCGCGCTCCGGGCCGGGGAGATCGAGCGCCGTGAGGTAGGGGGAAGATGGCGGAAAATCGCGATAGCTCGTCCGTCCCAGCCGCGCCAGCGCGGCATCGCCGGCGGCACGCCGCAAATTGTACTCCGCGCGCGCCGCGCCCGATTTTTCCGCGGTCTGAAGGCTGTGCGCCACCAGGAAATGCCAGTCGCGCGGCACCGGAACGTGTCGTACGCCGAGCGGCACGAAGTTTACCAACGTGGCGTGGCCGGCCTTCGATGCCAATGCCGCCGCATGATCCATCCCTCCGCCGCGCGTGCCGACGAACTGCTCGCCATCCGGCAGTATTTCCATCAACTCTTCGAACGATGCCGTCCTCCCGTTCGCTTCGAGCAGCGCCAGCGTGAATGCCACCAACAGAGCCGAGGAAGACGAAAGCCCCGCGGCGGCCGGCAGGTCGGAGGTCAACGTCGCATCGATTCCGTGCATCGCTCCCCACTTGCCGGTGATTGCCTGCGCCGCCGCGCGCAGGTAATTCTCCCAGTCGCCCGCCCCCACCGGGATGAGATTTTCGGTCCACTCGAATTCGCGCCGCCCGTACGGCGTACTCTCCGCGGCGATTCGCCGGTCCGAACGCGGACGGTACGTCACCTCCACGCGCCGCCGCAGCGCCATCGGAAGAACCGGCAGCCCGTGATAGTCGATATGCTCACCGATCAGGTTCACCCGCCCGGGAGCCCATACCGTTCGCTCTTGCGTTTGCGCGCGCACCCGATCACGATACCACTATGAGGGTTCGCTTCCCGATAGTATGTTTCCTGACCGCGCTGGCCTTCGGCGCGCCGCCGGAGCTTCTCGTGGTCAACAAGGAAGGTTCGATGGCAATTGTCGATCCCGCGTCGAACGCTGTCGTTGCTACCGTCCGCACGGGCGATGGTCCGCATGAAGTGGTGGCATCGCCCGGCGGCAAACTGGCCTTCGTCAGCAACTACGGGAGCGGCACCGCGCCGGGCAACAGCATATCGGAAATCGACCTCGACGCCCGCCGCGAGGTTCGCCGCATCGATCTCGGCCTTTTGCAGGCTCCGCACGGCCTCGCGTTCGCGGGCGGCAAACTGTACTTCACCGCCGAACGCAACCAGGTCTTCGGCATCTATGATCCGGCCGCCGGTCGCATCGAGTGGATCCAGGGCACCGGTCAGAACACCACCCACATGATCGCGGTGGCCGCCAATCTCAATATGGTCTTCACATCCAACATCGGATCGAACAGCATCAGCCTTTTCGAGCGCGATGGTCCACAGACCTGGAATCAGACCGTTATTCCCGTCGGTAAAGGTCCGGAAGGGTTCGATATCACCCCGGACGGAAAGGAACTGTGGACCGCTCAGTCGCGCGACGGCAATATTTCCGTGATCAATGTCTTCGACAAGCGCGTAGTCCGCACCCTCCGCGTCCAGACCCGGCGTTCCAATCGCCTGAAATTCACACCCGACGGCCGCCTGGTGCTGATCAGCGATTTTGACGGCGGCACGCTGCTGGTGCTCGATCGCACCACGTGCAAAGAGCTGAAGCGGATCAATCTCGGCCGTCGGCCCGCAGGCATTCTTGTATCCCCGGATAGTTCGCGCGCTTACGTGGCGGTCACCGGCGACAACAACGTGGCCATCGTCAATCTGCGGACGTTCGACCTCATCGCGCGGATCGAGACCGGCGACGAGCCGGACGGGATGGCTTGGGCGGTACGCCCGTAGCTGCCGGCACGACGAATCGCGATTTCCAGACCAGAAGCGCGCACAATCCGGCGGCGAGGAATGAGAGCGCGATCCCCGTCCCCCGCCCCGGCGTTTCGTACAGGAAGCGAACCGTGTGTTTCCCCGCTCCCACCGGCGCCGCCAGCGAGAATCCGTTCGCGGCGAAGATCGGGACGGGTTGACCATCCACCTCCGCCGACCATCCGGGGTCGAAAGACTCGACGACATTCACGAAGCCGGCGCCGCCGGCCGAAACATCGAGAACGATTTCGTCGCTCGAGGGACGCCGGTATTCCACCGTCCCGCTGCTGCTAGCGTTCGCGGAAGGCCCCAACGCATACCGGCTCACGAGCGGCAGAAGAATCAGGTCCGTCTCGAAAACGTGCGACCTCAGAGCGCCGGGGATGGTGTCTTCGGGTAAGAATTTGATCGATTGCGGACCATAAAAACCCGCCCGCGGAGCGGGATCGGGCACGCCGTAGATGTTCAGGTCGTTTCGCTTGGCCAGAAATTGCAGATCGGGCCGGGTTTTCGGTGTCAGCACCAGGACCGCCGCGCCCGCCTGCAGTGCAGGCACAGGAAGGGCCGCGCCGTTTACGATCTGCAAATTGGTGCCTGCGGGCGCGCGGCTCAGATCGAGAAGCGCGCGATAAGGCCGCGCCAGAATCAGCGAATCGAACGTGCCGATATCGTCGAAGCGCCGGCGCGAAGACCAGATGATAAAGTCGGTCGCGAGACGGCCGTTGCCGACCGCCTTTCCAAGCGTCTGGTCCTGTAGTCCCAGAGCATCCTGGCGCGGAATCGGGATCACGAAGAGGTGCGAGAACCCGGCCAGATCGAAGAAGTGCAATCCCAACCCCACCGCTACTGCCGCGTATGCCAGCCTGGTGCGGGCTTTGAGCGCGAGCACGGCATCGGTCCCAGCCCCGAGAGCCACCGCCAATGAGAACGTGGTGAGGTAAAGCAATCGCGCCGGACTGCGGAAAATTACGGCGGATGAAATGTGGCGGAGGAAGTCGGCGATCGGCAGGGCTCCCAGAAACGCCGCGATCCCGAGCACTGCCAAAAATATAAATCGCCCTTCCGGCCGCCGCTTGCGTACCACGCACACCGCGAGCAGTGGCGCCGCCGCGATAATCGGCGCCAGCCCAATGTAGGAAGCCGTATCGAACAGGTACGATCCGTTGGGATATCCATGGAACACCTCCCGGCCGAACCCGGCCGGCCAACCGTCGATTCCGGGAATGAACAGGGCCAGAATGCGCCGGTACGGAAATACCACATCGTTATCCGGCGGATTCAAGTCGAGGATGCGCGTGCTCTTCTGAATCAGCAACAGCATCGGCCACCACGCCGCCAATGCCATCGCGGCGCCTAGTCCCATCGCGGCCGCCAGCCGCACCCGCAGCCAGCCGCGTCCCCGCCAAATCACATACAGAATCGTGGCCCCGGCGGCATACGCCGGAATCTGTGGATGGCCGGCCAGCACCACACACAGGGTCGCCACCGCGAGCCAACCTACGTCCCGGCGGTGGCGCGCCGCTCGCGCCGGGTCGAGCGCGCGATCTGCCAGCCAGAGTAGCAGCGGCAGGGCTGGATACGCCTCGAGCAGCGGCAAATGTCCCGCCATCACGCGCGAGGCGAAGTATCCGGCGCTGGCGAAGGTCCAACCCGCCGCCGCGGCGCCGATGTCCGACAGGCCCGCGCGCCGGCAGAACAGAAAAGTGAAAATCGAGGCCAACAGTGCTGCCATAAGCACGCCCGGAGCATATGCCATCTCCGGACTGAACAGGCAAAGCAGCAGCAGTCGCGTCGGAATCCACGGAAAGCTCTGCATGTTCGCGGCGAAGGGCGAGCCCAGGAGTTCGTGCGGGTACCACGCCGGCAGCGTATGCCGCGGACCGAACAGGCTCTCCTCGGCGAATGCCATGCGCGCCTTGTGCAACTGCAGATAGTCGCTGCCGGCCATCGCCATCTGGCCGCTCAGAATCGACGGCCGGAGATACACCGCCTCGGTCAGGACCGCCATCGCCAACAGGCAGACGTACGTGCGCCATTGTTTGCGGAGATCCGGCATTCCTACACGTACACGCGCTTCACCCGTGCGCTGATGCTGCACAGGATGTTATAGGAAATAGTTCCCGCCACGCGCGCGATCTCCGGCGCTTCCAGGCGGGCGTCGCCTTCGGTGCCCAGCAGCGTGACATCGTCACCGGGCGCGAGCGCTGTGGTGTGGCTAAGATCGATGGTAGTCAGGTCCATCGAGATGGCGCCGAGAATCGAGGTGATTTGGCCGTCGGCAATCACCTTGCCGCGATTCGACAGGCGGTGGAAGACGCCGTCTGCATATCCCGCTCCCAGCACGCCGATCCGCATGGGGCGCGGCGTCCGGAACGTGCCGCCGTAGCCGACCAACGCGCCCTCCGGCAGATCTTTCACCGCGATCAGCTTGGCCTTCCACGTGAGCGCCGGCTTCACATGGAGCAGTTGCGGCGGAGCATTTCCGCGAGGCGGCGAAACGTAGCCATAAAGCGCGTGACCCGCGCGCACCATCTCGTGCCATCCGGCCTTCCGTCCGTATCCCACTGCGATCGTGCTCGAAGTGTGCAGAATCTCCGGAGTGATCCCCGACTGCCGCAGGCGCGCGCCAATCGCTTCGAAATACGCCAACTGCTCCTCGGTTTGGCTTTTGTTGTAATCTGCCGCCGACGCGAAATGCGTCATCAGCCCCTCGAAATGCGCGTGCGGGGCCTTTGCTAGCGCCGCCAGAATTTCTTCAGCCGGGGCGCGCGTCCCCAGCCGGCCCATTCCGGAATCGATTTTCAAATGGTAGCGGATCCGATTCGCCGAGCGCTCCGCGAGCCGGTCCACTTGTGCCATCTGCTCGAGCGAGTGGATGGCCGGAGTAAGCTCGAATTCCGTGATCGCATCGCTTTCGTGCGGCAGGAACCCGCCCATCACCAGAATGCGTGCGCCGATGCCGTTCTGGCGCAGGGTGATGCCTTCCTCCACCGAACTCACCGCCAGCCACTTCGCGCCCTCGGCGATGACAATCCGCGAAACTTCCAGCGCGCCATGGCCATAGGCATCGGCCTTGACCACGGCGGCAACTTCCACGCCCGGACCGACCACGGCTCTCACGGCGCGATAATTGCGGGCAATCTGTTCCCGGGAAACCAGGACGTACGAACGATAAGGGGCGGACACTATCTTTTATTTTATGGGATTGTCTTCCGGGCGCCCGGCTCGGTCTTTGGCGATACCGAGTGGGCGCCCGGTCTATTCGCACCTCGACGCGAGAGGTACGTTCTCTTCCGGTGAACTATGCGCAGGCCGAACAGTTCGACCGAAGAAATAACGACGTTTTCCGCCTGGACTTACTATAGGTGGGCGATGGAAACGAGGCAACGCTGGAATTGGGTTATAGTACGGCAATAACAATCGTTAGAGAATAGGACCGGCGAATGGCCGGGCGGGAACTTCCGCCAAGCTGCGCAGGCCGCCTCGCCGACAGTGTTCGGCCCGCGCCCTCGCCCAGGTTAGCGTTCCGCCGTGTAGGTCTCGTTCAAGAGGCGCTCCAGTAACTCGTTCACGTCCTTTTCCAGTTCGGCGTGATAGACGCCGCTTGCCGGCGCGGCATAGCCCGCATGCACCGCGCGCACGCGGCCATCGCGGCCCAGGAAAAACGTCGTAGGCCAGCAATCCAGGTTCACCGCTTGCGGCACCTTGTCGTGGAGTTCACCGGTTTCCCCAGCCAGAAGCATCGGATACTCGATTCCGTACTGCTTGACGAACGCCCGCACGCGCGCCGGATCCTTCAACTGGTCGGAATCCTCGAAGAACAACCCGACAATTTCGAGCCCCCGAGCGTGATATTTCCGGTACAGATCTTCCAGGAATGGAGCCTCGTCGTGGCAGTTCGGGCACCAACTCCCGCCAATCGCCACAATGACCACCTTGTCGCGAAAGCGGGAGTCGGTATCGGAAACCAGGTTGCCGTTGAGGTCGCGGAAGCTGAAGTGGAACGGCTCGGATGCGTCTTTCACGGAGGTGTGCGTGGCGGGATCCGTCGGCGCCGGCATGTTGCGCGCGCGTGCTTCACCCGCTCGCACCGCGGTATATTTCTGGCGTCCGTTCTGTATCAATTCCAATGTGCCATCGGCGGCGGGTGTCACTTCCAGCAGCATCGGCCGCGCCCCATCGAAATGGCTGAGCACAAACTTGCCGTCGCGATACGTCCCTTCCAGCGCCCCAGTATCGCCATCCACTCTCAGAATAGCCGCCGTTACGTGCGCACCCGATTGCCGCACAATCAACCGCCAGGCCGACTCGCCTTTGGAACTCGACGCGGCGAACTCCCATTGGCCGCCGATCGAGGGTGCCGTCTCGGCGGCAGCGGGCCGGGCTGCCGCTGGAACGGCGCGGAAAGCATACGTGCGGTTCGACCGCTCGTATTTGCCGTCCAGTGCGCCGTCCTTCCACAACGCTTCCAGTTTCGAGGCGTACTGATCGAAAGTCAGCACCAGAGTGCTGTCCGCGAATTTGCCGCCGGTGGACGAAATCTTCTCATCCCCATTAAAGAAGTTGCCCCGAAGATTCGGCGCTGCCCCGGAAATCTCGAAACGAAATGGGATTTCGAGATTGTTTACCGCCAGCGTGGCATCCCACAGGCCGGCGGGTGGTTGCGCCGCGGCAAAAGAGGCGAATAACAGACCGGCCGCCAGGAGTCGCATGGCAAGTTTCCTCAAAGGCACTATACCACATCTAGATTACGGGGTATGCCTGCGGCCGTGCGCCGCTGCCGGGTCAGTGCCTGATCGTCACCGTCTGCTCACCGTCGATGTAGGCCATATACTCTGCGCCGGAGTGCGCCCAGACGTCTTTGCTCTTGGTGCCTGGCAATTCGATCGGATGATCGGACTTGTCGCTGTGAGCCGGAGTGGCCCGAATCGCCACCTTACCGCCGCCGGCCGATGCCACCGTGCTTAGCTTGAACGTCGCCTTCCTGCTCCCGATGATTCCCAGCACCTTTTTTGCGTCTCCGGCATCGACGACCTCGCCCGTTACCGGAGTTCCCTTGGCGATGACGACGACATCCCCGATCTTGACATCGTTGGTGATCGTGAAATTGATTTTCTGGCCTGTCGTGATCTTCACCGGTACATCGGCAGCCAGCGTCAGGTTGAATGGTTTCCCGTCGGGAACCACCACCAAGGTAGTCTTCACCTGCGCGACCGGCGGCGCCGCCGCGGGAGCGGGTTGCGTGGGAGCCGGTGGCGGAGTGGCGGGGGCCGCTGCCGCTGGCGGCGGAGTGATTAACGCGGGAGAAGGCGTCTGCTTATTCGGAGCCGGCTGGGCTGCCGGGGTTGGGCGCGCGACCGCGGTCACCGGCGCCGAGGGGGGCGCGGCCTTGGGATTGCGCATGACCTCGATAATCTGGGGCGGAACTCCTCCCTTCGTCAGGTCGATCACCCCATTGGTCGATAGATCGAAGTTAGTTTTCCCGGCCGCCCGGATCTGGTTGACGATCGTCACTTGGGGCACCTTGGCGCCGACCAGTCCGAGCACATCCTGATTGGTCATGCCCTGATCGGCCGGCGGCGCCGTTTCCGCCGGCGGCTGGATTTCCGCCACAGGCGGAGCCACGGGAGCGGGAGCCGCTTGCGTCGCAGGCGGCTTCGGCGGCTGACGGTGTGTCATCCACCACCAGGTTCCGCCTCCGCCCGCCGCCAGCACCACCACTGCGGCGGCCGCAACGAGCAGGATCATGGGGTTCGTTTTCTTCTTTGCCGTGGTCACCGGTGCGGCGGCCAACTGCGTGTGCAGCACGCCGGAATCAGCCTTCTGCTTCAGCACGATCAGCGCCGATCGCATTTCCTGCATGCTCTGCCAGCGCTCGTCCGGCGACTTGCGCATCGCCCGGTGCACAATCTGTTCCAACTCTGGCGGCACTCCCTGCACCAGGTCGCCGATCGGTTTGGCTTCGTCGCGCAGAATGGACGAAAGCGTCGAAAGCGCGGTGTCGCCCGAAAACGCCTTTTGCCCGGTCAGCATTTCATACATCACCAGGCCGAACGAGAAGATGTCCGACCGGGGATCCACCGCCTTGGCTTGCGCCTGCTCCGGTGACATGTAGCAGACGGTCCCCAGGATCGAGCCCTCCACTGTCATGGGCGAGTCGATGGGCAGGGTCTCATCCGTGCTTCCGCCGGAAGGCGCCGGACCAGTAAGCTTCGCGATTCCGAAATCGAGGATTTTCACCAGCCCTGTGCCCGTAACCATCACGTTGGCCGGTTTGAGATCGCGGTGCACGATTCCGGCGGCATGCGCAGTTTGTAGAGCATCCGCAATTTGCACCGCGACATCGAGAGTTTTCTGTACGTTGAGGCCGTGCTTGGGAATCAGGTCGTCCAGCGTCACCCCGCTCACGAACTCCATTACCATGAACTCGAAGCCCTCGGTGGAAAGCACGTCGTGAATGGTGATGATGTTGGGGTGATTCAGCGCCGATGCCGCCTGCGCCTCCTGCACGAAGCGCCGGCGCCGTTCCACATCGCCGGCATTCGCCGTGGAAAGCACCTTCATGGCCACAAACCGATTGAGGCGGGTGTCCTGTGCTTTATAAATTTCACCCATGCCTCCAGCGCCCAGCTTCTGGAGAACGGTGTAATGCGAGAACGTGCGGCCGATCATAAAAAAAGATGTCCCCCGGCGACCTAATTAGTGTGCCACAATCCCAGCTTGCCAAGTGCGATCGAAACGGCGCAGTTCTAGCGGCAAAATCGCAGCTTCTGCGTGCTGGCCACGGGAGTTTTCAAATTGTACGCCGCGATTCGCCGGTTCAGCGCCCACATCCGCCGTTCCCGCTCCGGGCAGTTCAGCCGCTCGATATTCGCCTTCAGGTATCGGATCTCGGCATCGATTTCGCGACCCTCCTCGATCCACGCCGGCGCGAACCCGTTATTGCGCAGGAGGCGGTGCGCCATACGCTGCGCCGGATCTTCGAACGGATTCTCCCGCAAATCCACCGGCTCGCCCGTGCCAACCAGATTTTCGAAGGCGCCTTCCTGCATGGCTTCCCGGATTTTGCGCTCGGCGATAAAATGCCACTCGTCCATTTAATTTCAGTCTAGACGCTATGCCGGTTAAGCATCCAGTCCGGCTCTCTCCCGTCGAGGAGACGATGCTGGTCCCGCTCTTTGCCCGCGCCGTCGAGAGTACCAGAAAGCGCCCCATCCTCGTGGATCCCCGGGCCGTCGGAATAGCCGAAACCGTCGATTGGGACTTTACCCGGTTCAACCAGCGGAAGCGGGTTATCGGGTGCGTAATCCGCACCGTAATGTTCGATGAGTTGGTCCGGGAGTTTCTGCGGCGGCATCCTGCCGGCACGGTAGTCGAGATCGGAGCCGGCCTCAATACCCGTTTCGAACGCCTCGACAACCAATCCCTCAGATGGTTCGACGTAGAACTTCCCGCCGTCGCCGATCTTCGCCGCAAGTATTTCCCCGATTCCGCCCGGCGAACGTTGCTCGCCTCGTCCATCCTGGAGGGCGATTGGATCGCCGCGGTTCGCCGCGCTCCCGCCCCCTATTTCTTTGTGGCCGAAACCGTGCTGATTTATCTGCCGGAGTCCGACGTGAAGGCGGCGCTGGCGCAAATCGCCCACAACTTTCCCGGCGCTAACCTCGCATTGGACACCGGCAGCCGCCGCGTGATCGAATCCGGCAACAAAGACTTTGTTCGCCGTAAAATGGCGGCTCGCTTCGCCTGGGCCTGCGAAGATCCGCGGAGCATCGAGAACTGGCAAATCGGCCTGCGCGTGGTCGAATCGCGCGGGCTCGACGACATTCGCGATCCCTGGTGGTCGCGCCTGCCCCTGTTCGCCCGCGCCAGCATCCGCCTGTTGGCGGCGCTCGCTCCCAATGTCTTGCGGGCCTACCGGTTGAACCTCTTCGAAGCCCTTCCGCATTCGTAATCCCCAAGGTGCTTTGGGAATTGCGACTTAACCACCGGAACCCCGGCTCCGCGCTTGTGATGCCGGGTGAAGGGAACTATACTGCAAGCAGCGGCCCCCGAGTCGGGGCTACAGGGTGATCGCCCCGGGTGGTGGATGGAAAGGCGGCATGACCATGAGGTTCATGACCTCGCTAGTGTTCATCTGTCTGGCGCCTCTGCTTTTGGCGCGGGCAGCTTCCGGAAATCAGAAAGACGCGGCGCCGGCCGAGCCGAAGTATGACACTGCCACCAACGTGGATCTCCTGGTTGTGGTTGTGGAAGTGAAAGATGTCCCCGTGGGCAATCCCCTCAACGGAACCCACCTGATCGTGCGGCCGGAAAGCTCGAAAAACAACTCCGAAACCATCGATGTTTATCTCGCGCCGGACGACTACCTGAAGGATTTCGGCTGCCATTTCGCCAAGGGCGACCGCATTCAGGTGAAAGGGTCCAAGGTCAAATTCAATGGTCTCCCGGCGGTGCTGGCTCGCGAGGTGCGTCTCGAAGCCACCACCGTCTACCTCCGCGACGAGCACGGAGTGCCGTATTGGAAATCCTAGGAATGCGCCTGTGACCCTCCGGACCCCTATGCGGTGGCCCGCTGGCTGGAAAAACCCCGCCACGTTGGACCTCCTGAACGGCACCGCGATCGACTACCTCATCGTCCCCGGCGAATTTGCATTCTCAGCCGTGGGGGCTCGCGCGCGGCAACTCGGCATCGAGTTCGGACCGCTCCCACCCGGCATCGAGATCGTCAAAGGTGTTTGGCCGGGCGTCCAGTGGCCCACGAGCGGCGCCGGCGCCGGTCCCACCGGCGTCCCATGGGTCGATTCCAACGGCTGGCTGATTCGCCTGAATCGCGCCCAGCATCCCGATTCCATGGTCTGGGTCGATGCGCCGCCTCCGGCAAAAACCTTCATCACCGCCGACGCTTACCTGATCGCCTCGGCCGACAGCGCTTCTCACGGAGGGCGCTGGATCATCGATCTCGATCTTCCGTTGGCGAAGAGTCTGCTGGCCCCGGACGCGGGCTCGCTCGCCATCTGGAAGCGCCTCACAGCTACCGCGGCATTCTTCGCCGCCCACGAGACGTGGCGCGATTATTCGGCGGTCGGCGTCGCCGGCGTGATTTCCGATTTCGCCGGGGAGAACGAATTTTTCAGCCGTGAATTGCTCAACCTCATGGGTCGCGCCGG
>Ga0335072_10001250_pt1 | contig 42017 bp, 40 predicted proteins | sample Lox_Sample_21_FD_206725 | JGI IMG/M metagenome (GOLD analysis project Ga0335072, IMG submission 206725) | Soil microbial communities from Loxahatchee National Wildlife Refuge, Florida, United States - Lox_Sample_2.1 | ecosystem: Environmental > Terrestrial > Soil > Wetlands | place: USA... | reverse complement strand
CCCGGCTCATGTTGGGCTGCAACGGAAGCACGGCACGGTCGGCCGCGGGCGGCTTCGGCGGCCGCGGCACCGGGCCGGCCAGCCGCCAGCGCACCTCGGCAATCGTGTCGAGCGCCCGGGCGTAGGAGGCGTCGAGGTCATCGTCGGCATAGACGTTCGCGATCACCGTCACCGTGTGCTTGAGATGGTCGAACGCGACCAGTGCGTCGGTCAGCATCAGCGCCAGATCGGGCACGCCGATCGGATCCGGGTTCGGAGGGCCGAGCGGTTCGACCGTGCGCACCAGGTCGTAGGCGAACAGCCCGACGGCGCCGCCGGCGAACGGCGGTAGGTCGGGCAGCGGCGCGGCCTTCAGGGGGGTGAGCTCCGCGGCGGCCAGGGCATATGGATCGCCGGCGTCCCCAAGCGACCACCGCAGCACCTTGCGGGGACGGAAGCCGATGAAGCTGAACCGGCCGACGCGCCCCTGGTCCGCTGACTCGAGCAGAAACGAGGGTTCGGCGCCGCGCAGCTTGAGAAAGGCCGACACCGGCGTCTGGCAGTCGTCGATGAAGGTCTCGCGGACCGGGATCAGGTTGTAGTCGGCGGCGAGCGCGCGGGTCTCGGCGAGCGACGGCGTGACGCCAGCCCCGGTGGTGTCAGGACTTGCGACGGCCATCCAGCACCCGCTCGGCATCCGCCAGCGTCAGCCCCCGCCCCCGGAGCAGAACGGCCATGTGGTAGAGCACGTCGGCGGCCTCCTCGGCCACGCGCTCGTCCGACTCCTCGCGGGCCGCCCGCACCACCTCCTCGGCCTCCTCCCGCACCTTGGCGCCGGCGTACTGCGGGTCGTCCAGCAGCTTGGCGGTGTAGGAGCTCTCGGGCCTCCTCGCCGCGCGCTCGGCGATCGTGCGCTCGAGTGCCGGCAGCGTCTCGTAGGGCGCGCCGGGATTCAGTTCCCCGCGGTGAAAGCACGAGCGCTCGCCGGTGTGGCACGCCGGACCCGCCGGCTCGACCAGCGCCAGCAGCGCATCGCCGTCGCAGTCGTAGCGGATCGACTTGACCCTCATCGCGTTCCCGGAGGTCGCACCCTTGTGCCAAAGCTCCTGCCGCGAGCGGCTGAAGAAGTGCACCTCGCCCGTCTCGCGCGTGAGCCGCAGCGACTCGGCGTTCATGTAGGCGAGCGTCAGGACTTCCCCCGTGTCCCAGTCCTGGACGATGCACGGAACCAGCCCGCGCTCGTCGAATGCGATGTCCGAATCCTCCACGGGAGGGAGGAGTTTAGGTGAGCCCGGCCGCCCGCCCCAGGGAACGTGGCCCCGGGGCGGGCGAGCGGGGCGGGGGGTTTAGGCGGCTTCTTCCAGGTAGGCGAGCGCGTCCTCGGCATCGGGCGGGGCCGCCGGCGAGACCTCGTGCCCGACCTCGACGGCGGGCGAGGAGCGCAGTAGGGCGAGCCCAAGCCCGATCGCAACCAGCAGCAGGATCGCCGCGATCGTGAACGCGAGGTGGTAGCCGTTGGTCAATGCGACGGCGCTTGATGCACCGTGGGCGGTGAGGGAATTTGTCCGGGTCGTCGCCAGCGTGGCCAGCACCGCCAGGCCAAGCGCGCCGCCGACCTGCTGGGTCGTGTTGACGAGCCCCGAGGCCAGGCCCGAATCCTCGGGTGTGGCCGCTGACATGGCCAGCGTCATCAACGCCGGGAACACGAGGCCCGCGCCAACGCCCAGCAGCACCATGACGGGGAGCAGGTCGTCCAGGTAGCCGGCGTTGACCGGAGCGCCGCGGAACACGATCAGCCCGGCCGCGACCAGGGCCAGGCCGGCGATCAACGTCGGCTTGGCGCCAAAGCGCATCATCAGCTTGGCCGTCAGGCGCAGCGACATCGCCGCGATCCCGATCGCGACCGGCAGGAAGGCGAGGCCGACCTCGATCGCGTCGTAGCGGAGCACCCGCTGGAGGTACAGCGCGCCCAGGAAGAACATCCCGAACATGCCGGCGACCATCAGCACCTGCATGGCGTTGGCCACCGTGACGGTCCGCGAGCGGAACATCCGCAGCGGGATCAGCGGATTGGCGGCGGTCGCCTGGCGGGCGATGAACCCGGTCAGCAGACCGACGGCGACCGCGCCGAAACCCAGCGTGTGCGCCGACCCCCATCCGTAGTTACTGGCCTCGACGATCGTGTACACGCCAAGCATGAGCGCCGCGACCAGCAGCAGCGCGCCTGGCGCGTCGGCGCCGCCCCGCAGGCCGATTCCCACGTCGTCAGGGAGCAGACGGGTGCTCAGGATTCCGGTGGCGATGCCAATCGGAACGTTGACGAAGAAGATCCAGTGCCAGTTGATCGCCTGCGTGAGGACGCCGCCCGCCAGCAGGCCGATCGCGCCACCGGCCGCGGCCACGAAGGCGTAAACACCGATCGCCCGCGCCTGCTCCGACGGCTCCCGGAACATCGTCACGATCATGCCGAGGATTACCGCGGAGGTCATCGCCCCGCCGATCCCTTGCACGAAGCGGGCGCCGATGAGAAGGCCTTGGCTGTCGGCCAGGCCGCACACCAGCGACGCCGTGGTGAACACGGTCAGACCGGCGAGGAAGATCCGCCGGCGTCCGATCAGGTCGCCAAGCCGCCCGACCAGCAGCAGCAGGCCGCCGAACGCGATCAGGTAGGCGTTGATGACCCAGGCCAGGTTGGACTGGGAGAAGTGCAGATCGGTCTGGATCGAGGGCAGCGCCACGTTCACGATCGTCTGGTCGAGGATGATCATCAGAAAGCCGGCGCACAGGACCACGAGGGCTATCCAACGGCTTCGGTCGGTGACGGTTTCGCTCATTCGTTTCGTCTCCTGGAAGGTTGGTCCATTCAAGATAGGACGATAGCAGATCATCTATTAATAGATGATCTTCTGCAGCACGACCCCAGTCTGAGCTGCGCCGCCCACGGCCACATCGGGCGTTCGCAGCGGATGTCTGCCTCCGAGGCCTTAGGGCCGGGACCGTTCCGCCTTAGCGGTGAAGGTCAGCGCGGCCGGCGCACGGGGTGCGCGCACCGAACCGGCTCGGACAGACGGCCGCAGGCCAGCCGGCTGAGCGCGGTCAGGAAGATCTCCCGCTCATCGGGCTCGAGCGCGCTCAGCACGTCGTCGCGGACGCGGTCGAGCACCTTGTCGGCGGCCTCGACGGACTGCCTGCCGGCCGCGGTCACGACGATCACCCGCGCCCGGCGATCGGTGCTGGAGGAACGCCGCTCGGCGAGGCCGGCGGCCTCGAGTTCATCGACCGTGACCACCATCGTCGTCTTGTCGAGCCCGACCAGGCGCGCGATCTCGGTCTGTGTGTGCTCACCGGTCAGCGCCGTGGTGAGCACCGCGTGGGCCCGGGGCGAAATCCCCAGGTCCTCGAGTGCCGCGGTCAGCTCCGTCGTCAGGTTGTGGCTGGCGCGCGAGAGCAGCCAGCATAGGTCCGAGGCGAGCGGAGGCGCAGCTTCGAGAGTGTCTGTGACCATATTCACAAGGATAGTCCGCCGAACAGAAGATCTGGCACGGAACGATCTCGCTGGCCCGCCACGACGGTCTATTCGATGCCCAACCGGTCGAGCAGCTGCTCGTCGGCCCGCCAGTGGCGGCGGACGCGGACCGACAGCGCCAGGTGCACGCGCTCTCCAACCTCGCGCTCGATGGCGCGGCGGGCGGCGATCCCGATCGACTTGACCATCTGTCCCCCGGCGCCGATCAGGATGCGCTTCTGGGACTCGGTCTCGGCCAGGATCACCGCCTCGATCCGGATCGGTTCGCCGCGCTCGACGCCCTCCACCACCACTTCGACCGCATGCGGGACCTCCTCCCGCGTGCGCGCCAGCACCTGCTCTCGGATGAGCTCGGCGAGCCACACGCGCTCGGGCTGATCGGAGAGCTGCCGGGGCTCGAAATAGAACGGACCCGACGACAGCAGCCCGACCAGGGAGTCGACGAGCGCCGGCACCCCGGACCCCGTTCGCGCCGAGACCGGGAAGATCTCTTCGGCCACGTCGAGCTCGGCCGCCGCCTGGAGCGCGGCGGCCATCCCGGCACGGTCGGCGCGATCGACCTTGTTGACGGCGATGACCACGGGAATCTGGGCCGGTTTCAGCAGGGTCGCGATGAAACGATCGCCCGGGCCGATCCCCTCCTGGGCGTTGACCACGAACAGACAGCCGTCCGCGTCCTCGAGCTCCTGTTCGACTCGCCGTTGCATCCTGGTTGTGAGCGCATCGCGGGGACGCTGGACGCCCGGCAGGTCGACGAGCACGAGCTGCCAATCGGGTCCGCTGGCCACCCCGCGGATGGCGCGGCGCGTCGTCTGGGGCTTGTCGGAGACGATCGCCACCTTGGCCCCGACGATCGCGTTAGCGAGTGTCGACTTGCCGACGTTCGGCCGACCCGCCAGCGCGATAAAGCCCGAGCGGGTCGGCGCGCTCACCGCGCCCAGCGAAGCAGCTCGGCCTGCAGCGCAAGCATCTCGCCGTCGTCGGTCTCGTGATCCATCCCGGTCAGATGGAGCGCTCCGTGCACGACCGCCTCGCGCAGGTCCTCGGTGTGCTCTGGGCAGATGACAATGTCGCCGAGCTCACGAGGACCAGCGGCGACGCCGTCTCCGTCAATCGCGAACGAAAGGACATCGGTCGGCTCATCGAGGTCGCGGTGCTCGCGATTGAGCTCGCGGATCCGGTCGGCATCGACGAACTCGATCGCGACGTGTCCTTCCTCGACCCCGGCCGAGGCGATCGCGAGCGCGCACAACCGCTCGAGCTCGGTGGCGGTGGGTACGACCAGGCTCGCCGTGCCGCCGCCGCGCGCGGCGATCCGGTCCATCCCGATGACCTCGATCTCGAGCACCTTGCGCCGGGCCCGTCAACCCCTCGGCGTGGCCGCCCGCGGGCGCAGCTCCGGGGCCAGGCGCTGGGAGTGCTCGCTGTAGGCGGCGACGATCCGGCGCACCAGCTTGTGGCGGACGACGTCTTCCTCGCCGAAGCGCACGAACTCGATCCCCTCGACGTCCTTGAGGATGTCTGCGACCAGGACGAGACCCGAATCCTGGTCCCGTGGCAGATCGATCTGCGTGATGTCGCCGGTGACGACCATCTTCGAGTTGAACCCCAGGCGGGTCAGGAACATCTTCATCTGCTCCGGGCTCGTGTTCTGGGCCTCGTCGAGGATGATGAAGCTGTCGTTGAGCGACCGGCCGCGCATGAATGCGAGCGGCGCCACCTCGATCACGCCCCGCTCCAGATGCGAGGAGACGCGCTCGGGCTCGAGCATGTCGTGCAGCGCATCGAACAGCGGCCGCAGATACGGGTCGACCTTGGCCATCAGGTCGCCCGGCAAGAACCCGAGTCGCTCGCCGGCCTCCACCGCCGGCCGGGTCAGAATGATCCGGTTGACCTCACGCCGGCTGAGCGCCGCGGCGGCCAGCGCCACCGCCAGGAACGTCTTGCCGGTTCCGGCCGGGCCGATCCCGAATGTGATCGTGTTGTTGCGGATCGAGTCCACATAACGCTTCTGATTGACGGTCTTGGGCGCGACCTTGGTCGCTCGGTGGCGCCAGACCACGTCCTCGAGGATCTTGCCGGGCGACTCGTGCTCGTCGAGTGCGCGCTTGACGGCCTCGATCGTGCCAGGCGCGATCTCGTGTCCCTGCGCAATCAGCTCGGAGAGCTCGTTCACGACGGCCACCGCGGCGTCGATCGCCGCCGGCTCACCATCGAGGGTGAGGACGTTGCCGCGGAGGAAGACGTCGCAGTCCAGGTGTCCTTCAAGCGCCCGCAGAACGGCGTCCTTGCTCCCCGCAAGCTCGGCCGCGATCGTGTTCTCGAGCTCTACCTGCCTACGCACCCACCTGATCCCGTCTACTACGCACTCAGCGCCTCGCGGACGCGGGCGGATGCGCGCTTGCCGTCGGCGCGCCCGCCGGACTTGGCCATCACGACCTTCATCACCTGTCCCATGTCCTTGGGGTTGTTGGCTCCGGTCTCGGCGATGGCCGCCTGCACGATCGCGTCGAGCTCGGTGTCGTCGAGCTCCGCCGGCATGTAGGTCTCGATGATCCGGGCCTCGGCCTCTTCCTGGTCGGCCAGCTCCGGACGGCCGCCGCCGCGGAACTGCTCGGCCGCCTCCAGCCGGCGCTTGCGCTCCCGGCGCAAAACGGCCAGCTCGTCGCTCGAGCCCTCCTTCTGGGCCTTCTGAAGCTCGGACAGCACCAGCCGCAGCGCGCCGACGCGGTCCTTCTCGCCGGCCTTCATCGCGCTGGTCATGTCGCCGCGAACCTGATCGATGACGCTCACACCTTCAGGATAGCCCCGGGGGTCCCGGTAACTTGAAATCGTCGGCGGCGCCTGTGGGCGGGGCCGTAGCGCAGCGAATCCCGTCCGCGTGAAGCTCGGCGCAGCGCACGTCGACGGTCTCTCCCCTCGCCGCCGCCCCCGCCGGCAGGTAGCAGCGCGTGTAGTCGGCCGTATAGCCCGAGCACTGGGTGTCCGCGGTCTTGTCGACGAGCACGCGTTCGCGGCCGCCCAACTTGGCCGTCCGGTGGTGGCGCGAGCGGACTTCCGAGAGGCCGCGCAGCGTCTGGGAGCGCCGCTTCTTCTCCTCCGAAGGCACGCGGTCGCCGAGGGCTTCGGCCCGCGTGCCCGGACGTGGCGAGTACGAGAACGTGTGGACCCTGGTGATGCCCGCCGCGTCGACGGCATCCAGGGTTCTCTGGAACGCCTCGTCGGTCTCGGTCGGGAAGCCGACGATCACGTCGGTGGTGACGTTCACGCGGGGCACGGCTCCTCGCAGGATCGCGATCGCCTCCAGGTACTCGTCCGCGGTGTAATGGCGGCCCATCGCGCTCAGGACCGCGTCGTCGCCGGACTGCATCGGGACGTGCAGGTGGGGGCACACCTTCGGTTCGGTGGCGAGCGCCTCGAGCAGGGAGTCCTTGACGTGGATGACCTCGACGCTCGACAACCGGACCCGTTCGACACCCGGCACCCGCGCCACCGCCATCATCAACTCGCCGAGCTCGAGCCCTCGTTCCGGATCGCGGTAATCCCCCACGCTGATGCCGGTCAGCACCATCTCGGGCTGGCCCTGCTCGACGCGCCGGCGGGCTTCGTCGAGCACGGCACCGGCGGGGCGCGAGCGCGCGTCGCCCCGAACCGTGGGGATGATGCAGTAGGCGCAGTGGCAGTCGCAGCCGTCCTGAACCTTGACGAAGCCACGGGTCCGATCCGAGGCGCGATCCCCCGGGCCGGGCGACCGGCGGGTCTGGACGGCGTGCTCGAGGTCCGCGCACGCGCCCAGGCCCGCCGCCATCGCCCCGGCCACCTCCTCCGCGGTTCCCACGAACGCGCTCACGCGCCCGTCAATCTCCGCGAACTGCGCCCCGTTCAGATTGACCGCGCATCCCGCCACCAGCACCCGGTCGGCGGTCCTCAGCGAGCGACGTACCGCCTGGCGGGATTTCGCCTCGGCCTCGTTCGTGATGCAACAGGTGTTGATCACGTGCAACTCGGCCTCGTCCTCGGCGCTCTCGGTGTGGCCGGCGGCGAGCAGAGCCCGCCGGGCCAGCATCGCGTCAGCTTGCGAGACCTTGCAGCCGAGGAACTTAACGGCAAACGACGCCACGGTGGCCGCACGTTAGCGCGGCCACCGTGTACGCCTTCAGTCAGTTCAGTCGCACGCCCGCGGTCGGCGGATTGTCGTACTCCTCGTGCGCGGCTTCGTGGTGCGGTGTCCTCGACACGGCGCGCGGAGAGAGGAGAAGAGGTTCACGCACGAATCCGGTTCGAGGCTTTGGCCGCGGCACGATCACGTCGAGGAGCAGGCCACCGAGCGTCACGCCGATCGCGAGCGGGTTGGGCAACTGGGCTCACCTCCTTTATTCCAAGTTCGGGCTCGCAACGTGACGTGAAGGATGCGGCGAGCGGGCCGCGGCCACATGGGCCCCGTGGACAAGATCTGGCGTGGGCGGCTTGTCCACGGTGGCGGCGTCCCACCCGCGGGGCCAACTCCGGCATTGGCGCCGGCGGTTGGGCGAGCGATCGCGGAAAACTCGCCACTCATATCGCGCCACGCGACGAGCGGCGAGTTGCCGGCGCAGGAGCCGGGTGAACGACCATTCACCCCGGGCAGGGCGGCGAGTGGCGGGTTTCGTCCGCGGAAATCGCGCGTTAGCACCCGCGGTGGAGGACCAGAGCGGCCCAGTCGCCGGACTCTCGGCGCGCAGACTCGACGAGGCCAACGCCGGCAAACGCACCGGCTATCTCGTCGGCCTCGCCCCCGAGCAGTCCGCTGGCGATCACGCGCTCGGGCAGCTCGAGCTCGGAGACCTCGGGGAGCCGCTTCGCCCACACCAACAACAGCGGCCGCAAGAGATTCGCGGTCACGGTGGGAGCCACGACGACCGGATCGACCCGCAGATCGTGCCGGCGCACCTCGAGCACAACCCCGTTGACCGCGGCGTTCTCGGATGCGGCCGCGACCGCCACCGGATCGAAATCCACCGCCGTCACCGGCGAGAAGCCCAGCCGCGACGCGGCGATCGCGAGCACGCCTGATCCACACCCGAGGTCGAGAAACGCCCCGGAGGCGGGCAGCGACAGCATCAGCTCCAGACACAGCCGCGTCGTCGGGTGGGCTCCCGTTCCGAACGCCTGCCCCGGGTCGATCACGAGCTCGACGGCGGCATCAAACGCGGGCTCCCACGGCGGGCGAACCACGAGCCGGCCGCCGTCCAGCACCAGCGGACGATGAAACTCCCGCCACCGCTCCGACCAATCATCGGCAATCTCGTCAGTCCGGACTTCAACCAGCGCCGAGCCCGCGGCCGCGGTCAGCTCGGGCAGCGCCGGCAGCTCGCCAGGCGCTCCGTACACGGCGTACTCGACAATCTCGCCGGAGCCAACCGAGACCTCCTCCACCCCGCTCGGCGCCAGCTCGAGCAGTTCGGCCAGCACGAGCTCGGCCTGCTCGCGCCGGACGCGCACCGCGAGCCGGATCACGCGATCAGTGGTGGTGGCCGCCGAAGGCGCGCCTGAGCTTCCCGAACACGCCCTCCTCGGTGCGGAGGTTGTGCTCGGTCAGCGAGTCGGCGAGCTGCTCGTAGAGGTCGCGCTGCTCGCGGCTCAGGTGCCGTGGGGTGATGACGTTCACGACCACGCGCAGATCACCGGTGTGGCGCCCGCGCAGTGCGGGCATGCCGGCACCACGCACGGTCAGCGTGTCGTGCGGCTGGGTGCCCGCCGGGACCTCGACCTCGACTTGGCCGTCGAGGACCGTCTCTACCTCGACGGTGGTGCCGAGCGCCGCCAGCGGCGCCGACACGTCGACCGCCGTGACCAGGTCATCGCCGTCGCGCACGAACCGCGGGTCCTGGCGCACCCGGATCAAGACGTACAGATCGCCGGGAGGTCCGCCGCGCTCGCCGGCGTGGCCGCGCCCGGCGATCCGGATCCGCTGGCCGTCGGCGATCCCGGCCGGGACGTCGACCTTGACCTTGGGACGCTCGACCTTGCGGCCGCGGCCGCGGCACACCTTGCACGGCTCGCGCGCGACGCGGCCGTCGCCGCCGCAGACGTCGCACACGGTCGTCCGCATGACCTGGCCAAACGGCGTCCGGGACACGGCGCGGAGTTGCCCGCTCCCCTGGCAACGGGAGCAGGTCTCGATCGGCGTCCCGGGCTCAGCGCCGTTGCCGTGGCAGTGCTCGCACAGCGTCACCGCCTCGTAGCTGACCTCCACCGCGGCACCTCTGGCCGCCTGCGCCAGATCGATATCGGCGGTGACCGCCACGTCGCCGCCCTGCACGGCCCCGCCGGCGCGGGCGCCACCCATCCCGAACAGGTCGCCGAACGCGCCGCTGCCGCCGAAGAACGCCTCGAAGATGTCAGACACCGACCCGAACGACTCGAAGTTCGGCGCGTACCCGCCGCTGCGCAGGCCCTCGCGCCCGTACCGGTCGTAAGTGGCGCGGCGCTCGGAGTCGGACAGGACCTCGTAGGCCTCCGCGGCCTCCTTGAACTTGTCCTCGGCGTCGGGGTCGTGCTTGTTCACATCGGGGTGAAGCTCGCGGGCGAGGCGCCGGAAGGCCTTCTTGATCGTCGCGTCATCGGCGTCGCGCGGGACGCCGAGCACCTCGTAATAGTCCCTGGTGCTGCTCATCGATCAGCGCTCGTCGTAGATCTCGGCAATGAAGCTCGAAAGCTGGGCGGCGGCGTCACGCACGGCGTGGATCGCGTGCCCGTAATCCATGCGCAGCGGCCCGATCACCGACACGGTGCCGAGCCGTCGCTGCGGCAGCCCATACCCGGCGGCCACCAGCGCCAGCGAGCGCAGCGCGGGCGCCTGGTTCTCGGCGCCGATCCGGACCAGCACGTCGCGTTCGGTCAGCGCCGTCTGGAGCACCCCGAGCAGGGTTACCCGCCGCTCCAGCATGTCCATCAGCGCATTCAGCTCCGACAGGTCGCCGAGCCGATCGTCGCGCAGCAGTCGCGAGGTGCCCTCCACGTACAGGCTGTCGGGTGCCCCGTCCTCGAGGTCGGTGAACACCGGCGAGAGCGCCTCCAGGAAGTCCGACTCCGAGCGCGACAGCGACGGGTCGTGCAGCCGCTTCTGGAGCATGCGGGCACCGAGCCCGAGGCCGACCAGCCGCTCGTTGAGGTAGCTGGCGGACCAGTCGGCGAGGCCGGGGTCGACCGGCTCGGCGAACGTGAACAGGCGCTTGGTGACGCGGCCGGTCGAGGTGATCACCACGACCATCAGCACCTGGGGCTGGAGCAGGAGGACCTCGATGTGGCGGATCGTCGAGGTGTCGATCGGCGGCGCGGTGACGATCGCAAGCAGGTTGGTGACCTGCGAGAGCGTCTCGGTCGTGACGCGCATCGCCTCGTCGACCTCCCGGCGCACGAGCGACAGCGAGAGCCGCGGCGGCCGGGGCTCCAGATCATGCTCGGGGAGCAGCCGGTCGACGAAATAGCGATACCCGGCCTCCGTCGGGATCCGGCCCGCCGAGGTGTGCGGATGCGCGAGCAGCCCCAGCTCCTCGAGGTTGGCCAGCTCGTTGCGGATCGTCGAAGCTCCCCACCGCACGTCGACCGCGAGGGCCTTCGAGCCCACGGGCGAGCCGGCCTCGAGGTACTCCTCGACGACCTTGCGCAGCACCAGTTCCTGACGAGCGCTCAGCATCCGATTGATTGTAGGTCGGGGCGACTGAGCCTCTTGCCAGGGACTGGGATTGGGGTCGGCGGCGCCTGACGGCGGCGCCTTAGTCGACGGAGATCTCGGCCACGGCGTTGCGGATCAGGCGACTCCCCGATTGCTCGGCCTGGGAGTCGACGACCGCGATCCCGTCGCTGACCTCGCGGACGGTGCCGCTGACCACGATCTCCTCGCCCATCCGCCCCATCCCCCGGAACTGGACGGACAGCCGCTTGAGCCGCTCCGGTCCGCCGGCGGCCTCGGTGTGGGCGCGCGCGACCTGGGCCATCGTCCACAGCCCGTGCAGGATGCGGCCGGGCAGCCCCACCTTCTGGGCGAACTCCTCGTCGATGTGGATCGGGTTGAAATCCCCGGAGGCGCCGGCGTAACGCACGGTCACATATGGATCGGGCGTGACCCGAAGCTCCAACGAGTCGCCGGCAGCCAGGCTCACGACGAGACACCTCGCACGATCTGCCGCCACGTCCCGGTGCACACCGTCTCGCTTCGCTCGTTGCGCGAAACCGTCTCGAACGCGTAGAACCCCATCCCCCCGCGCTCGGAGATGTCCTTCACCTCGGTTGTCGTCGTGATCTCGTCACCCGCCACCACCGGCGGCCCCCAGGCGAATTCCTGCCCGGCGTGGAGCATGTTCGCGAAGTTGATCCCGACCTCGGGATCGAACAGCGCCGGCGTGATCGCCCGGCCGGCGTACACGACCGCGAACATCGGCGGGGCGACCACGTCCGCGTAGCCGGCCGCACGCGCCGCGTCGACATCCAGGTACAGCGGGTTGGTCTCGCCCACCGCGTACGCGTATTCGCGGATCTTCTCGCGCCCGACCGCGTAGGTGGCGGGTGGGAACGTCTTGCCGATCGCCTCGGTGTTCACAGCCATGGCGCCAAGACACTAGATGATTACCGGCACCGCGCCGCCGTCGACCGACCAGGCCGCGCCGGCGACGTTGGAGGCAGGCTCAGAGCACAGGAACACGATCACGTCGGCGATCTCCTGCTCGGTGCCGAGCCGTCCGAGCGGCTGGCGCGCGGCCACCGACTCGAGCACCTCCTCGCGCGTGACCCCGCGCGCCTGCGCGTTCTGATCGGCCAGGCCTCCCGGCGCGAGCCACAGATCACCACCGATCGGCCCCGGCGACACCGAGTTCACGAGCACGCCCCGCGCCGCCCATATATCCGCGAACGCGCGCGACAGCGACAGCTCCGCCGCCTTCGTCACCGAGTACGCCATGTTGGTCGACGACGGCCGCTTGCCGGAAGACGAGGCGACGTTGACGACCCGGCCCCAGCCGCGCTCGGCCATGGCGGGCGCCACCGCGCGCATCAGCCGCATCGGACCCATCACGTGGAGCTCCCACTGCGCCTGCCACTCCGCGTCGGTCAGCTCGTCCACCGAGCGCACGGCGCTCGTGCCGGCGGCGTTGACGAGGGCATCGATCCGCCCGTACCGACCCAGGCACTCCCCCAGCGCGCGCTCGCCGGCATCGGTAGACGTCACGTCGAGCACGAGCGGCTCCCCACGACCACCGGCGCCGTTGCACTCGGCGGCCACCGACGCGAGCGTCTCGGCCCGCCGCCCGACCAGCAGCACCGACGCGCCCTCTCCCGCCAGCGACACCGCGGCCGCCCGGCCGATACCTCCCGTCGCGCCCGTGACGATGCAGGCACGATCGCGCAGGCCGAGGTCCATACTTGGAGATTCTTCCATGGCGATCCGCGGCGAAAACGGCCATCCGGCCAACGCGGTCATCCGCACCGCCGGACTGACCAAGGTCTATCCGGAGACCGACTTCAAGGCGGTTGATGGCCTCGACCTGAGCATCGAGGCCGGGGAGATCTTCGGGCTACTCGGACCCAACGGGGCCGGCAAGACGACCACCGCGGGGATGTTGACCACCCGCGTGATCCCGACCGCCGGAAAGGCGCACATCGGCGCCGTCGACGTCGTCGAGCACCCCGCGCTGGCCAAGCAGCTGATCGGGATCGTCTCTCAGCAGAACACGCTCGACCGTCAGCTCACCGTGTGGGAGAACCTGTACTTCCATGGGAGGCTGTTCGGGATCCCGGCCGCGGAGTCGCGCCAGATCTCGGACCGGCTGCTCGAGCAGTTCCACCTCAGCCGTTGGGCCAAGGCGTCGGTGTTCGCCCTCTCGGGCGGGATGGCGCAACGGCTGATGGTCGCCCGTGCGATCTTCCACCGTCCCGCCGTGCTGTTCCTCGACGAGCCGACCGCGGGGCTCGATCCCCAGAGCCGGCTGGTGCTGTGGGAGATCCTCGGCGAGCTGAATGCCGACGGCCAGACGATCATGCTGCTCACGCACTACATGGAGGAGGCGGACCGGCTGTGCAAACGGGTGGCGATCATGGACCACGGCAAGATCCTCGCCCTCGACACCCCGGCCGCGCTCAAGCAATCGGTCGGCGCGGACACGATCGTCACCGTCAAGGCCCTCGGGGACGGCGGGGAGCTCGCCGCGCACCTGGGGCGCGAGGTCGAAGGGGTGACGCGGACCCGCGTGGTTGATTCCGACGCCCATCCCCCCACCACCGGCGTCGAGCTCCACGTCAAGGGCGCCGACCGGATCGTTCCGCGCGTCGTGAGCGCGGCCGAGGGGGGCGGGTTCGAGCTCCTGGATCTGTCGGTCGCCGAGCCGACGCTGGAAACCGTGTTCATCAACCTGACCGGGAAGGAGCTCCGGGAATGACGGCCACCAGCCCACGCGTGAGGACCCCGCCACCGCACGCCATCTCGCTCACGCCCGCCCGCTCCACGCTGGCCGCGAGCCGCGCCGCGCTGTGGGCGCTGATCCTGCGCGACCTGGTCGTGCTCAAGAAGCACTTCGCGGAGTTCGTCGTGCGCACGCTGATCCAGCCGTTCCTGCTCGTCTTCGTGTTCCTGTACGTGTTCCCGACGATCGGCCAGGGCATCGGAGGCGGGCGCGGGCCCGTGTCCGAGTCCGCGTTCGCCACCGTGCTGGTCGCCGGCGTGGTCGGGATCTCGATCATGTTCCAGGGGATCCAGGCGGTGGCGCTGCCGATGTCCACCGAGTTCGGTTACACGCGCGAGATCGAAGATCGCGTCCAGGCCCCCTGCCCGATCTGGCTCGTGGCCATCTCGAAGGTACTCTCGGGTTCGGTCCAGGGGGTGCTGGCGGCGCTGATCGTGTTCCCGATCGCGGCGGTCGTCCACGCCGGCGGCGTGACGGCCCATCTCGACGTTCACTGGGTCGTGATCATCACCCTGATCCCGCTCGCCTGCCTGGCCATGACCTCCCTGGGGCTCGTGCTGGGCACCACCTTCGAGCCGCGGAACATCGGGTTGATGTGGGGCTTCGTGGTTCTGCCCCTGACGTTCCTCGGCGGCACCTACTACCAGTGGACCAAGCTCGCCCCGGTCGAGCTCGGGAGCGTTCACTGGCTCCAGTTACTCGTGCTGATCAATCCGCTGATCTACGTGACCGAGGGGATGCGAGCCGGCTTGACGTCGTTCTCGCACATGCACCTGTACATCATCTATCCGGTGCTCCTGGGGTTCTGCGCGGTGTTCCTGTGGCTGGGGCTGCGGAACTTCAGACGACGCGTGCTGGTCTGAGTGTACGCTTGTGAGCGACAGCAAGGCTCGGTAGCCTCGCTGATACACACGGAGCGTCAGGCGGCATTCGAGGAGCACCAAAATGGCTAGGCGAGCGACCCTGAGGGCATCGGATGCGGACCGCGACCAGGTCGCCGAGCGTCTGCGCCACGCGACCGCCGAGGGCCGGCTGAATGCCGACGAGCTCGAGGAGCGTCTGGAGGCGGCGTTCGCCGCGCGCACCTACGGCGAGCTCGACGCGCTCGTAGTCGATCTCCCCGGTCAGACGGTGCGCCGCCGCGAGCGAGCCCACGCCAGCGCCAGCCTGTGGCTCCGGCCGGTCCCGATCCTGGCCCTGTTCCTCCTGGCCCCGGTGATCGTGTCGTTGCTGCTGGCGGCAGCGGTGATCCTCGCCACCGTGTTCTCGGCCTGGGGTCTCTTGCTGGTCGTCGGCTGGCTCGCCTTCGGCCACACCCGCCGCCAGTACGGCGCCCATTACCGGCGCTCGCTGCACGCCGCCACTCGGTGGCCATCCGCGCGTGCCTCGAGGCCGCGTTCCTGGGTATAGGTCCTGGCGCGCGACCCGTACACGGTCCTCGGCGTCAAGCCCGGGGCTTCCGACGAGGAGCTCCGCGCCGCCTACCGGCGGCTGGTCCTGGAGCATCACCCCGACCACAACAACGGTTCGCCCGAGTCGGCACGCCGCTTCGAGGAGGTCCAGGACGCCTATGCGCAGATCCAGCGCCTGCGCCGCCGGACTCCCCGGCCGCGCAAGACCGCCGGCCCGGCGCCGCCCCCGCCATCCAGCCCGGACGTCGAGCAGCGCCTGGCCGAGATCGAACGCGAACTGCTCGAGAAGGCCCGGCTCGCGCGCGAGCGCGCCCAGCGCGCCGCCCGGGAGGCGGCCGCCTCCTACAAGCGCCCGTCCGACGAAGAGCTCGGGTACGTCAAGACCGACGACAGTCTGGGAAAGATCCTGGCCGACGCCCGCAAGGAGTTCGTCCAGCGACTCGCCGAGGTCGAGGAGCCGATCAGCCATCGAGTGGCGGATCTGCTCGACGAGTTCGGGGCCAAGCTAAAGGGCGATGGCGAGCACGACTCGCCCGGCAGAACTGAAAAACAGGCGCGTAAGCGCCCATAAAACAAAACCCCGGCCTTAGGCCTTGGCCTTCTCGCCCAGCTCGAGCACGGCCAGGAACGCCTCCTGCGGCACCTCGATCCGGCCCACCTGCTTCATCCGCTGCTTGCCGCGCTTCTGCTGCTCGAGCAGCTTGCGCTTGCGGGTGATGTCGCCGCCGTAGCACTTCGCGGTGACGTCCTTGCGGAAGGCCTTGATCGTCTCCCGGGCGACGATGCGCGACCCGATCGCGGCCTGGATTGGGACGTCGTACTGCTGGCGCGGGATCGTCTGGCGGAGCTTCTCGGCGAGCGTCCGGCCGGCGTCGTAGGCCTTGTCTCGGTGCACGAGCATCGACAGCGCGTCGACCGGCTCACCGGCGAGCAGGATGTCGAGCTTGACGAGATTCGACTCGCGCAGCCCGATCAGCTCGTAGTCGAGCGAGGCGTAGCCACGCGTGCGCGACTTGAGCTGGTCGAAGAAGTCGAGCACAATCTCGGCCAGCGGCAGGTCGTAGGTCAGCTGCACGCGCTCGCTCGAGAGGTAATGCATGCCGACGTGCTCGCCGCGGCGCTCCTGGCAGAGCTCCATGATCTGCCCGATGTACTCCTTGGGGGTGAGGATCGAGGCGCGGATGTACGGCTCGCGGATCTCGGCCACGCGTGCGGGGTCTGGCATGTCGTTCGGGCTGTGGACGGGGATCACGTCGCCATCGGTGAGCGTCACCTCGTATTCGACGCTCGGCATCGTCGCCAGCAGCTCGAGGTCGTACTCCCGCTCCAGACGCTCGCGGACGATGTCCATGTGCAGCAGCCCGAGGAACCCGCACCGGAACCCGAACCCGAGGGCGTCGCTCGTCTCCGGCTCCCAGCTCAAGGCGGCGTCGTTGAGCGACAGCTTCTCGAGCGCGTCACGCAGGTCCGGGTAGTCGTCGGAGTCGATCGGGAACAGGCCGCAGAACACCATTGGCTTGACCTCGCGGTAGCCGGGCAGCGGCGCGCTCGCCGGATGGCGCTTGCTCGTGAGCGTGTCGCCGACGCGCAGCTTGGTGACGTCCTTGATCCCGGTGATCAGGAACCCGACCTCACCGGCGTGCAGCTCGCCGGCCGAGGTCATTTGCGGCGTGAAGAAGCCGATGTCATCGATGTCGGCCTCGGTCCCGGCCTGCATCGCGCGGATCGCCTCGCCCTTCGTGAAGGTTCCGTCGACGACGCGGATGTAGGCGATCACGCCGCGGTACTGGTCGAACTCCGAATCGAAGATCAGGGCCCGGGGCGGCGCATCCGGGTCGCCGTTGGGCGGCGGCACGCGCGCGATGAGCTCGTCGAGCACGTCGGTCACGCCCTGGCCCGTCTTGGCGCTGATCCGGCGCACCTGCTCGCCGGGCTCGCCCAGAAGCTCTGCGACCTCCTCGGCGACGCGATCGGGCTCGGCGCCCGGCAGGTCGACCTTGTTCAGGCACGGGATCAGCTCGAGCCCCGAGTCGATCGCGAGGTAGGTGTTGGCCACCGTCTGCGCCTCGACGCCCTGGCTGGCGTCGACGACGAGCAGCGCGCCCTCGCACGCCGCCAGCGACCGCGACACCTCGTAAGTGAAGTCAACGTGGCCGGGGGTGTCGATCAGGTGCAGCTGGTAGGTCTGCCCGTCGCGTTCGGAGGTGTAGAAAACCCGGACCGCCTGGGCCTTGATCGTGATCCCGCGCTCGCGCTCGAGCTCCATCGAGTCGAGCAGCTGGGCGCGCATCGATCGGGGATCGACGGTGTGGGTGAGCTCGAGGATGCGGTCGGCCAGCGTCGACTTGCCATGGTCGATGTGCGCGATGATCGAGAAGTTGCGGATGTGGGCCTGGTCGGCCATGTCGAGTCCAAGGGTATTAGGCCCCCACCCGCGCTTGGGGGCCTCGCTCCGCTCGGCATCCATGGGGCCGATTCCGCGCGGCCTCCATGCCGCGCGGGGTGACCGCGACCCGCCCTAGTCCACGTAGCGCTCGAGCGCCTTGGGCAGCAGCCCGAGCTCCTTGAGCGCGCTCCGGCCGGCCACGCCCATCGCCATCAGACCCCCGAAGATCGCCACCGCGTCGATCGACTTGCGCCCCTGCTTGTCCCAGTAGTCGTCGTGCAGATCGAGCCACAGCGCGAACTCGTCGAGCGTGAGCGCCGACGCCACGCCGTAGAGCGATGCCGTGACCCGCGAGGGCCAGCGATGACCCTGTCCCGGGCCCAGCGCCCACCGGTACGTCCAGATATAGCCCAATCCGAGCAGGCCGAAGATCCCGAACGTCGAGTGGTGGATGTGTCGCCCGCCTTCGGAGATGTTGTGGAAAGGTCCCACGCCGGCCTTGATCGCGTGGGTGATCCCGCGCGCGGTGGCGAACGCGGTCGTGAATCCGGCCGCGCTGAGAAATGCCCGCTCGCGCTGGCAATCGGAGAAATGACGCTCGTAGAAACTCATGACCGCATGGAGGCTAGCGGGGCCGCAGACGACTGAGCACCAGTTGCTCGATCTGGCGCGCCTCGGGGATCCGCATCTTCAACGTCAGCCAGCCGTACAGCACGCACGCCACGGCGCACGGAAGCCCGACCGAGACGATCTGAGCGGGCAGCGAGCGGCCGAGGCCGGAGTCGAGCAGTACCCACAGGCCCCTCGCCACCGCGGCCATGATCACGGTGGCGACGAGGATGCGGGCGGTGATCATGACCGTCTGTGCGCCCTCGAGCCGGCCGCCCAGGCCGATCCGGAGTCGGTAGAGCTGGAGCACGGTCATCACGATGTTGGCCGCCGCCGTCCCGATCACCAGGCCCGCGATGCCGAGCGGCTTGTACAGCGCGATGCTCACGATCGCGTCGACGACCATGTTGATGGCCGCCAGCCTCGTCGGGATCCACGGCCGCTGGACCGCGAAGAAGGTCCGCGTGAACAGCAGGTTGAGCCCGGCGAACGGCAGGCTGAACGAGAACCAGAACAGCGCGGTCGAGACATAGTGGGTCGAGAGCGGGCCAAAGGATCCGTGCTGGTAGACGAGGCGCGTGATCGGCGTCGCGAGCACGAGCATCAGCGCCGAGGAGGGGATCAGCAGGAGGTTGATCTGGCGCGTGCCGTTGCCCACAGCGCGCCGGATGCCCCCGGTGTCGCGGCGTGCCGCCATCCGGCTGAGAGTCGGGAACAACACGGTCGCGACGGCGACGCTGAAGATCCCCTGCGGCAGCATGTAGATCCGAAATGCCTGGTTGATGGCCGCCGGCGCGTAGCTGCCGACCAGCGATCCGAAGCCGGCGTTGATGAAGATGTCGAGGTTGACGATGCCGATGCTGAGCGTCACCGGCAGGAACAAGATGAGCACCTGGCGCACGCGCGGATCGCGCCAGTCAAAGCTGAAGAAAAGCCGGAACTCGATCGTCCGCAGCGCCGCCGCGACCATCAGGAACTGCACCACGGTGGCCGCCAGCCACGCGATCGCGTAGGCATAGACCTTGTCCGCGCCGTGAAACTGCCCGCGCAGGAGGATCAGGAGCACGAGGATCACGACGTTCCACACCGCCGGCGCAAGAGCGGGAATCGTGAACTGGTCGTATGCCTGCAGAATCCCGACGAGTAGTCCCGTGAGGCTCAGGAGCAGCACGACCGGGAACAGCACGCGGGACAGACCGGCCGTCAGCGCAGCCGGGATACCGCTTCCGGTGAACAGGGGCGTGATGAAGCCGGCGATCGCGAGCCACACCAGCGTCAGCCCGCCGAGCACCACCAGGATGACCCAGAACAGGGTCGCGGCGAGGCGGTACGCCTCGCGCTTGCGCCCCTGCTGCAGCAGCTCGGTGAACACGGGCACAAACGCGGCCCCCAGCGCCGCCTGCGAGAAGAGGTTGCTGAACAGGTTCGGCACCTGCGAGGCGAGCGTGAACGCCGAGTAGGCGGCGCTGGTGCCGAAGAACGCGGCTCCCGCAACTTCGCGCGCGAGTCCGGCGATGCGCGAGAGCGCGGTGGCGAACGCGAAGATCGCCGTGTTGACGGCGATGCGCCGGCGGGGAGGCTCGACCGGAGGCGGCTCGCTTCCAGGGGGCGAGCCGGGCGGCTCCGGTGGCTCGGCGCCGTTGGGTCGCCGGGATCCGAATCTGCGGGTATCAATCTGGACCAGGGCGGCTATAGTAAGGCGGCGCCGCGGCGGAAAGGCCGTGGCTAAGGCGCCGCCGTCAGGCGCCACCGACCTTTAAGGGTTCTGTTTCTGCTTATGGCGAACATCGAGTCACAGAAGAAGCGGATCGCCCGCGCGGAGCGCGAGCGTCTCGAGAACCGTCGTTACACGTCGCGGATCAAGACGTTCTTCCGCCGGCTCGAGCACGCCGTCGCCGCCGGTGAGGACGCCCAGGCCGACACCGAGCATCGCCAGCTCGTCCAGGCCATCGACAAGGCGGTCAAGCGCGGCGCTCTCCACCGCAACGCCGGCGCGCGCAAGAAGTCGCGCGCGGCGCGTGTGCGGCGCGGCTAAGCCGCCGCCGACCTCCGCCTGAGGCGCCTCGAGCGCTGCAACGTCGCTTGCGACGCCGCGCCCCCGGCGCGGTTCAGGGTAACTTTGGCTGTCCCATGGCGGAGGCTGTCGAGTCCGCAACCACTTCAGCGAGCGGCATCGCGTTCGAGCTGGACAAGATCGAGGCGGGTTCCGATCGGCTCGAGGTGAACGGCCGTTGGTTCGGCGTGCGCGGTCGCCGCTTCATCCGACCGAGCCTCACGCTGCTTGCCGAAGAAGACCAACGGCGGCTGCTCGCCCACCTCGACCACAAGCCCTGGGCCGCCGAGGAAGGCGAGCCGTGGAAGGCCTCGTTCCCCTACGAGCAACGAGATGAAGAGTGGATCGAGGCGGAGCTGAACGTGGCGCCCGACATCACGGTCTCGCTCCCGCTCCCCGGTTCCCCCCGCGCAAAGCGGCGCCGGGCTCCAGGCGGCAAGGACGCCGCATCGCCCCACCGGACGCGGGCTCCGTCGGCTGAGCTGGTCAAGGCACGACGCGAGATTCACCGGCTCGGGCGCGAGCTTCAGCGCCGCGACGCTGAGATTGGCGAGCTGTCGAATGAGCTGGCGAGGCGCGGAGCCAAGCTCGAGGAGGTGTCCGGCGCGCGCGACGCCGCCCGCGAGGCTCAGGAGTCCGCCGCCGAGGAGCGCGAGCGACTGATGCGCGCGCGGGGCGAGGCACTGCAGCTTCGGGACGCGGCGGCGACTGAACGCGATGAGGCAGCGCAAGCCCGCGAAGAGGCGTTGCGGCTGCGCGACGGCGCCCTCGCCGCCCGCGACGAGGCGCTGTCCGAGCGGCGCGCCGCAATCGACGAACGCGATGAGATGTCGGCCAAGCTCGCGGGTGCCCTCGCGTCGCAGGAGGGCGCGCTGGCCGAGCGCAAGGATTCCGCCGCGGAGCGCGACGCACTGATCGCTGAGCGTGACGGCGCCCTGCGGACGCGCGACGACGCGCTGGCGGCGCGCGATCAGGCCGTTGCCGAGCGCGATGAGCTGTCGGCGACGATGGAGCGGCTGCGCCTCGAGCGCGACGACGCGGTCGCCTCCCGCGGCGCGGCGCTCGTCATGCGCAACGCCGCGAACGCGCCGCCTGCCTACCGGCGCGAGGGAAGCCGCATCCTGCACTTCCTGCCGGCGTTGGTGGTCGTGGCGATCGCGTTGATCGCCGCGCTGGCCTTCCACCTGATCTGAGGGTTATCGGCCGCTCGTGGCGGCGGCGCCTCGGAGCTTTCAGCCGTGGGCGGCCTCTCTGATCGCGAGCAGCGCCGCGGTGTCCTCGCCGGCGCCGCCGCTCCCACCTCCCCGGGAGGCAAGCTCTAACTCGGCAAGGGCCTCGATCGTGCGCTGGAGTTCCGCGGCGCCGGCGCGGCCGGCGTCGGCGATCAGCCGGTCGGCGGCGCGCGATGGCATCCTCAGGGTGCGCTTGACCTGAGCCGCCGGAACGCCCGCCTCGAGGGCAACCGCCACCTCGTGCGCCGTCCGCACCCGCTGGCTCATCCAGTACAGGAGCCCCGGAAGCCGCTCCCCCTGGCTGCGCAGCGTCAGGTACAGGGCTGTGGCGGCCGCCGCATCGCCGGCGAGGATCGTATCGGCGAGCGACCACGCCTTGTGCTCGGCCGAGGGCGCCGTGAGCTCCTCCACCATCGAGCCGTCGACGCGCGCGCCCTTGCCGGCGTACAGGGCGAGCTTCTCGAGCTCGCGGAGCAGGCGCTGCTGGCGGTCACCGACGTGCGCGATGAGCGCACGAGCGGTATCCGGCTCGAGCTGGAGGTCGAGCTCGCGCGCCCGCGCAATCAGCCACTTGGGCAGCTCCCACGGCTTGACGCTCTCCTCGCTGCTGATGTCTCCGCCGGCCTTCTTGACCGCGTCGTGCAGACGCTTCGGCGCCTTGGCTCGGCCGTCCTCGCGGGCGAAGAAGGTCACGGTCGTGTCGGGCGGGATCTCCTTCAGAGCCGCCTCGAGTGGATCGAGCTGCTTGTCGGTCCAGCGCTCGACGCCGTCGACCACGATGAACCGCCGGCCGATCGCGAAAGTGAGGGCGTTCAGCGCGGCGGCGACCGCCTCCGGCGTGGCCGCGTCCCCCTCGAACACCTCGATCCCCTGGGTGCCGCTCTCGGTCTCGGCCAGGGTCCGGAGCCGGCGCCGGCGCTCGGCGATCCGGCCATGGTCGTCGCCGTGGATCAGGTAGGCGGATTTGAAGCTCGGCACGGTCTTCTCGCCAGTCTATGAAGGGCCCCGGCCGGAGGCCCTGTGCAGCGCGCACTCGACAGCTTCGGCTGCCGAGCCGACCTGCTCGACCCCCTCGACGTCCCACGTCTTCAGACCGATCACGGGGACGCCGGCTCTCAGCGCGAGCGCGATCTCGGACAGGGTCCCGTAGGCGCCGCCGACGGCGACGACGGCATCCGCCGCTCGGATGATCAAGCCATTGCGGAGCTCGCCCATCCCGGTCGGCAGGGCGATCTGCACCCATTCGTTGGCACTCGCGCGATCAGTTCCGGGCAGAAACGCCACGGTCGTACCGGCCGCGGCGCAGGCCCCATGACAGGCGGCTGCCATCACTCCACCCAGACCGCCACACACCACGATGGCGCCGCCGTCCGCCAGGCCATGTCCGATCGCCTCGGCGGCGCGCGTCTCCTCGGCCGTCGCCTCACCCGGACCCACGACCGCCACATACGGCCGGTGTGCCACCTTCGCTCAGCGGACCACGACGTTGACCAGCTTGTCCGGCACGACGACCACCTTCGAGATCTGGAGCCCGTTCAAGTGCGACTGGACGCCGCGTGATTCCAGGCACAACCGCTCCAGCTCCTCGCGTGCTGCACCGGTCGGCGCGCTCACCCGGTCGCGAACCTTGCCGTTGACCTGGCAGACGAGCTGGAACGTCTCGGTCTGGAGCATGTCGGGGTCGGCGTCTGGCCAAGGCTCCTCCCACACGCGCCGCCCCGTCAACATTTCGTAGGCCTCGGCCCCCAGGTGCGGCGCGAACGGGAACACGAGCGACGCCGCCGTCGCGGTGGCAAACCGGCGTGCCTGCGGATCGGCGCCGGGATAGCGGTAGATCTCGTTGATCAGCTCGATGATCGCCGAGATCGCGGTGTTGAAGGCAAACCGGCCGGTCATGTCGCGCGTGACCTTGTCGATCGCCCAGTGAGCCTTGCGCACGATCGTCAGCGCGTCACCCGCGGGGTCGCTCGGCTGCTCGGCACCGCCCGCGGAATCAGCGGCGAGCTCGTCGGCGAGCCGCCACAGGCGTCCCAGCAGCCGGCGGTGGATGCCCTCGATGCCGGTGGCCGCCCACGCAGCGTCCTGGTCGGGCGGGCCGATGAACAGCACGTAGCAGCGGGCGGCGTCGGCGCCGAAGCGGTCGACGATCGGCTGCGGACTGATCACGTTCCCGAACGACTTCGACATCTTGTTGCCGTCGGGTCCAAGGATCATCCCCTGGGTGAACAGGGCCTGGAAGGGCTCCTGCACGTCAAGCAACTGCATATCGGCCAGCGCCTTGATGAAGAAGCGCGAGTAGAGCAGATGCAGGATCGCGTGCTCGACACCACCGATGTACTGGTCGACCGGCATCCAGCGGCGCAGCACCCCCCTGTCCCACGCCGCCTCGTCGTTGCGCGCGTCGCAGTAGCGCAGGTAGTACCAGCTCGAATCGACGAACGTGTCCATCGTGTCGGTCTCGCGTCTGGCGGAACCGCCGCATGACGGGCAGCGGATGTTGACCCAGCTCTCGGCCGCGGCCAGCGGGGACCGACCCTGCGGCTGATAGTCCTCGATGTCGGGCAGCTCGACCGGCAGATCCGCTTCGGGGATCGGAACCATTCCGCACTTATCGCAATACACGATCGGGATCGGGCAACCCCAGTAGCGCTGGCGAGAGATCAGCCAGTCGCGCAGCTTGTAGCTGACCGAGAAATGGCCCTTGCCCTCGCGGTCGAGCCAGTCGACGATCGCGCGCTGGCCTTCGACCGCGTTCGTTCCCGAGAACGGCCCCGAGTTGATCAGGACCTCATTTTCCGTGTGGGCCGTGAACGCACCTTCCTCGATGGCGCCCTGATCGCCGTCGTCGTCGTCGCCCTCCGCCGGCGCGACCACCGGGCGGATCGGCAGATCGAACGCCTTCGCGAAGTCGTAGTCGCGCTGGTCGTGCGCCGGCACCGCCATGATCGCGCCCGTGCCGTACTCCATCAGCACGTAATCGGCGACGAACATCGGGATCTGCTCGCCGGTCACCGGGTTCGTGACGGTCCGGCCCAGCGGGACGCCCGTCTTGGGCTTGTCGGCCGCGCCTCGGAGCTCAGCCGACTCCGTGATCGCACGGTTGACGTACTCGTGGACCTGCTGCTCGTATTCGGTGTCTTGGGCGAGCCTGAACACGTCCGGGTGCTCGGGGGCCATCACGAAGAAGGTGGCGCCGAACAGCGTGTCCGGCCGCGTCGTAAACACCGAGTAGTCGATCGGGTGGGCGGGATCCAAATCCTCGCAGCGGAAAACCACCTCCGCGCCCTCGCTGCGGCCGATCCAGTTGCGCTGCATCGCCTTGACGTGCTCGGGCCAGTCGATCTCTTCCAGGTCATCGAGCAGACGGTCGGCGTAATCGGTGATGCGAAAGAACCATTGCTCGAGCTGGCGGACCTCGACGAGCGCGCCGCACCGCTCACAGCGGCCGTCGATCACCTGCTCGTTGGCCAGCACCGTCTGGTCGTTCGGGCACCACTTGACCGCCGCGGTCTTGCGGTAAGCCAGACCGCGCTCGAACAGCTGGAGGAAGATCCACTGGGTCCACCGGTAGTACGACGGCTCGTGCGTGGCGAGCTCCCGGCTCCAGTCGATTGAGATGCCCCAGCGGTGAAACGCCTCCCTGAAGGTGGCGATCGACTGGTTCGTCGCGTCGCGAGGGTGAACGCCGGTCTTGATCGCGTTGTTCTCCGCCGGGAGGCCAAAGGCGTCGTAGCCCATCGGGTGCAGCACTCGCTGCCCGATCCGCCGGTGGAAGTGGGCGATCGCATCGCCCAGCGAGTAGTTCTTCAGGTGCCCGATATGCGGCTCGCCGCTCGGGTAGGGCAGCATCTCGAGCACGTAGGACTTCTCGCGCCCGTCGAGGTCGTTGGAGACCTGCCAGGTGCGCTCGCGCGCCCAGATCCCCTGCCACTTGGGCTCTATCTGCTTGGGGTCGTAACGTCGCTCGGGCACGGGATTAGGAGGTTACTTCGAGACCGCCCGGCGGCGAGGCCGGGCGTGACCCCGTCCGGCATCCCCGCTCTACCATCCGAGCGTGGCTGAGAACGCCGGGTCCGGACCGAGCGAGCCCGAGGCGCCGCCGCCCGGCGCCCCATCTCCGCGTGCCAGCGCCGCCGTCGCCGCCGAGCGCGTCGCCGCGATCGTCGCGGCGGCCGAAGCGGCAGCCGAGAAGCTCCGTCTCGAGGCCGAGGAGCGCGCTGGGGACCGGATCGCCGAGGCCCAGCGGGCCGCCGACAACCGCGTCCGCGCCGCCGAGGACGAGGCGGCCGAGGTCGAGCGGCTGGCGCAGGCCGAGGCCACGCGTCTGCGCGAGGCTGGCCGCGCCGACGCCGAGGCGACCAAAGCGACCGCCACCAGCGAGGCGCTGGGGATCGTGGCCCGCGCCGAAGAGAGCGCCGGCGAGATCGTGAAGGAGGCGCAGTCGTCCGCGACCGTGACCCGCGCCGAGTCCGAGGAGCGCGCCCGCAGCCTCCTCGAGGACGCCCGCGCCACCGCGGACGGCGTCCGCTCCGAGGGCCTCGAGCTCGTCTCCAACCTCCGTGAGATGAGCAATTCGCTGCGCTCCAACGCGGAGCGCCTGCTCGGCGACGTCCAGCGCGTGCACTCACGGCTGGTGACGCAAATCGAGCGTGTGGAGCGGGCGGCCGGCGGTGGTGACGGGTCGCGGAGCGCCGGTGGGGCGTCGCGTTCCGGCGATCGCCGGCGCGGGCGCGAGGAGCCGCTTCAGGGCGGGGAGCGTCTCGCGAGCTCGGGCGACGACGGGCTCGATGTGCCGGAGTTCATCCCGCCCGGTTAGGCCCTGGGCGGAGACATCTCCCCTGCATTCCACTTTGCGACCAGACAGCACGTCAATCTACGGCTAACGCAATGCGGCAATGGCCAGCGGTCATGCATTAACCTTGCAGACGACTTCACATTCGAAGGGGCTGTAGCTCAGTTGGCTAGAGCGATGCGCTGGCAGCGCATAGGTCAGGGGTTCGAGTCCCCTCAGCTCCATCTTCCTGTCGAGGATGAATCGCTCCGCGGGGCAGGCTAGACGCGATCCTGCTTGGCCGCCTCGAGCGCCGCCGACGGATCGAGATCTCCGCCCCGCTGGACGAGCGCGAGCGCACGGTCGGCCAGCTCGGCCGCCTCGGCGCCACCGAGTGACTCGTCGCGGAGCGCCAGCGCCAGCAGCACCTGGCGCAGCTGCTCAGGGCTCTCCAGATCGGGTGGCGGGCCCGCGGGCGGGAGGTCGCGCACGGCCGCGAGCAGCCGGGGGGCACCCCCTCCGCCACCAACCAGGCGCCCCGGCGCCTTGTCCGGGATCGTCGCGACGATCGCGCCGGTGGCGGGGTTGACCACCGCCACGCGGCTGCGCAGGCCGGCGCGCTCGAGCACCAGGTGATAGCCCGACAGCCGCAGGTACCCGAGCTGGGCCGCCAGCTGGACGAACGCGGACGCTTCCGCCTCATCGCGCAACCGCGGCTGGTGCATCGAGATCTGGGTGCCGGCATCGGGCAGCGACGGGTCAGGATCGGGGGCCACGAGCAGAAACGCCTGCGAGCCCAGGCGGCCCGCGCCCACCCCGCTCACGTCGACCAGCAGCTGGTAGCCGCCGAGCGTGAGCGCGCCCGCGATCCCCGGCGGGAGGGGGTGCGCGGTGAGGTGCCCGGGCGAGAAGCTCACGGGCGCTCAGTTGTCGAGCAGGCCACCGACGATCCCGCCCAGGAGCCCGCCGCCGCCCTGGCGCTGGGCGTTGCCCCCAGCCCCCTCCTCCACCGGCGGGTGGAAGTAGGCGCTCTGGAGACCGACGCGACCCGGTCCGGTGAAGCGGTTGAACACCAGGTTGCCGGCCCCGCTCAACATGCCGGTCTTGAACCCGTACACCTCCTGGGACATCTGCACCGAGTGGTCGCGGAAGACCCAGCCACCCGGCTCGATGTCGATCGTCTCCCCGGGCTCGAGGTTCTTCTCGAACACGTTGCCGTAGCCGTGGATCCAGACGACGCCCTCGTGATCGCCGGCGACGAACTGGTCGACCCAGAAGCCGCCGCCGTAGAACATGTTGGCGAAGCCCTGCTGGCGGGTGTAGTCGTACTGGACACCGCTCGTCGCGGCCAGGAACTGGTGCTCGCGCACGATGATTCCCTGACCCGGCTGGAGGTGAAGCGCGACCACGTGACCGGGCGCGTCACGGCTGAAGGCAATCTCGCCGGGCGACTGGGCTTCGAGCAGCAACAGCGGCATGCCGCCGAACACTCGGCGCTTGAGTCCCTTTCCGAGCGGGTGCAGGCCGATCTGGAGCTCTGGGTACTTCCACAGGAGCACGTGATGCTCGAAATACACCGGCACGCGCCCGTCGAGCGCCATGTGCAGGACGGGGACAAGCTCGCCCTCGAGCCGGTACGTGACTCCGGGCGCGGTTCCCTCTTGGATCTGGGTCGGGAGGAGCTTGGGGGCGGTCGGCATGCTGTCTCTCTTCGTTGGGGAATGTGACCGGGCGGCCTCAGCGCGGACGGTATCGCGGCGGCCGGATCACCGGCGATAATCGCACCCCTATGGCGACCATCTACATCACGGGGCACCGCAATCCCGACGCGGACTCGATCGCGTCCGCGATCGGCTACGCCGAGCTCAAGGGGCGCCTCGACACCCGCAACAGCTACGTCCCCGCACGTCTCGGCGAAGTCAACGCCCAGACCCGCTGGCTGCTCGACCGCAGCGGCGCCGCGCCACCCCAGTTCTTGCCCCACGTGATGGTCCGCGCCTGCGACGTGATGCAGTCGGCATTCCCGATCGCCAACGTCGCCGCGCCGATCCGGGAGGCGGGACTCGAGATGGCACGCGCCGGGCTCGAGCTCGTTCCCGTGGTCGACGACGATGGCGGGCTCGTCGGGGTGCTGACTGAGCGCGCCCTGGCGCGCCGCTTCATCCGCGAGACGCGCGAGGCCTCGACCCTCGAGGACGCTCCGACCAAGGTGTCGGCGATCGTCGAGGTGCTCGGGGCCAGGCTGCTCACCGGCGAGGACAGACCGCTCGCGGGGCGCGTGTGGGTGCACTCGATGGATCCCACGCGCAGCGGCGCCTCGCCCGGCGACGTGGTCGTGGTGGGCAACCGGTCCGATGCCCAGCGCCTCGCCATCGAGCGGGGCGCGCAGCTACTCGTGCTCTCCAATAACGCCGAGCCGACCGATGACATCCTCGCGCTGGCCGGCGAGCGCGGGGTCGCGGTGATCGTCTCGCCGCTCGACAGTTACGTGTCGGGCCGGATGATCACGCTCGCCGCACCGTGCGGCGCGCTGATGGAGTCCGATCCGCTGACCGCCACCAGCGAGTTCCTCGTCGACGAGATCTCCGAACAGATCAAGGAGAGCCATTACGGCGCGGCGGTGGTCGTCGATCCCCAGCGGCGCCCCATCGGACTCGTCACCCGCTCGGACCTGGTCGCGCCGCCGCGCCGCCGCGTGCTCCTCGTCGATCACGCCGAGCAGGCGCAGAGCGTGTCCGGCGTCGAGCAGGCCGAGATCGTCGAGATCCTCGACCATCACCACATCGGGTCGATCGAGACCCGGATTCCCGTCACCGCGACGTTCGACCCGGTCGGCTCGACCGCGACGCTGGTCGTCGAGCGGTTCCGTCAGAGCGGTATGGAGCCCAGCCCGACGACCGCGATGATGCTGCTCGGCGCCGTGCTCTCCGACACGATCATCCTCAACTCGGCGACCACCACCGACCGCGATCGCCTCGTCGTCGACTACCTCGAGCGGGTGCTGGCCCTCGACGCCGCGCAGTACGGGCGCGACATGTTCGAGGCAAGCGCCGACGTATCGGAAGTGAGCGCGGAGGAGATCATCTCGCGCGACGCCAAGCAGTACCACACCTCAAGCGGACACCAGATCTGCATCGCCCAGATCGAGGTCGTGGGCAAGACGCTCATGGACCGCAAGGATGAGCTGGTCGCGGCCATGCGCAAGGCGCGTGAGAGCCGCGAGCTCCAGCTGTACGCGCTGATGGTCACCGACGTGCTCACCAAGGGAACCGACCTGCTCGTCGCCGGCGACGTGACCACAGTGGCGCGAACGTTCGGCACGCAGGCGCACGACAGCCAGATCGACCTGCCCGGCGTGATGAGCCGCAAGAAGGAGGTCGCGCCGAAGCTGCTGGCGGCGCTGTAGCGGCTAGCGCGCGCCGGCTCCGACCGCCCGCGCCGGTGCCTCACCCCACAGCTGCTCGAGCCGGTAGTAGTCGCGGGCCTCGGGCACGAACACGTGCACGACGACGTCGAGGTAGTCCATCAGGATCCAGCGCGCGCCCGGAAGGCCCTCGACCCGCTCGGGCAGTCGCCCGTAGGCGGACTTCATCCCCTCGTAGATCGCGTCGTGGATCGCCCGGGTCTGGCGCTCGGTCCGGCCGGTGCAAATCACGAAGTAGTCCGTGTAGCCGATGATCGCGCGCAGGTCGAGCTGGACGATGTCGATCGCCTTGCGGTCGGCGGCGTAGTCGACGATCGCGCCGACCAGCGCCTCGGGATTGAGAGTGGTTGTTGCCAGATTCTGTGGACTCATCGGGATGCGCACCCAGCTTGCTTCATGTCAGAGAGCCTACCCCCGCGTAGAGATGGTGATGATTGATGTAGTCGATGACCGGATCGGGAACGTAGTAGCGGATGGGGTCACCTCCCCGGACCCGGTCGCGCAGCATGGTCGAGGAGATCGCGATCCGCGGCATCCGGAAGAACTGTGCGCGCTCGCCTCCGCGCAGCGCACCAAGCGCGTTTTCGACCGCGGCCCGCGAGGTGCCGCGACGCTTGGCCACCGCCAGCGTCGCCAACGAGAGGACCCTCTCCGGCTCTCGCCAACTCGGCAGCCCCGCGGCGATGTCGCCCCCAACAATCAGAAACAGCTCGTTGTCTGGCGATCGTGTGTGCAGTTCTTCAAGGGTATCGACCGTGTAGGACGGCCCCTCACGGACGATCTCCAGATCCGACACGTCGAACCGGTGCTCGTCGCCCTCGATCGCCAGCCGGCACAGCTCGAGCCGGTGCTCGGGACCGGGCTCCTCCTCGACGGGCTTGTGCGGCGGTATCCGGGCGGGGACCAGCGTCACTCGGTCCAGCCCGAGCTGAAGGTACGCCTCCTGGGCGCAGATCAGGTGACCGAGATGTGGCGGGTTGAAGGTCCCGCCCAAAATGCCGATCCGCACAGACTCCTAGATGCCCCGCCGGTTCAGCCCCGAATCTGGCCGGCGCCTTCGATCAGGTACTTGAACGTGCACAGCTCGCGCAGTCCGATCGGGCCGCGCGCGTGCAGCTTCTGGGTTGAGTTGCCGATCTCCGCACCCATCCCGAACTCGCCGCCATCGGTGAATCGTGTTGACGCGTTGACGTACACGCACGCGGCGTCCACCGCGAGCTGGAACGCTCGCGCAGAATCGGTATCGCGCGTGACGATCGCCTCGGAGTGGCCCGATCCGTACCTATTGACGTGTTCGATCGCCTCCTCCACCGAATCGACCACGCCCACGGCCAGGGTCAGCGCGTGGTACTCCGTCGCCCAGTCCTCCTCGGTGGCGTCGGCGACCGCCACCGAGGCCGGGGCGAGCGCTCGCGCGCGCGCATCAACTCGCAACTCGACCCCGGCGTCGGCCAGAGCGCCGAGCGCGCTCGGCAGGAACTCTCCCGCCACAGCCTCGTGCACGAGCAGGGTCTCGGCTGCGTTGCAGACACTGGGCCGCTGGATCTTTGCGTTGAGCGTGATCGCGAGCGCGTCCTCAAGCGAAGCGGTCCCGTCCACGTACACGTGGCAGTTGCCCGACGCCGCGTACATGACCGGCACGGTGGCCACGCCCTTCAAGGCGGCCTTCAGACCCTCACCGCCGCGGGGGATGATCAGGTCGACGACGCCCGCCTGCGTGGCCAGCTCCTCGAGCTCCTTGTGCCCGCCGCCCGCGACGAGCGCGATCGCTCCTTCAGGCAGGCCAGCGGCAAGACCCGCCTCGATCGCGACGCGGGCGAGCACGGCATTCGAGGCGGCGGCCATCGAGGAGCCGCGCAGCACGATCGAGTTGCCCGACTTCAGGCACAGCGCCGCCGCGTCGATCGTCACGTTCGGCCGCGCCTCGTAGACGACCGCGATCACCCCGAGCGGGACGCGCACCTTGCGGACCTCGAGGCCGTTGTAGAGCCGCCGCCCCTCGATCACCTCGCCCACCGGGTCGAGCAGGGCGGCGATGTCCCGGACTTGGCGGGCGATCGTCGCCACCCGGCCGGGATCGAGCGCCAGGCGGTCCATCAAGGACTCGCTCACGCCATTTGCGTGCCCGGCCTCGAGATCCCGCGCATTGGCCTCGAGGATCTCCGGCGTGCGCTCGATCAGCGCCGTGGCGATCGCCTCCAGGGCTCCGTCTTTGACCCCGGACGGCATCGCGGCCAGCTGCGTCGCGGCGCGCTTGGCGGCGGCGCACAGGTCGGCAACGGATGTGGCGATGGCGGCGGCCATGGTCTCGCTCGACAAAGATTACGCGAGCACGAAATAGTCCCGGTGGACGGCCTCCTCGGTGGCGCGGGGCAGTCGCTGACGGACGTCAGCCGACTTCAGCCCTCGGACCCGCCGCAGCTCGCCCGCCGAGTAGTTGCAGATCCCCTTGCCGACGAGCTCCCCGTCGTAGGCAATCTCGACCGCGTCGCCGGCGTCGAACTCGCCCGACACCTCGACGATACCCACCGGGAGCAGGCTGGTGCCGCCCTCCCGCAGCGCCCGCGCCGCGCCGGCGTCGACGAGCACCCGTCCCCGCGTCGGCTTGGCGTAGCGGAGCCACAGCTTGAAGCTCGAGTAGCGCCCGGCTCGCGCGGGGAACCGAGTGCCGGCGTCTTCCCCCCGGGCGGCCGCGAGCAGCGTCCCCGGGGTATGGCCGCTCGCGATCACCGTCGGGATGCCCGCCGCCGTGGCCATCTCGGCCGCCACCACCTTTGAGCGCATCCCGCCCGACCCGAGCGGCGAGCTGGCATGCCCGATCGCCAGGTCGTCGAGCTCCTCGAAGGACGTCACCTCGGATACAAGCCGCGCGGCCGGATCGGTGCGCGGATCAGCCGTGAACAGACCCTCCGCATCGGTCAGCAGCACGAGCAGCTCGGCCGCGATCAGGATCGCCACCTGCGCGGCCAGAAAGTCGTTGTCGCCGAAGGAGATCTCGTCGGTGGTGGTGGTGTCGTTCTCGTTGATCACGGGGACCACCCGCCAGTCGAGCAGCTTGCGCAGCGTCTGGCGCGCGTTGAGGTAGTGGCTGCGCGCGCTCATGTCGAAGAACGTCAAGAGCACCTGCGCGGTCTGCACGCCGCGGGTGCTCAGCAGCTCGTCGTAGACCTGGTAGAGCTTGCCCTGGCCCACCGCGCTCGCGGCCTGGAGCTCCTCCATCGCCCGGGGGCGCAGTGGCAGCGCCATCACGCCCATCCCGCGCGCGATCGCCCCGCTGGTCACGACCACGGGCTGGGGGCCGGCGCGATGCAGCTCGGCGAGCTCGTCGCAGATCCGGCCCAGGACGTCGGTCCGCACCTCGCCGCGATCGCTCGCGACGATGCTCGAGCCGAGCTTCACCACCATCGCGCCCATGTCGCCTAAGAGGCTAGGGGCAGAGCGCGTTGCGCGGCACGCCCCGGCACGGCCGCGGCATCGTCGGCTGCGGCGCCGGCGCCGGCTGCGGGCGCTGGTGGCGCGCGCCGGATTGCCCGATCAGCGTGAGGATCTCGTTGAACAACGCCAGCCCACCGTTCGGCGTGCTGGCGTTCTGGCAGCCCCACGTGCCCTCGATGCTGGGGGGGCTCGACGTCCCGAAAACGTTGTCGGAGAAGCAGTTGTCGACCGAGTTCTGCGTTCCAAACGCGCCCCCCTCCAGGCCGATATCGAACGTGCCGGGCTGGGTCGCGTTGTCCACGATCTGGTTGCCGGAGACCTCGTTTCCCTGGGACTGGAAGTAGACGGTCTTCGACGTCGGGGGGAACGGGTCCGGCCGCTCGAGCACGAGCACGCCGAAGGTGGGGTTGTCACGGATCGTGTTGTTCTCGATCAGGTCTGCGTAGTCGCCGCCGAGGATGACGCCAACTCCCCAGGGCGCGTTCAGGATGTCCGAGTTGGCCGGCGTCGAGATGTTGCCGTTGTCCTCGATCACGTTGTCGCGGAAGATCGTGCAGCGGTCGATCTGGGTCGAGGTGAAGGTCGGGAGCTCGGCGCGGTTCGACGCTGAGTTGCACGCGCCGTCCTGCGGTGGCGGGAGATCATCGTCCGGCTCCGAGTCGGGGCCGACGCCGATGCTGTTGTCGCGGAAGATCGAGTCCTCGACGATCAGGTGGCCGCCGGCATTGGTGCTCGACCACCCGAGCGCGTTGCGCTCCATCAGTGCGTCCTGAACCAGCGCTTGACAGTCACGACACCCGCCGACGTACACGCCGGAGTCGTTCATGCCCGACGCGTAGATGTGCTTGAAGAAGCCGTCGACGGCATGGCTCGTGTACTCGCCGTACCCGCCGAGCAGCCCGGTGTCATACGCCGTCAGGTATTGACCCCACCACCCGTGGATCCCGATCCGGCTGCCGTCCGCTCCGGCGCCCTCCCACCAGATCTCGTTGCCGTCGGCCGCGTCCTCCCGCGTGCGCCGGTCGAAGTTGCGCACGGTCAGGTTCTCGACCCACACACCGCTCGAGAAGACAGTGATCCCGTTCCCGACGTGGTGGCGCCCGTCGACGATCACCTTGTTGCGGTTCATTCCCCGCACATGCAGACGCGGCGTGCGGATGACCACGGGACCGGCATACACGCCGGGCGCGATCACGATCCAGTCACCCGGATGGGCCGCGTTCACCGCGGCCTGGATCGATGTGTAGTGCGTATAGGAGACGTGCCGCTGGGTCACGATCAGCACCCGCGCAGACGCGCTCGCCGCCCCGGCGCACACGAGCAGCGCCAGGGCCGCGAACAGCGACGTGGCGAGCCGGCGCGCCACTACTTCTTAGCTCGGCACCACGGGTTCGCGGGCACGCCGGCACATGGGTTCGGCATGCTCGCGAGCTTCCGCGGCAGCTTGTGCATCACGACCTTCGACAGCCGCGGGTAGTGATCGGTCGCGGTGCAGGGCGGAGGCGACCCCGGTGACAGCGACACCTGGGCGTCGCACAGCAACTCGTTCGTGAACTGGGTAAAGCCGGTCGGTTGAACGTCCTGACCGTTGCACACCGGATACAGCTGCTCGGCGTTCGACGGGGTGCTCGTGACCGGGCCACCGCCCTGCTCGACGTTGCCGCTGAAGCAGTCGGTCGGACCGGTCTCGAAGTTCGTCATCGCGAAGTCGCCGTTGGTCGGGTTGCCGAAGTACCCGTCGTTCTCGTACGTGTTGTCGATCAGCGCGTCACCGCTCTCGTCGAACAGGCAACTGCCGGGGCCGATCCAGTCGAGCGTGCCCCCGGTGCACGGTGGTCCGCTGTCGGTATAGGGGGAGATGACGGTCCCCCACGCGCCGTTGTCCTCGAACGTGTTGTCCATCACGGTGTCGTTGCGCCCGCCCGTAAGCGTCATGCCGGTACCGACTGGTCCCGCAGCGGCGCTGCCAGCGGCCGGCGCGTTCGGATTGTTGTTGTGGTCGAACAAATTGTGGATCAACACCCAGCACGAATCCGCGCCCGAGACTGGCGGCGTCACGCCCGCCGGGCACGCGCCGTTCTGGGGCGACGGGTTGTCGCCGTTCTGGCTGTTGGTGTCGAACCCGTCCTCGTTGTTGTCGAAGCGGGAGTTCTCGATCAGCATCCAACCGCCGGAGTTCGATCCCGAATAGCCGAGCGCGTTGTACTCGCCCCAGGCATGGTCCATGGTCTGGTCGCAGATCTGCTGGCAGGCGCCGATGTAGAAGCCGGAGTCGTTGAAGTTGCTGGCGTAGGCCTGATCCCACGTGCCGCCGCTCCAGTTGCTCGAGAAGATGCCGTACTCGGCCGCGGTCTTCTCGCCCGCGAAGAACGTGCTGGTGGCCGTCAGGTAGGAGCCCTGGTAGCCCCAGCCGCCGATGTTGCCGCTGCCGTCCCCGCCGTTCCACCAGATCTCGTTGCCGGTGTCCCCGTCACCGCCCGCGCCACCGAGGAAGTTACAGACGGTCACGTTCTGAATCCACACGTCGTCGGCCTTCCAGACCATGATCCCGTTCAGCCCGAGCGGACCCTTCCCGAGAGTTGGCCCGAGGTTCTGGGCCGCCTTGCGGGCGGAGCACACCGGCGAGCCCGGCTTGGTCCCGTCGACGATCACCTTATTCCGGCTCATCCCGCGCAGGTGGATCCGAGGCGTCGTGATCAGGATCCCCGCCGGCGCGTTTTTGGCGCCCCTGGGCGCGTGGCTCGAGCTGGTCTTGTAGTCGCCGGGAGCGATCAGGATCCAGTCCCCCGGCCTGGCCGCGTTCACCGCCGCCTGGATCGAGCTGTACTGACCCCGGATGCCCTTGTAGGTGCCGACCCGCAGGACCCGCGCATATGCGGCTGGCGCCGCGATCGCGGCCAACGCCGCGACAACTCCGATTGCAACGTACCGACGCATCTCCCTCTCTCCTTGCTGCTGGCTCGTCCCGGCGCGGCGGGCATCTTACACGCCGCGATCCGGGGAGTCGGATTTGCCGGCAGCGCCTCAGTCCGGATCGAGGTCGAATGGCACGCCGGCGATCTCGACCTCGTCGCCCGGCTCGAATCCCTCGTCCTCGAGCGCCCGGATCACGCCGATCCCGCGCAGCCGGCGCTCGAGGTACGCCAGCGCGTCGTCGTTGTCGAGGTCGTAGCGCGCCACCAGCCGCTCGATCCCCTCGCCGGTGACGCGGTACGCCCCGTCTGCGACCTTGACCACCCGGTAGGCGCGCCGCGCGGCGGGACGGAAGACGCGGTGTTCGGCCACGTCCGAGTCCTCGGGCCCGTCCGCCGGCGCGATCTCGACCGCGGTCCCGGCGGGCACCCCGCGCGCCAGCTCCGCGGCGAGCTCGGGCAGGCCAAGCCGCGTCACCGAGGAGGTGACGATCACCGGCGTGGCCGCGCCGACTCGGCGCACCCACTCGGCACGCGCCGCCTCGCGCTGTTCGGCGTCCACCAGGTCGGCCTTCGACAACACGAGCACGCGTGGCAGCGCCGCCAATCGCGGGTTGTGCAGCTTAAGCTCGCGCTCGACGGTCGCGTGGTTGGCCACCGGGTCTGAGCCGTCGAGCGGCGCCAGGTCGAGGACGTGCACGAGCAGCCGGGTGCGCTCGACGTGGGCCAGGAACTCGTGCCCCAGCCCGGCGCCGGCGCTGGCCCCCTCGATCAGCCCGGGGATGTCCGCGATCACCAGCTGGCGGTCGTCGGTCTGAAGCGTGCCGAGCGCCGGCTCGAGCGTCGTGAACGGATAGTCGGCCACCTTGGGTCTTGCCCGGGTCAGGCGGGCGAGCAACGAGGACTTGCCGGCGTTCGGGAGGCCCACCAGGCCAACGTCGGCGAGCAGCTTGAGCTGAAGCGCGATCCACGTCTCATCGCCGGGTAGCCCCCTCTCCGCGAATCGGGGCGTCTGGTGGGTGGGGCCGGCGAAGCGCTTGTTCCCCCGCCCGCCGGGCCCGCCACGCGCCACCATCGCGCTCTGCCCGGGCCGAACCAGGTCGTGGACGGTCCCGTCCCCCTCGACCCGCGCCTCGGTTCCGGGCGGCACGGCGATCTCGAGCGTCTCGCCGTCCTTGCCGTGGCGCAGCGCCCCCTCGCCGTGGCCGCCGCGACCCGCCTTGAAGTGGGCCTTGCGCCGGAACGTCTCCAGATCGCGGATGGAGTCATCGCACACCAGCACGACGTCGCCACCGCGACCGCCGTCGCCACCGTTGGGCCCGCCCTTGGGTACGTGGGCCTCGCGGCGGAAGCTCAGGCAGCCGTCGCCGCCGGCGCCGGCCGTGACGTGAATGCGCGCGTGGTCCTGCATGTATTCATGCTGGCAGGTGAAGTCCACGTCGCAGGTCGGCTTCGACCAGCGGCGGCTCCTGCTCGAGCTGGCGGGTGCCATACCGGACGAGCTCGAAGCCGCCCGCGCGCACGCGCAGCTCCTTGCTGCGGTCGTTCTGGATCTGCGCCCAGGAGCTGTGGTTGTCGCGGCCGTCGAGCTCGACGACCAGCTTCTGCTCCCACCACACCGCGTCGACGAGCACCCCTTCGACGTAAACGTTGACGTCGTCGGGGAGCGGGATGCCGGCGCGCTCGCACAGCGGCAGGAACAGCCGCTCGAGCGGACTGCGGGTGCGGGCGAGCTTCGGCTCGTGGCGCTCGAGCGCCTCTCGCAGCTTCGTGCTCCCAGCCCGGCCGTTACCGGCGATCGTCTGGAGCGCGTGTATGTCGAGCGCCTTGTGGTAGTCGGCGTTCGCGAGCGCGTAGCGGACGCGTCCCGGCGTCGCCATCGCGGCGAAGTCGAGCAGCGCCTGTTCGACGCTGGTCGTCGTTAGGTGCCTGTGCCAGATGCGCTCGCACGTGCGCCGCCCGTGGACGATTACGCCTCGCAACGACATGCAGCGACGAGACGTGGTCACGTGCATCGGCCCCGGCTGCTTGTCGATCAGGCCTAGCCACCAGAGTGCGGTGGCGTGGCTTAGCATGGCGCCCGGTCCGGCGTAGAGCACGGCGGCGACCAGGTCGGACTCAGCGCTCCGCGCGCGATGACCGACCGCATAGACCCGCGGAAGCTCCTGGTGAAGGTAGCCCTCGGCAACCCAGCGCGCGATCGTCACGCTCTCGATCCGCAGTGCCGTCAACTGAGCGGTGCCAATGCGCCCCCACTGCCGCGACGCGACGCGACCAACCGGAACTTTGGCACTCAGGGTACGCATGCGTTACCTCAAACGCCAAAGTTCCGTCATGGCCCATAGGATCCGGCCTCTCGTGTGACGAAACAAGACGCGGACCTGTGCCAAAACTGCTCACGGGCTCCAATGCACGAGCGCGACCCCGGTCAGAGTGAAGCGCTGCCCCCTCTGTACCGTGCAGCTCGCTACCGCTGATTAGGGGCCGGCTTCGCCGGCATCCATGGGGCCGACTAGTCCGAGTTTTCGGAGCCCGGCACGACCGAGATCACCCGGCCGCGCCGGCCGTGCGTGAACTGCACGGTCCCCGCCGCCTGGGCGAAGATCGTGTCATCCTTGCCGATGCCGGCGCCGTCGCCCGGCTTGAACTTCGTGCCGCGCTGGCGCACGATGATCTCGCCGCCGGTCACCGTCTCGCCGGCGAACACCTTCACGCCGAGGCGCTTGGCGTGCGAGTCGCGGCCGTTGCGCGAGGAGCCAAGCCCCTTCTTATGCGCCATGCTTCACCTCCGTCACCTCGATCCGGGTCAACGACTGGCGGTGACCGGTGCGCCGCTTGTAGCCGCGCTTGGGCTTGAACTTGACCACCCGCAGCTTCGGGCCGCGCTCGTGGCCGACCACCCGCGCGGTCACCGAGACACCGGACAAATCCGCGCCATCGACCACGGACGAACCGTCCACGAACAGCAACGGCTCCAGAACGACTGATTCGCCATCAGAAACAGCAAGCTTCTCGACGAGCAGGGTCTGGCCCTGCTCGACGCGGTACTGCTTGCCACCCGTTTTCACAATCGCATACGTCATTTTTTTGGATTATCGGCGGCGCCTGACGGCGGCGCCTCAGTCGGAAGAACTCACTGACTCGGCCTTAGCACCGGAACGGCGCCGTCCGCCTCTGCGGCCACGACGCCGAGGCTTCGATTCTAGGCCATCGCCGTTGTCACTCGGGGTTTCGGCCTCGGCCGGCCTGGCCGGCACGTCGAGCAGCGTCGCCACCGCGGACGTCCGGCCGGCCTCCTCGATCCGCACCAGGTGCTTCTCGCCCACGTAATCGCCGGCGCCGGTGATCGAGATCATGTACCCGTCGACCTTGGCGACGGCGTCGCCCGGGCTGTACATGTGGGGCTCGACGATCTCGACGTGGACCTCCTCGCCGGCGCGGAACGGGACCGCCCGCTCCAGCACCTTCTCGCGGCTCGACTCGAGCACGACCGCGAAGTGATCTAGCGGCAGCCCCTCGGAGCCCTCGAAGTGGAACCACTTCCCGGTCTCCTCCTCGATCGCCCGCAACACGCGCGCGTCGTCGCGGGTGAACTCGGCGCTCACCCGCGGGTTCATCTGGAGCAGGATCGCGTCGGCCTCGGTCTCCTTGGCCAGATCGCGCATCCGCCGCTCGAACTCGATCGCGAGCGTCTCCTCGGACTTGATCACGCCGTCGCCGCCGCACGTGGGGCAGGGGCGGGTCATGATCTCGCGAACCCCGTCGGTCACGTTCTGGCGGGTCATCTCGACGAGCCCGAGCGGCGAGATCTCGACCACGAACGTCTTGGTCCGGTCCTCGTCCAGGGCGCCGCGCAAGGCCTTCAACACCGCGTCGCGGTTGCGGGCCCGCGCCATGTCGATGAAGTCGATGACGATGATTCCGCCGATGTCGCGCAACCGGAGCTGGCGGACCACCTCATCGGCCGCCTCCAGGTTCGTCTTGGTGATCGTGTCCTCGAGCCGCGCCGCCTTGCCCCGTCCCACGAACGAGCCGGAGTTGACGTCGATCACGGTCAACGCCTCGGCGTAGTCGATCATCAGGTAGCCGCCGCTCGGCAGGTCGACCCGACGCGACAGCGTCGAGTCGAGCACCTGCTCGACCCCGAAGGCCTCAAACAGCGGCTGGTCCTCCTCCCAGAGCTCGACGTGGTCGACGAGCTCGGGGGCGGTGCGGGTAAAGAACGACACGAGCCGGTGGAACTGCTTGGGGTCATCGACGATCGCGCGTTCGAACGTCGAGGAGAAGATGTCGCGCACCACCCGCACCGACAGGTCGGCCTCCTGGAACACCAACGCCGGCGCCACCGTCTCCGCCACCCGCTTCTGCAAGACCTCGTTGAGCTTGAACAGGTACAGCAGCTCGCGCTCAAGGTCGGCCCGGTTGGCACCCTGGGCAGCGGTGCGGATGATCGCCCCCGCCCCCTTCAGATCCAATTTCGCGGCCTCCTTGCGCAGGCGGTCGCGCTCGGAGTCGTCGAGCCGGCGCGAGACCCCAACGCCCTCGCCGAACGGCGCGTACACCATGTAGCGCCCGGCGATCGTGAGGTCCATGCTGAGACGCGCGCCCTTGGTCTTGAGCGGGTCCTTGACGACCTGGACGACGATCTCCTGCCCTGGCTTCAGCATGTCGGTGATCTGGCGGTTCTCGCGCCCGGAGCCACGGCCCCGCCGAGGCGCCTCGACTCCTGGGAGCACGATCTCGTCGACGTGCAGAAAGCCGTTCTTCTCGAGGCCGATGTCGACGAACGCCGCCTCGAGGCCGCCGAGCACGTTGTCGACCCGGCCCTTGTAGATGTTTCCGACGATGGAGCGTGCTCCGCGGCGCTCCAGGTACAGCTCGGCGACCTTGTAACCGGCGGCCGGTCTGGTCGTGCGGCGTCGCCGGCGCGTCGCCGGCTTGGCCGAGGTCTTACGTGCGGCGACCGATCCGGTCGCCTCCAGCAGCGCGACGCGGGTCTCGCCGCGGTCGACGCTGACCAAAACTTGCTTCTTCAATGCTTGTCAGTCCTTTGTGGAAATTTGGATACGTTCGCGGAGGCAGCGTGAGCTTTGAGAGCTCGAGCCTCCGGGCGAACGGGAACACGTCCCGCGCCCTTGGTGGCCGCGGGTGGGTAGGTGACTGGGCACCAATTTGCGGGGCTGCGGTCATTGCGACACCAGTCCTCGGCTTTTCGACGCGTTCGTCATGCGTGCCTGCACATAAATTGACTGTAGAAGGCCGATGGCTATGAACGTCACCAACACCGAGGAGCCGCCGTAGCTGAGCAGCGGCAAGGGCACTCCGGTAATCGGCATGATGCCGATCGTCATGCCCGCGTTGATAAACACCTGAAACATCAGCATGGCCAGGATGCCCCCCGCTACGAGCGTCCCATAGAGGTTCTTGGCCATGGTCAGAACCCGCAGGGCGCGCCAGATCAGCAGCGCGTAGAGCGACAGCACGACCGCCGCGCCCACGAATCCATACGTCTCCCCCACCACGGCGAAGATGAAGTCGGTGTCCGGCGCCGGCAGGAAGTGCAGGTTGACCTGGCTGGCCCCCTGCACGCCGAGGCCGGTCTTGCCCCCGGAGCCGATCGCCGTCAGCGACTCCGTGATGTTGTAGGTCTGGTTCTGCGGGTCGTGTGAGGGATGCAGGAAGCCCGTCAGGCGTTGCATCTGGTAGGGCTTCAGCAGGTGGTGTCCGGTGGCGGGTGCCACGACGAGCACGACCAGGATCGCGATCACGAACAGCGCCACGAGCGCGATCAACTGCTTCCACGACGTGCCCGCGAAGAACAGCACGGCGAACCCGACGACGA
>Ga0335072_10001249_pt1 | contig 42038 bp, 30 predicted proteins | sample Lox_Sample_21_FD_206725 | JGI IMG/M metagenome (GOLD analysis project Ga0335072, IMG submission 206725) | Soil microbial communities from Loxahatchee National Wildlife Refuge, Florida, United States - Lox_Sample_2.1 | ecosystem: Environmental > Terrestrial > Soil > Wetlands | place: USA... | reverse complement strand
CGGAAGGCGGCGGAAGAAGGGCCCTGGAGTTGGCCCGGGTGCTGCTCGTGCATGGCCAACTGGCGCCTCGCCTTGCGTTGCAAACTATTCTCCAGGCAGGCGGTTACGCCGTGGATGTGGCAGCTACACCGGCCGAAGCCATCTCCAAACTCGATGAAGGTCAGTATGAGTTGGTGCTGAGCGATGCCGAGTTAGGCTCGGGAAGCAACGTCCTGGCTTACGCCCGGGTGAAGGAATACCGGCCGGCTACGGCTTTGGTGACCTCTTCGGAACCCGACCGGCGGAATTACGGCCGGGGCCGCCACCAGGTCGCGATTTACACCGAAAACCTTCCTCATCTGCTAGCAGAAGTGGCTGAATTGATTGGAGTTCGCGCCATCAGGCGCTATCGGCCCCTGCGCCAGGCAGTGTAGTCCGCCAAGCCGCTCACGCGGCCCAGTTTCAAGTTCCAGGTCAGTTATTTTCCATGGCCACCGGTGCCGCCACCGCCCATGTGTCCGCCGCCAACGCCGCCGCCGCCGGAAATTCCACCACCAGCGTGAGTTCCGCCCCCAAAGCTTACGCCCCCGCCGCCGCGCGAGGCTAACCCTCCGCTGAAGGCTCCGCCAGCGCCGTGCATCGCGGTGTACGACGTCGCGCCGCCCCCCGCGAATATCGAGGAACCATACCCGTAGGACGGAATCCCATAACCGAACCCGTATCCTGCCCCACCCCAGTAGAAGGCGCGGTAGGCCGTCATCGGACTGTAGAAGCAGAGACCGTAGAACGGATTGCACATCGTTCCCACCATCGGCATGTAGGTATACATGCCGTAGTAGGGATTAAAGATCCAGCTATTGCCGGCTGGCGGCGCGGTGTAGCTGTCGTTGCTGTACTTGGCGCCGGAAAGGTTGGCCATCGCCATGGCTTCCGCGTGCCGCGTGCTCCAGTTATCGAGCGCGTCCGTCTGCTCCGGATCGAACTTCTGCGCCGAAGTCACAGCGCCTGCGAGCGGCAGCATCTTCCCCGATGCCACCATGACAGTCTCGCCGCCGATCGCGACAGTCGCCAACCCGCGGAACACTTTTAACTGCGCGGGCTGCATATCGAAACGGTAAACTCCGGCTTTGGCAAGCGTCACTTGACCATCCTTCAGCGCGATCGTGACGTTAAAATCCGGCTTGGTCTGATCCACTTCTACTACGGCCGAACCAGCCTGCATTTCCACACGCGTATCGATCAGGCGGTTGGAGATCAGTTTGAGCGCGCCGTTCTCGCCCATGCGCAGCATAAAACCAGGAGGCAGCATCAACTCCACCCGTCCCGCCTCGGTGCGCAAAATCGAGCCCTCTTTCATCTCGGGGAAATGCGTTGCCGAGTCCTGCACTTCAGCATTATCCAAAAGAACCTTGCCCTCCACTCCGGCAATGACTCCCGACTTGGCTGAGATGATGGGTTGAGCAGATGCCGTGATGGCGGCAAGGGCCAGGATTGCGACGGTTTCGAGACTACCTACTGAGCGCATAAGGAACCTCGCTGAAACTCCTAATTTAGAGTGCAGGGTATCGCCCCGATTGTCAACAGGCTATCTGTTACTCTTTCGACACACTCCCGGAAGATCATCGCCGGATTTCGATGGCGGTTTCCCCAACCGTTTTTTCGCCGACACGTACCGCGAATCGTGCCCGCCCGGCGGGAAAGCCGCCCGGAACGTCGGCATTTAGCTGCCTCGCCGGCCTCCGGCGGAGTTTGGCCAACCCGCCTGGGGGAGCCGCCTTCGGCGGTTCGAGGTACAGCAGGCGCAGTTTCCGGCCCGCCAGCGTCGCCTTAACATTATTCAAATCTGCGTTTTCCGGCAGCCCCTCCAGCCAAAAGCTGATTACCGAACCCTGGCTCGTATCCAGTTCGTCGCGCTTCCAGGTGGTGCCGTCGCAGACATTGCCCAATCGAACCTTCCCCGGGGTGAAAGGCAGATCGAGCGCAATCGAATGCGCGTTACTTCGCGGGCCGCCCGCCAAACGCACGCGGACTTCGTGCCACCCCGGCCCGGCCAGAGGCGGCAGCTTGAAGTTGACCTGCCAGAAATGCGGCTTCAGTTCGGTAACCGACATCGGACGGGCGCCAAAACCCGAAACTTCCGGCTGCACGTTGTCGATGTTGAGAGCCAGAGGGGAATCGAACCAGATGGAGACGTAATCGTCCTGGTCGGAGCGGAAGTTGAGCCCGGCGTTGTGCATGTGAAGCGCGGAATGGAGCAGCGGAGGTTCGCCCGGACCCTCGGGTTCCTCCCAACGGCGATAACATGCCACGCACGCGCTGAAATCGAGCACCGAGCGCAGTTCCACGCGGGCGAACCCGGCCACCCGGCACATCCCGAGTAAGGCCGGCAAGCTGGGGCCGAACCAGTTGTCGGTCTGCCCGCCCATTTCGTCGGTCTCGAAGAACTCCAGGATGGGGCGCTGCAGCACTTCGGCGGGATATTGGCCTTCGCGCAGAACGAATGAGTCCACCGCCGCCAGGTCGGTCGCAAGCGCACAGACGCGCTCCAGCGCCAGCAGGGGGTGCTTCAAATGATAGAGCACGCCCATGAAGAGGACGATGTCGAACCGGCCGATACGCTGCGGCGTGAGATCGTACATGTCCAACTGCCGGTAGTCGATGCGCGATTTGTAGGCGGCATGCATCTGCCGGAAACGCGGGTTGTCCCAATTGTCGATAGCCACCACTTCGGCGCCGCGGCGTTCCAGTTCGAAGCTGAACCATCCGTCCCAGCAGCCGATATCGAGGGCGCGCTTGCCGCGCAGGTCGGCAGGAATGGGAAACTGTGACAGACGATTTTTGAGGCCGGCGAGGCCGCACACGCCCTCGATAACAGAGCCGTCGGGGAGTTCAAAGCTGTGCCACCACCCCTTTTCCGCGCGCTCGGCGTCCCAATCCCGGACGTAGTCAAAGCTGGAGGGCATCGGTTCACAGCCGTACAATCTTCGGCGAGACTACACCTTTCAGCGCGTTGCGCGAATCCACGATCAGCGGCGCTTTCTCCACCAGGAGTTGGTAATCGAAGACCCGATGGTCGGTGACGATCACGGCGCAGTCGGCCCCCGCCACCGTTTCGAGCGGCGCCGATTCCAGCGTCAACCCATCCAGCTTGAGCGTTGGCACGTGAGGGTCGGAATACGAAACAATGCCACCCCGCCGGTCGAGCAGGAGCATCACGTCGAGCGCGGGCGATTCCCGCATATCGTCGATATCGCGCTTATAGGAGACCCCAACCACCAGGATTTTCGATCCCTTCACCGGCTTCCCTGCCTCGTTGAGGGCGTTCTGCACTTTATCCGCAACGAAATGCGGCATCTGGCCATTGATGTATCCGGCCAGTTCGATGAAACGCGCTTCGATGCCCGCCTGCTTGGTTTTCCACGATAAGTAAAAGGGGTCGATGGGAATGCAATGACCGCCCAAGCCGGGTCCGGGATAAAACGGCATGAATCCGAACGGTTTGGTGGCAGCCGCGTCAATCACTTCCCAGACGTTGATTCCCATCCGGTCGCACATCAGCGCGATTTCGTTCGCCAGTCCAATGTTAATCATGCGGTAGGTGTTTTCGAGGAGCTTGACCATCTCGGCCACCTGCGTGGAACTCACAGGCACAACGGTCTGCAGCGCCTGCGAATAGAAAAGCTGGCCCACGCGGGTGCACACCGGCGTGCATCCGCCCACCACTTTCGGAATGTTGGCGGTCTGATAGCGCGGATTGCCGGGATCGACGCGCTCCGGCGAGAAGCAGAGGAAAAAATCGCGGCCCACTTCCAGCCCGCCCTTCGAGAGCATGGGCAGCACCAATTCGTCCGTGGTGCCGGGATACGTGGTGGATTCCAGAATTACCAGCGTACCCGCATGAAAGTGGCGCCCGATTTCCTGGCAGGAGGACACGATGAAGCTCATGTCCGGGTCCTTGGTTTTGCGCAGCGGAGTGGGCACGCAGATGTTAATAGTATCCAGTTCGAGGACGGCTTCGAAATCCGTGGTGGCGCGGAGTTTGCCGGCGTCCACCAGCGGAGCGAGGGTGGAGCTTGGAATGTCGCCCACGTAAGAATCGCCGGCGTTGACGCGCCGGATCTTTTCTTCGCTGATATCGATGCCGGTGACGGCGAAGCCTGCCTTGGCGAACTCCACCGCGAGGGGTAAACCGACATACCCCAACCCCACAATCCCCACCCGCGCGCGCCGGCTGCGGATTTTTTCTTCGAGAACGACGGCAGTGGCTGAGGCGATATCTGCTGGTTGCATGACGTTTTATTCTCGCACGCTGCGCCAGCGTGCATCTCGGTTAGCGCATCACTGTTACCCCATCACTGTTAGCCATCGATGTTAGCCCTGAACAGTTTCCGAATTTCGCGCTACAATTAGCGCGGCGCCATCGCGGAAGCGAAGTTCCCGAATCCGAAGCGCCGCTCATATCCGTTCGGTGCGCTCAACCCATCCGCATTATTATGCATCCCCTAGCCCTCGGAATTGACTTCGGAACCACTAATAGTTCTGTCGCACTCGCCACTTCACGAGGGCTGGTGGAACTGGCAACGTACCCTTCCGCCTATGGACCCGTAGAAGCGTACCGGTCTGTCCTGTACCTGGAACAACTCAAGCAGCGCGGTGTCACCAACATCAAATCGTGGAGCGGACCGCAAGCCATCGAACAATATCTCGCCGCGGAAACCAAAGGCCGCTTGATCCAGTCGCCGAAATCGTACCTCAGCAGCCGCACCCTCAAAGGCACCGAAGTGTTCGGGCGGAGAATGACCCTCGAAGATTTGATCGCTCGAATCCTCCGGGACTTGCGGGAGAGCGCGCAACAGCAGTTCGGAGCGAAGATCGGGACGGTGGTTGTGGGCCGCCCTGTCCAGTTCGTGGGGGCGGAGACCGGCGACGATAACGACTTCGCGGTGGAGCGTCTCAAGCGCGCTTTTCATCTCGCGGGGTTTGAACATGTGGAGTTCGAACTGGAACCAGTGGCGGCGGCCCATTCCTATGAAGCCGGACTCGACCACGATGAACTGATTCTGATCGCCGATTTCGGCGGCGGCACCAGCGATTTTTCCCTTCTGCGCGTTGGACCGCGCGTCCGGCAGCACGGCAGAACACCGAAGGACCTGCTCGGCAATGCCGGAATCGGCTTAGCCGGCGACGCTTTTGACGCCAAAATCGTGCGCCACCTCGTCTCGCCGGCGCTGGGTATGGGCTCCTCGGCCCGATCGATGAACAAGATCCTGCCGGCCGTTCCGGTTTGGGTCTATAAAAAACTGGAACACTGGCACCACCTGTCATTTCTGCGGACCAACAGCACCATGAACATGCTTCGCGGCAGCCTGGCAACCGCGCTCGAACCGCACCAAATCGAAGCTTTGATTCACCTGGTCCAGGAAGACCTGGGGTACGAACTTCATCGCGCCGTACAGAAGACAAAATGCGCTTTGTCCGCCGGCGTCTCGGCGGAATTCCGATTCTCGGATGGCATCGTAGACATTACAACCCGGGTGGACCGCGAGGAATTTGAGGGCTGGATCGCCGAAGAACTGGCCCGGATCGAATCCTGCGTCGATTCTTTGCTGTCCGTCTCGGGCGTATCGCGCGCAGATGTGGATGTGGCATTCCTGACCGGCGGATCGTCGTTCGTGCCGGCAGTCCGTAGAATATTCGAGAAGCGCTTCGGCGCGGACCGGATTCGTGCCGGCAACGAATTCACCTCTGTCGCCCGCGGACTGGCAATTCGGGCGATGGACCGGAAGGCAGCCGGGGGCGAACCAGTTGGTCCGCTCTGAACTGTATTCTCGATCGCAGTATGAACTTGGTCCTTCACCTGCTGTTCCGTTCCGCATGATTCCACCGGATGGACGCAGCCGGGTTGTGGTCGAGCACGTTTACCCGCAGGTGGACGATGGCGATTTTGCCGTCAAGCGCATCGAGGGTGACACCCTGACTGTCGAGGCGGATATTCTCGCCGACGGCCACGACTCTGTGGCGGGTGAAGTTTTGTATCGCCACGCACAGGACGAAGACTGGCGGCGGCTGCCCATGATGCCCAGAGGCAACGACCGCTGGCGGTGTGAGATTCCACTCTCCGGGATCGGGCGCTATCGCTACACAGTCGAAGGTTGGATCGATCGTTTTGCAAGCTGGCGGAGCGATCTGGCCAAACGGATCGACGCCGGGCAGGTTGCGCGCGTCGAGTACCTCATCGGCGCTGAACTGATCGATGAGGCAGCCGCGCGCGCCGCGAATGCCGGGGCGGACGCCGCGCAACTGCGTGAATGGGCCGCTGCGTTGCGCGGTCCGGATTCCGAAATGCGCGGCGAAATCGCACTCGCCGACGAACTCGCGGCTATGATGGAGCGCTACCCCGATCGACGTTTCGCCTCCCGCTGCTCCAAAGAACTTCCTCTGGTCGTAGATCGCGAAAAGGCCTCCTTTTCGGCGTGGTACGAAGTCTTCCCGCGATCCTGTTCGCCGGATGCGTCCCGTCCGGGCACGCTGCGCGAATGCGAGGCGCGGCTGCCTTATATCGCCGGCATGGGGTTCGACACCCTGTATTTCCCTCCGATTCATCCCATCGGGCAGACCGCGCGCAAAGGCAGGAACAACGGCACCGCCGCCGCTCCAGACGATCCCGGCAGCCCGTGGGCAATCGGCTCCGCCGAGGGAGGTCACACCGCGATCGACCCGCAACTCGGCACCCTGGACGATTTCCAACGCCTGGTGGCCAAGGCTGCCGAACTCCATATCGAGATCGCCCTGGACATCGCCTTTCAGTGCTCTCCCGACCATCCTTATGTGCGGCAACACCCGGAATGGTTTCGGAAACGGCCGGACGGCACCATTCAGTGCGCGCAAAATCCACCCAAGAAATACGAGGACATTTTCCCCTTCGATTTCGAAACCACTCAATGGCGCGAGTTATGGGAAGAGTTGAAGAATGTACTGATGTTCTGGATCGCACACGGCGTCCGAATTTTCCGCGTGGACAATCCGCATACGAAAGCCCTGCCCTTCTGGGAATGGGCCATCTCAGAAATCAAAGCGCGGCATCCGGAAGTCATCTTCCTGGCCGAGGCCTTCACCCGTCCGAAAGTCATGTACCGGCTGGCTAAGTGCGGCTTCTCGCAATCTTATACTTACTTCACGTGGCGCAATACCAAACAGGAGTTGACCGATTACTTCCGCCAGCTTACCGAAACCGAACTGCGCGAGTTCTTTCGCCCGAATCTCTGGCCGAACACACCCGACATTCTCCCCGAGTACCTGCAGGTGGGAGGGCGCGCGGCGTTCGCCGTTCGCCTCATACTGGCGGCTACTTTGGGCGCGAACTATGGGATCTACGGTCCCGCCTTCGAACTCTGCGAAAATTCGCCGCGCGAACCCGGCGGCGAAGAGTACCTCGATTCCGAAAAATACGAGGTGAAACACTGGCATTGGGACGACCCTCGCAGCCTGAAAGGACTGATCGCACGGGTCAATCGCATTCGCCGCGAGAGCCCGTCGCTCCACCGGGATGTCAACCTTCGGTTTCACGAGACCGATAACCCTTCGGTAATCTGCTACAGCAAGTCGAGCCCCGGGTTCACCGACACTGTCATCGTGCTCTGTAACCTGGACGCGTTTCACATGCAGTCGGGTTGGGTAAATCTCGACCTGGCGGCTCTCGGGCTCGATGACAAGCGGGCGTTTCAGGCGCACGATTTGTTGGCCGGCACGCGCTATCTCTGGCATGGGGCGCGCAACTATTTCGAACTCGTCCCTGAGACTCGCCCGGCCCACATCATGAAGGTTCGGCGGTTCGTCCGGACTGAACGGGACTTCGATTATTACCTGTAGCCGGCCGTCTATAAGGCCGCGGGAGGCCGATTTAGCTGTCCCTGAAACCTCGCGCTTAAGCGTTCAGGAATTCCGCCAGCGCTTCCTGCCACGAGCGCAGTTGCGGCAGCCTGGTATTGAGCAGGATCGCTTTGGGCGGCCGGAGCGCTTTGCGCGGAAAGCGCGTGGATGGCACGGAAATCAGGTTGACCGCTTTCCCGGTGACCCGGAAAATTTCGCGCGCCAGGTCGAACCAGCTCGCGCTGCCGCGGTTGGTGAGGTGGTAGATTCCTGGGGCGGGCAGGCGATCGAGCAGGTCCCTGGTGCCCGCCGCCAGGTCGGGTGCGTAGGTCACACTGTTGATCTCGTCGGAGACCGCTTCGATGGTGTCGCGCTTGGCGGACAGGTCCCGCATCAAATCCACGAAGCTCTTCTTGGAGAGATCGCTCTCGCCTTTCGGTCCGAAAATGACGGCGGTGCGCACGATATAACAATGTCCGCCGGCCTGCGAGATGCGCTTTTCTCCCCCGTGCTTCGATCGCCCGTACGCCGAGAGCGGGGCGGGCACATCGCTCTCCGCATATTCGCCTCGCGTGCCATCGAACACGTAATTGGAGCTGTAGTGGACCAGCGGGATGGCAAGTTCGCGCGCGAATTCCGCCAACTGGCCGGGGAAATCCTCGTTGAGCGCGCTGGCCACCTGGGGGCGCTCCTCGGCGCCGTCAACGTCGTTGAATGCCACGCAGTTGACGATAGCTTCAGGCGCGGGCCGCAACTCGCGCACGCGGGCGCGCAGCGCCGGAAAATCAAGCACGTCGACGTCTTCGCGATCCCACCCGGCCGCCTCCGGATACAACCTCATCAACTGGCCGCCGAGCGTGCCTTTGCAACCGAGAATCAAAACTCTCCGAATAGGCATGAAAAACAATTATACTTTCGTGGGCGAGGAGCCCTGGACCGTGAAACCTGTTAGATTGGTCAGAAACCACATGATCCTCCGGATCCGCTTCAGCCGCGGCAGGCCGGTGAGCAAAAAGCCGCGCAACGAGCGGCGCTTTGCCGCGGGCCTGGCAGGGTTCCTCCAGCCGGCAGCCGCGCTGGCGACGGCAGTCGGGCTATGGGCTCTTGCCGCGGAGCAGAACTGGACCGGCCATTTCGCCATTTCGAGCGGTGTCTTTTCCCACTGGCAGGTTTGGCTGGGCGTGGCGGCGGTGCTCGAACTGTGCGCCCAACTGCTGAACCGGTACGCCAGGAGGGGCGAGACGGCTGCATCCTGACAGCCGGATTGTTATTCTAATCTCTAGAGAACCCGCCATGGCGCTACCCCGGTACAGACTGAGCCGGTCCGCAATTTACGGATACTTCCCTCCGGGGGTGAAGTGGCTCCTGATCGTCAACACCGTAATCTTTGTCTTCACCTACCTCAGCCCGACGGTGGAACGTTTGTTGTCCCCTCTGGCGCTGGTTCCCATGCTGGTGGTTTACCGGTTCCCCTGGTACCTGTTCCAGTTGTTCACCTACATGTTCCTGCACGGCGGCATCGGCCACCTGCTCTTCAACATGCTGGCGCTTTGGATGTTCGGTTACCCGCTGGAGCAAACGTGGGGAACACGGCGATTCCTGAAGTACTATTTCCTGTGCGGCATTGGCGCCGGCATCTGCGACACCACGGTCAACGTCCTGCTGGCCCACAACACCAGCACGATCGGCGCTTCGGGCGCGATTTACGGCCTGCTGCTGGCGTATGGCGTTCTGTTCCCCGATACGCAAGTGCTGATGTACTTCCTGTTCCCGATCAAAGCCAAGTACCTGGTGATGATTTACGGGGCGGTGGAACTGCTTTCGGCCTTCGGGAGCGGGAACAGCGGTGTCAGCAATCTGGCTCACTTGGGTGGGATGTTGTTCGGGCTGGCGTATCTGAAGGTGCCCATCCGCGCCGGGCGCTGGAGTTTGCCCGATTTCAGCGGGCGATACCGGCAGTGGAAAATGCAGCGTGCGAAAAAGAAATTCCAGGTATACATGCGCAAACACGATGGCCGCGGGCCCTGGATCAACTGACTCTCCCGGGCCGGAAACGCTTCCCCGCCGGAGTACGTCATCTGGTATATTGACCTCAGAAAGTAAGACTATGCGAGCCACGATTACCGCCTCTGTGTGTGCTTCCGCACTGCTGGTGGCGCTGGCGGCTACACTCGCCGCGCAGGACCAGGGCCCTCTCAACACCAACAGCGGAACCGTCGCGAAAAAGAAACCCGCGGATTCCGGCACTTCGTCGACCGATGGCGACCTGCCCAAGATCCCCTCGGAATACACCAAGAAAGACAAGATCGATGTCAGCACGCTGCCATCGTTCAAGGCAGATGTCGACACGGTCACGGTCGATGTCGCGGTAATGGATAAGAGCGGCCGCTTCATCCCCAACATACCGAAGGCCGCGTTTCGTGTTCTCGAAGACAACGTTCCGCAGCAGGTTAACGGATTCGCCGCCAAAGGCGATGCGCCCATGACGGTGGCGCTGCTGATCGAATTCAGCAACAAATTTCAGCAATTTTGGGGCTACACCTGGTACCAGACACTTGAGCTTGCGTGGGGCTTTGCCAGCACGCTCCAGCCGCAAGACTACGTCGCGGTGATTGCCTACGACATGAAACCCGAAATCCTCTCGGATTTCACCACCAATCGCATGGAAACGCAGGAGGCCCTTCACCGCCTGCAAATACCGGCGTGGTCCGAAGCGAACCTGTTCGACGCCGTGGCGGATACCGCTGACCGGATGTCGGGAATCGAAGGACGCAAGGCGATTGTGCTGCTCTCGACCGGAGTCGACACCTTCAGCAAGCTCACCTTCGACAAGGCTCGCAAGGTTCTGCAGGAATCCGGTGTGCCGGTTTATTCCATCGGCCTGATGCAGTCGCTGCGCCTTTTGATGGGCCCGCGAGGCGACAATATCGGTTTCTTGCAAATGGACAACCAGCTGCGGACCTTCTCATCCGAAACCGGGGGACAGTCTTTCTTCCCGCGCTTCGAGGGCGAATATGGCGGTATTTTCCAACAGATCCGCGAATCGCTTCGCAACCAGTACGTGCTTACCTACTCTCCCAGCAACAAGACCCACGATGGCAGCTACCGCAAAATCAAGGTGCAACTGGTGGATCACGACGGCAACCCCATCGCAATGAAGGATGAAAAGGGCAAGCCGGTGAAGTACACCATCATCGCCAAGTCGGGCTACAAAGCGCCGCGTCCCGTGGAGTAGCGCGGGCGCAGAGCGAGGTTTTTGTCAAGCGCTCCATCTCGCGGTTTTCCATTACGATGCAAAAGCGTTGACATCGCAATTACAGCTTTGTTACTCTCGCAATCGTCCCCTGATGAAACCCGCCCAGTTAGCGACTCCGCACATACTGCTGGTGGACGACAACCGAGACGGATTGTTGGTTCGCAGATCGCTCCTCGAAGAGGTCGGATACCGTGTCGAGATTGCCGCCAATGGCGAAGACGGCCTGAAACTCTTCGAAAGCTCCCCCTTTGACGTGGTGGTGACGGACTACCGCATGCCGCGCATGGATGGAGGGGAACTGATCCGGCGAATTCGCCAGTTGAAGCCCAACACGCGCATTATCCTGCTCTCCGGTTTTGTCGATCCGCTCGGATTGACCGAGCAGGTCACCGGCGCCGATGTCGTGATTGCGAAAACTTCGCACGAGCCGGTACATCTGCTGAGCTGGGTGAAGCGGTTGATCAATCGCGCCACCCCGCGCAAGCCGCCAGGACGCCAAAACCGCGCAGCCGCTCAAAAGCACGCGGCCGGAAAATAAATTCAAGCGGGGCGGCCATCCTCGTGGCTGCCCCGCCCCACCAACGAACTACTTGCCCACAACCAGAACGTGGAAGCTGTCCGGAATGGCCGGCGGGCGGCCTTTTTGCCCGGCTGGCTGTGTCCCGTATTCGGCCGCCAGCAAATAAATGCGATGCAGTTTTTCGTCCACCGTCATGGTGCGGGCGCTGCGCTCCGTTGTGACGGTATCGACGGTCTCATACTTTCCATTGACCGGCTTGATGATACTGAGCGTGCCGTCGCCGCCATTCGAAGTGAATGCCAGCCCCAGCGTGGAATCGAACCCCGCGGCATCCGGACCTGCACCGATGGGCGGCGTGGCGATCACCTTCATCGACGGTATGTCGGTAACCGCCACCATCTTGTTATCGCAGGCGGAGAAGAGCTTTTTGTTCTTCACATCGATGGCCAGTCCCGAGGGGCTTTCGCAAGGCGCCAGCGAAATCTTCTTCACCACTTGCAGCTTGGCGGCGTCGATCTGCATCAGTTCCGAAGATTGCTCCAGATTGGCGAAGATCGTCCCGTTCCCGTCGGTGGCGCAGAACTCGGTTGTCGCGCCGGTGGGGAAACTCTTGATGACTTCGCCCGTCTTCGCATCGATGGCGGTGGCAGTGGTATCGGAGTGATTCATGGCGAACACCCGCTTCGTCTTGGGCTCGTAGCAGACCGCGTCGGGATTCTTGCCGGCGGCCGGCTCGCCGACTTTTTGCAGCGTCTTCAAATCGAAAATGGTGACGCTGTTGGCGGTGTTGCTGCCATTGGTGATGAATCCCCGGTTCAAGTCGTTGGCGACCGCAATCCCATGGACGCCGTGCAGCTGTGGAATCGTGCCGACCACCTTGCCGGCATCGGGATCGACCACTTCGACGCTGGTGCCGTGGGAAACGTACAGGCGCCGATTGACCGGGTCGAAAAGCGTGTAATCCCAGCGGTTTTCGCCGCCAATTTTGATCTTGGTAATGACTTTGTAGCCTTCCGCGGCGAACACGGCGCCGATGAGCAGGCTCAGTGAGAGTAGTTTTTTCATCTGTCGCTCCTTGTTATGCCGCTTCCTCTGGTCGCGGCTCAGTTGGGGGATTTTCGCGGCTCAAATAGTAGTGGACGGCCGGAGTTACTACCAGCGAGAGTACCATCGAGGCGAGAATGCCGCCAATCACCGCGATGGCCAGGGGTTGCAGCATCTGCGACCCCGCGCCCCATGCGAACGCCAATGGAAGCATGCCGGCCACGGTGGCTAGCGCGGTCATCATGATGGGACGCAGGCGGCGCTCGCCCGCGCGGATCATGCTCTCCTCGGCTGGAATGCCGCTGGCGCGAAACTTCTGGTCGGCGTCGAGCAGCAGAATGCCGTTTTTGGCAACGATGCCCACCACCATGATCAGACCCATGAACGAGGAGAGATTGAACGTGATTCCGGTCAGCACCAGCGCTACAAACACGCCGCAAGTGGAAAGCAGCGCCGAGGAAATCACCGCCGTGGGCGCGGCGAAATCGCCGAATTCGAACAGCAGCACCGCAAACACCAGCACCACGGCCAGAACCAGCACGAACAACAGTCCCTTGAACGATTGCCGTTGCTCGGCGTAGAGGCCCCCGTATTCCACGCGAATGCTGGGAGGCAGGTGCAGATCGGCGATGGCGTCCTGCACCTTCTTCATACCGTCGCCGAGATTAAGGTTTTCGAAACGGGCCGTCACCTGCACGTTGCGCTGGAGGTTGTCGCGGCGGATTTCAGTTTCACCGGGGATCTCCTGCATGTCGGCGAGCGTGCCCAGCGTGGCGGTCTTCCCGGTGCCGCTGATCAGCATGGTTTGCCGGATGGTGGCGAGCGTCTTGCGTACGTCCTCGGGAAAGCGCACGCGAATGGTGTAGGAACGGTCGTTGACGACCACCGGCGTGGACGCCGGCTCCCCCTGGAGCATCGCGCTGGTATCGAGCTCCACTTCCTGCGGCGAAAATCCGGCGCGCGCGGTGACTACCTGATCGACATTAAACGTGGTGGCGGGGCCGCTGATGGTGTTTTCCACGCCGTTGAGCACGTCCACCACGCCGGGAATCTTCTTGATGGCATCGCCCACCGATTCCGCCCATTTATTGAGCAGTTCCGGCTCCTGACCGAACAACTTGATCACGACTGGCTCGGGCGCGCTGGTCAGATCGCCGATCATATCCTGGAGGAGCTGCGGGAATTCCACGTCGAGCACCGGTTCGGCTTTATTGATTTTGGCGCGCACGTCGGCGATCACTTCGTCCACGCTGCGCTTACGCTTGTCTTTGAGCTTCACCGAAATGTCGCCGGTGTTAGCTTCGGTAACCTGCGCCAGGCCGAGCTGCAATCCCGTGCGGCGGGACGTATTTTCCACCTCCGGAGTGGCTTTCAGAATCTTCTCCACATGGGTGAGAACGCGATTGGTTTCTTCGAGCGACGAGCCGGCGGGCATGATGTAATCCACGATGAACCCGCCTTCGTCCATGGACGGGAGTAAGTCGGTGCCTCCCTGGGTAAAGCAGAAGTAAGCTACGCCGATCAGCACCACCGAGAACGCGGCCAGCAGCCACTTGTGCTCCAGCGCGATTTTCAGAACGCGCTCGTACCGCCGCATGAGAAACGGGGGCACCGTCTCGTGCTCCGCGACCGGACGGCCGGGCCGCCGGCGAATGAAGTAATGGCTGAGCGTGGGCGTCCACGTGAGGGCGAGCGCGAGTGAAGTGAGCAGCGCCATCCCCACCGTGACCGCCAGCGCGCGAAAGAACACGCCGTAGACCCCGGTGAGCGTGGCGAGCGGCAGGAAAACCACAATCGGAGTGACGGTGGAACCGATCAGCGGAACGCGGATCTCGCGCAGCGCGTTGCGGATGGCTTCAGCGCGCGATTGGCCGGCATCGCGATGCATCACGATGTTTTCCACCACCACAATGGCGTCGTCGATCACCAGCCCGACAGCCGCCGCCAGGCCGCCCAGCGTCATCAGGTTGAAGCTCTCGCCCATTACACGCAGGGCGATGAAGGTGACTGCAATAGTAGCCGGAATCACCAGCCCGGCGACCAGCGATGTCCCCCAGTCGCGCAGGAAGAGCACCATGATCAGCGATGCCAGAACGAGCCCCAGCAAAATGGCGTCGCGCACGCTGTCGATGGATTCGGTGACCAGCAGCGACTGGTCGTAGAACGGACGGAATTCGACCGACTTGGGAAGATCCCTGCGCAAGTTGGCAATCTCTTTTTTGACGGCGTTGGCAACATCCACCGTGTTGCTGTCCGGCTGGCGCATGATATTCAGCAGAACAGCCGGGTTAGCGTTGGCCGTGACGGTGGTGTAGACGGGCATCACCGAAGGGTGCACCTGCGAGACGTCGGCAATGCGAATGGGCGCTCCAGCGGGCGTGGTGCGAACCACAATGTTCCCGATCTGGCCGGGCGTTTTGGTCTGCCCGCTCACCAGGCTGAGCACGAGTTCGTGATGCTGCTGGAACATGCCGGGCGAATCGATCATGTTGCTGCGCCCGATGGCATCCAGAATATTCGGGATGGTGACGTCGGCAGCCACCAGCTTGGCGGGATCGGGCTCAACTTCGAACTCCGGCACCTGGCCGCCCTGAATCACGATTTGCGATACGCCCGTCTGGCGGTTGAGGCGTGGCTTGATATCGTAGGTGGCCATCTCCCACAGCGCGGTTTGCGGAACCGTGTGGGACGTCAGGCTGTAGCCCATGATCGGGAACGCCGCGAACGTGAGGCGGTTGGCGGTTAGCTTACATGTCGACGGCAGCGTGGACTGGACGCGCGCCAGCGCGGCGTTCACCAGCTCGAGCGCGCGGTACATGTCGGTGTGCCACGTAAAGAAGAGATCGATTTCGGCGGTGCCCCGGCTGGTGATGGAGAACAGATGGTCGAGACCGGGAACGATGTTGACCGCCTCTTCGAGCGGCCTGGTGACGGTGACCAGCATCTGGTCGATCGGAAAAACGCCATTATCAGCCCCGATCACGATGCGCGGAAAGTCGGTCTCCGGAAAGACCGCCACCGGGATGGTAAGCGCAAGGTAGATGCCCACGGCGATGAGCGTAATGATGACGAAGATGATGGGTTTGCCGTGCCGGGCCGTCCAGTGGACCGCTTCCTCCGGTCGCGGCTCGATTGGACCGTTCGAAAGATCGCTCATTGCGGTTTTGGCTTCGCCTCGTCTTTCTTCGGGTCTTTCTTCTGGTCCGCCGGCGCGGCATCGGGCGCGTTGTCCTCGTCGTCCGATTCCTGCACGGTGGTATCGACCTTCCGAACCTTGGCTTTATCTTCCACGCCCAGGCCGCCTACCACCACTACTTCGTCGCCGGGACGGGCGCCATTGAGAATTTGCACCTTATCGCCTTCGCGAATTCCGGTGGTGACGGCGTGCAGGTGGGCGATGGAGTTGGCGTCGATGATGAGCACCGCCGTGCCGCCTTCCTCGCCGGGCAGAATGGCGGACGAGGGCACCGTCGTGGCGTTCTTCACGAGCTCGGTGATAATTTTGACGTGCACGCTGGCGCCGGGTTTAAGACGCTCGCCGGGGTTCGCGGATTCCACCCAGACTTGCGCCGTGGTGCTGGCGGGATCGGTGGCGGGACTTACGACGGTGACCTTGCCTTCCACCGTCTCGCCGCCATCGGAAGGGGTGATTTCAGCCGCCTGTCCCACCTTCACGGAACCGATCTGGTTCTGTGGAATGTTCGCGCGCGCCACCACCTTGGATATGTCCATGACGGTCAGCAGCGGAGTGCCGCTCACGGCCATTTCGCCTTCATAAACCGGCCGGTCGGAGACGACTCCGGTCCGCGGGCTGCGAACCTCGGCATAGTTTAGCTGCGCTTGCGCCTGCGCGAGTTGCGCCTGCGCGGACTGGAGCTGCGCTTGCGCTGTCTTGATCTGATCTTCCTTGCTGACCGCCTGGAGCGCGCGCAGATGTTCGCTGGCGCCTTCGAGCTGCGCTTTGGCGGAGGCGTATGCCACGCGGGCTTCGTCCACTCGCCTTTCGGCCAGCGCGCCTTCCTCGAAAAGCTTCTGCTGGCTGTCGAGGAGCTTCTTGGCGGCGTCGCGTTGTTCGGTATCGGATTGGACGTCGGCCTGCGCTTTCACCACCGCTTCCGGCACGGTGGCCAACTCCGTACTGTGAAGATTGAGATTGGCCTGGTTGACCTGCGCCTTGTAATTATCGACCGCGGCCTGGAGGTCGTGGCTTTCGAGAGTAGCGACGAGTTGACCGTCCTTCACGTGATCGCCGCGGTTGACATAGAACTTCACCACGGGCTTGGTGATGTTCGGCATCACGCTGCTCTGGCCTACCGGGAAGAGAACGGCGTCGCCCGCGACGATGCGGCGGATGGGTTCCTGCGTCACGCCGGTCACCTGAACCGGGGCGGGCGCTTCGCTTTCGGCCTCTTGTTCCTTCTTACAGCCGCACGTCAACGCCGCGGCGGTAAGCACTGCGTACAACCATCGCTTCTTCATGGCCTAAAACGCTCCCGTGAGTGTCTGGAGATTTCCGATGGCGATGCGGTACCGCGCCAGGCCATCGTCGAACGCGTTCCGCGCATCTCGCGCGCTTGTCTGGGCGTCCACCACATCCAGAACCGAAGCTTCGCCCGCCTGATAGCGGAGCATGGTGAGGCGCAGGCTGTCGGCGGCGAGCCCGACCGATTCCTGGAGAAGCGTCAGTTGGTCGCGCGCCATGGACGCTTCCCGGTAGAAGGATTCGAGTTCGGAGAGGAGGTTGCGCTGCGTGTAACTTAAGTCGTTCTTGGCCTGCCGCAGCTTGTATTCGGCGACTTTCACCCTGCTGCGCGCCGCGCCCCACGTCCAGATGGGCAGGTTCAATTGCACCTGGGCGGAAGAGCCGAGATTGTTCTGGCCCCGCTCGTTATGGAGGGCGAACTCATTGGCCTCGATGCCGAAGAAATAATCGCCGGAGACAGTAGGAAGACGGTCGGCTTTGGCGGAGCGCAACTCGAACGTCTGCGCGGTAACGGTGGCCTGCGCGGCCCGGATGTCCGGACTGTTTTTCCCGGCGAGCGTCTGGATCTCGCGATATTCCGGGAGCGCCGGGAGTGTGTCGAGGTCGTCGGCTACCGTGAAATTCGTCTGGTAATCGGGGAAGAGCAAAACGGCGAAACCGATGCGAGCCTTATCGAGCGCAAGCTGGGCTTCCTGGCGGTCGCGCATGCGATCGTTCAATTGGAGGTGCGCCTTGACGGTATCGGCATGCGCGGCTTCCCCGCCTCGTTCCAGCTTTTGGGTGATGTCGAGAAACTCCTGCGCATCGCGGACGGCGAGATCGGCGTTGCGGAGTTTGCGCGCTGCCACGGCCATCCCGTAGTAATCCTGCGCCACGGTGCCGATCAGACCGCGCGCGGCAACATCGGCGCGGGCGCGGGCGGCGGCTTCGGCGGCGATGGCCCGGCGATAGTCGGCTCGCTTGGCGGGCGCATACAGATCGGCGTGGGTGGTGACGTAGTCGTAATAGACGTGGACGCCGTCGTTGGGCACGAAAATGCCGCTGGGTGTGTCGTTGCCCTGCGTGTATATGTATTGGCTCACTCCGTTCACGCTAGGGAGGAGCGCGGCTCTGGCCTGCACCGTGTCTTCTCGGGCGAGCAGCGCCTCGATGTTAGCGTTAAAGGTCTGCTGGCTGTATTTCTGTGCGCGGGCCAGGGCGTCCGGAAGGGTCAGACGCAGAGGCTCGGCGCCGGGCGGGGCTTGCGCCCAGGCGCACGGAAGGAGCGCCAGGGCGAGTGGCAAAATTCGCGGCATCGGGTTGCGAATTCAAGTATAGGATTCGGGAGATGAATAGAGGATGAACGGATGCCGGACATGGCTGCGTTGAGACAAGAGCGGCCCACAAGTGCACGGACCGAGGATCGCCGGTTCTCAGATCGCCGGGCCGGTGCGGGATCGAATCTGATCCTTGTCGAAAAGGTCGTCCGGCTTCGCCTCCGGCGCCTCGAAGACCGCCGTGAATATTGCCGCTTGTGCTCCCGATGAACGGTACCCGGGCGTGGAAGTTCGTCGTTCGATCCTCAGGTACGGCGGCCAGCTGTGATCGGAGCCTCGCTCGTCACGCGATGCTAAACTCGTCTATGGGCCTCGGAGCGCCCGACCCTCATCATGCTGACGAAAACCGTCCGTTCCCGATTCATTCATCAAATTGGCGAGAAGGTGGAAGGCTGCACGATTCTATCGGTGCGCGTGGTCATCCCGCCGAATGATACCGAACGCCGACGAGGAGTTTACGACTACGAAGTCGAGGTGCCTCCCGCGGTGGAAAAGCCCCGAGCCGCGCGCAACAGTTCCCGAACCGCCACTTCCACGTCTGCCAGCGCTTCGCCCGAGGATTACACCCGCGCCACGCCGGAAGAGATGGGATCGCTGATCCGGCGGCTTCCGTCCCGATAAACACCCGTAGTTTGAGGCCATGAAACAGGGCCGGATCTTGGCCATCCGGCCCCATTTCGTTAACCCGCTGACATCGGGCTCAGAACGTTATCTTCACCGCCAATTGGACGCTGCGCGGGCCACCAGTGCCGGCGTTGACCGAACCGGAGCCGCTGCTGAGTGTGCCGGTCACGAATCCGAAGTTGGCGTTGTTGGAAGTGCAGCACCCGGTGTTCGGATTGGCGAACTGCGGAGTGTTGGTCGTATTTACGGTTTCCAGCCGGAACTGCATGGCGACGCGTTCGCCGAATTGAGTGGTCTTTGACAGGGCCGCATTCAGGTTGAAGAATCCCGGCCCGATAAGGGAATTGCGCCCGATGTTGCCCACCTGCTGGGCGGCACCGGCGATCTGATCGGCCGCTCCCGTCGAGCAGGACGCGCTCGGCGTGGCCGACTGGCAGGGTGGCGGGGCAAACGCAGTTGGATCGAACCACGGGCTTCCACCGTTCGAGGTCGTGTTGATTCCGTGCAGAATCTTGACGTTCGGATCGATGAGTTCCGGCGTATTGGTGCCGCCCTGGTTCAGGTTTAAGTACGTCGAGCTGTAAGTCACGGTGAAGGGGAGTCCGGTCATCGCCGTCAGGACGCCCTCAATCTGCCAGCCGCCGATAACCTTGTCCAAAACCCGCGAAGAGTTCAGGAATGGTTTCCCTTTACCGAATGGCAGTTGGTATACATAGCTTTGCACAAAGCTGATCGTACGATTGAAGTCGTTCAGCCCCCAATTCCGGTGATATTGACCGTTGAGATAGAAGCCGTAGAACCCATCGTCGTCGCCGCCGTTGTAGTAAGCCATGCCCTTCTGGTAGCTGAGCGAGGAGGTGATGCTGAGACCGTTGCCGAAGCGCCGGTCAACCTTCACTTGCAGGCCGTTGTACATTGCGGACACCCCCTGGAAGTACTCCGATATGGTGCCCGTGTGCGGGAAGTACGGCAGATAGGCGGTGTCCCCCGAGGAGGCCGGCGCGATTACCGGACTGCCGTTGATGTTTTGCGACGAACCCATGTCCACTCCATGGTTGCCGACATAGGCAACATCCATCGTGAAATGGGCCGGCAACGCCTGCTGGACAGTGAAGTTCCAGGCGATGATATGAGGGTTTTTCTGGTTTGCCGGGAAATAGTCTTCCGTTGAACCGTTGAAACCCAAGGCCGCCACGCTGTAAACTCCGTTGGACGGGATTGGCTGTGGCGCAGGCACCGGGAGACCGCTCTCGAAACTGAGAACGGACCCGCTGTAGAGCGCGGAAGTGTAAGCGCTCGCGCCCTGCACGGCTCCGATGTTGCCTTTTGTCGGGTAGTTATTGTTGATGTAGGTATTATCCTCAAACGGCGTGTAGCTGACCCCGATGCCGGTCCGGATGACCGTCTTCTCCGTCAAGCGGTAAGCCAATCCCACGCGCGGCGCGATGTAGTTCCAGTGGTTGACCAATCCCCCATTATTGGGGTTGCCGGCCACACCGCCGACCACCAGCGTGTTGTTCCACGGAATGAAATTGGAAAACTGTCCCGGGAAAGCCGGCAAGCCTGGCGGATAAATCTCCCAGCGAACCCCGACTGACAACGTCAGCTTTTTGCTGATCTGCCATCTGTCGGCGGCGTAGGGGAAGAAGTACCAGGCGCGGTAAGTTGGGAACGTGCCGCTGAAGTCGCGGCCGGTGCTGGAGGCCTGGGGGCTGTCCAGCAGGAAACTCCCCAGGTCGTTTGCCCACGAGGTTGTGGGGTTGGGGGTCGTCGCCGAACTCGTAGTGCCATTGGCGAGCGAGCAACTGCCGGCGCAATTCGTCTGGGACACACCAAATTGGTAAAAACCGCGCGGGCTGTAGGTCTGCGTCTGTAATAAGTCGTCGCGGATGCGGCGCATGTCGTAGCCGAACGTGAAAGTGTGGTTGCCGTGGGTCTTGGTCACGTTATCCACCAGATCGATGTTGGCTTCGGCGCGCACCCAGGGCAGGCTGGCGGAGTATCCTACCAGCGGGCTGGTAAACCCGCCAATACCGATACCCACCAAGCCGCTGTCGAACTGGCTGATGTTGATGCCCGGGATTCCGAGGTTCGTGGAATCGTTCGTTCCATAGTCGCTCTCTTGCGCCGTGTTGTGGTAGTGCGCCACGCCAAAGCGAAATTCATTGAGCAGGGTGGGCGAGAAAATATGAGTCCAGTTGATGCCGCTGCTATAGGTCTTCTGAACTCCCGTACCTTCGAAGGCGCCGTTGGCATCGCCGCCGGCGGGGCCGAAAATCGGCGCCTGGTAAATCAGCGGCCGCTGGAAGCTGAATCGGCCGCTGAGGTGGTCTTTTTCGCTGATGGTGTAGTCCACCTTGCCGTCGGCGAAATCGGTGTCCTTGGTGAAGGGCAGGAGAGCGAAGTAATTGTTGGACGGCGCCGCGGTGTTGTAGGCTTGGTTCGGGTTCGGCACCAAGGCCAGGATCTTCATGGCGATCGGGTTCAGGCGCGAAGTTGGAATGACGTTGCCCGGAAATGGTGTCCTTCCCACGCCGGTGGTTGAATTTCCGGTTTGCGGGTCGTAAACCGGAGCGGGACTGGAGCCGGCCAGTGCTTCGCTCAAATTGCCGGTGCGTGACAGCGGCGAGGGGATCGTCTCGGTATTGGCATTCGCCTCGTGGTCCATGGTGCGCAAGTAGTCGGCGAAGAAGAACAGCTTGTTTTTCTTGATCGGTCCCCCGATCGTGCCGCCAACATAGTTGTAGTGGACAGCGGCTACCTTGGGCTGGAAGAAGTTGCGGGAGTCCAGATCGCTGTTCTGAAAGAATTCGTAGAGGGAGCCGTGAAAGTCGTTGGTCCCCGACTTCAGAATCACGTTGGTGACCGCGCCCGCCCCGCGTCCCAAATCCACGGAGTGGTTGCTGGTGGAAACGTCCACGGTTTGAATGGCTTCGAGTGGCGGAATCAGCACTTGCAGAAGACCGGTACGCTCGTTGTCGTCAATGCCCTCAATCTGGTAATTGTTCGCCACACGGGGCGCTCCATTGACTTCCGTCTGCAACGAGTCCGAAGCGTTGAAGAACTGGGAGTGTTCTTCGGTTGGCGGCGCAGTGCCGGGCACCAGCGCCAGCAAAGCTTGATAATTGCGGTTGCTGACCAGGACCGGCAGTTCCGCCACCACCATCGAGTCGATGTTGCGCCCCGTATCGGCGCGATCCGTCTGCAGTTCTGGGGGCGCGCCGGTGACCTCGACGGTCTCGGTGACGTTGCCGGGCTGGAGTTGAACGTCCACGCGCTGGGTGGTGTTCACGAGCAGCGAAATACCGTTGCGCTGCTCCTTCTTAAATCCCGTCATCTCCACCGCGACCGAGTACTTCCCGGGGGGCAGATCCGGGAAAACAAAGTTCCCGCTATCGTTGGTTTTTCCGCTGCGGCTGACGTTGGTGTTGGACTCCGTGAGCGTAATCTGGGCACCTGACACAGATCCGCCGCTTGAATCCGTTACGGTTCCAAGCAGCGTCGAGTTAACGGCTTGGCCGAACAATGACACCGAAAAGAGAAAAGACAGTACCGCGATGACGACAAGGGCGAATCCGAAGCTGCTGGATCGCCCACGGGATTCCAAAATCCTGGCCGTAACAAGGCGCGTCGTAGTCTTGCCGCCCTTGGCTCGAATGGCATTCGAAAAAAGACGAAACATGGTCGAAAACTCCTTTCCCAAGCAAACGAGGCTGGCACCCAAGCGGACGAGGTGTTACCTCCGTACAGAATAATCCCCTGCGGCACGGGTGGGAAGGGAATTCACGATAATATTTTCGCTAACGATAGCGATAAAGTCCGGACATGCCGGGAAATTCGAATTATGGGAGACGGTTGTCTTCGATATATGAAAACCCGGAGGCATTGCTCATGGTTACGGGAAGGGATTTCCGGCCTTGATTCGCTCGCACCAGCGAAGAAGCGTTTTAGTTGCACCCTGGAACGAAACCGTCGCTCGAGGGGACCCAAATGGTCCAGCCGCGGTTTAATAATCCATGCCCGTCTGCCGGCGACGCGGCCGTGACATTTGAAGTTCTGGAAACGCCGGCGGCAGGCGGTATAGGGAAGAAAATCCAGGCCGGCCTTGAACCAATGCAGCCGGATGGCGACGTTCTCAGGCCTCAGGCGGGCGAACTTCCTCAGTTGTCTGGGACGGGAATCCGACAGGAATTCGGCGTTAACGGTACAGGAAACAACAATGGCCGGGTTTGGTTAATGTACTTCGGCTCTCAGTTTCTCCAACATTCGGCGGATTTCGGGGTCCGGCTGGAGGCGGTCGGCAGCTTCCAGTTGGGCAATGGCGTCGGGGATGCGGCCCGGCATTTGAGACCACGCCAGTCCCAGATTCACGTGTGCGTCCACATAATTCGGGTCGATGCGCAGCGCCGCCTCGAAGTGGCCAATCGCCTCGTTGAGCCGGCCGGGGTCCTGCGAGAGCACTACGCCCAGGTTGTTGTGGGCTTCGGGGTAATCGGAGCGCGCGGCGAGCGCCGCTTCCAGGTGCGCGATGGCTTCCAGTCTTTTTCCGCCCTTGGCGAATTCAAGCCCGAGGCTATATTCGGCTTCGGCGAGTCCGTTGCGGGCATCGGCGTAGTCGGGGTCGAGCCGGAGCGCGGATTGGTATTCCGGTATGGCCTCGTTCCAGTGGCCTGATTGTGCGTAAGCGTTGCCGAGATTGTTGTGCGGAATGGCCAGATTGGGATCGAGCGCGATTGCGCCGCGAAATTCCGAAACGGCATCGGCCAGGCGGCCGAGCTTGGCATAGGCGCTGCCGAGATCGGTGAGCGCCCGGAGGTAATCGGGTTTGATTCGCAATGCCTCCCGGTATTCCGCAATGGCTTCGTTGGCGCCTTCGGGCATTGCCGCGAGCGCGACGCCCAGATTGTGGTGGGCCAGGTAATTATCGGCTGTGACGTCCACCGCATGCCGGAAGAGAGCGCGGCTGTCGCGCCAGGAATCGAGTTGGACCCAGGCGATCGCCGCGGCGCCCGCGCAGGAGGCGGCGGTTAGCGCGGCGAGCGCCGGCCGGATCTGCGGATACCGGGCGAAGATTTCAGCCGCACCCCACGCCAGCATGATTGACAGGCCGATGCTCGGCAGGTACATGTAGCGGTCGGCGCGCGCCTGCGCTCCAACCTGCACCAGGCCGGAGACCGGCGCCAGCATAATGAGGTACCAGCACCAACCAGTGGCGAGATAAGGGCGGCTGCGCCGGACGCGCCACACCAGCACGGAAATTGCTGCCATGGAGAGCGCGGCTAAAGCCGCTTGCCACAAGGGAATTTCGGCTGGGTAAGGATAGAATACAGCGAGCCGGGCCGGCCAGAACCACTTCCAGATATAGATCACGGCGGAGACGGCCGCATTTTCCACGCGCAGCAACAGCGGAAAGTCTTCGGCGGTTCTTACCGCCCCGCTGGCTTGCTGCACCAGGTAGGTGACCAGCGCGGAAGCGGCGGACATCAGGAAAAGCGGGATCTTCTCCCGCCATCGCGGACCGCGGCCGAGCGGCCACACGTCGAGCAGCAGAAAGACCGCCGGCAAAGTCACGAGCATGGGTTTGGCCGTCAAACCCAGCGCGAACGCCGCGGCAGTCAGGCATTGGCGTCCCCGCGAAGGCCGTTCCGCCCATCGCACGTAGCTCCATAAGGCCAGCATGGCGAGCGCCGCGCTCAGGACGTCTTTCCGTTCCGCGATCCACGCCACCGATTCGACGTGCAGCGGGTGCACGGCAAAAATCAGCGCCACCCATGCGCTCAGCCACCGGCGCCCGGTCGCACGGTGCAAGAACCCGAACAGCAGCAGCACCGCAACCGCGTGCAGCACCACGTTGGTGATATGATGCCCGCCGCTCCAGGCGCCAAACAGCTGGTAATCGAGCATGTGCGACAGGCGCGTGAGGGGAAACCAGTTCGCGGCGCTGCCCGACGTGAACGCCCAAGCTATATTCCCCGCGGTGAATCCCCCGCGCACGTGCGGGTTCGCGGTGACGTAATCCGGGTCGTCGAAATTGACGAAATCGAAATTGACGGTGCGAACGTACAACGCGAGGGTAGCGGCCAGGAGCAGCGCGTAGATCCAGACCGTGTTCCCTCTGGCCGGTGGCCGCGGGGATGGTTTCCTGGACATGCCGCTATCGCCTTGACCTCGGCAATTCCCTCACCAAAGGCACGAACATCCGGCACGTCATCGATCAGACTTCCAGTTTCCAGGGACTGCGATATTCGGTTCGCAGATATGGTTTGGCGGCTTCCTGGGGCGCCGTCCAGTTCTTCTCGTCCCATTCCAGGCGGGTCTTGGAGCGCATCGAAACATTGGCCAGCTGGCACACGGCCGAAGAGCGCACGCAGGTCTCGATATCGCTGGTGGGTTTCTGCCGCGATTTAATGCACTCGACGAAATTCTTCCAGTGCGGCTGGTTCATAGGAGTCATATCGGGAATATTTTCCCAGGTTGCCCCCTGGAGCCGCGAACCGTTATTGGGAATCACCCACACCCCGCGGCGGTTGACGAACAGCGTTCCCTCGGTACCGTGGATGGATGTGCCAACTCCCTGATTGAGGCCGAATAGAGGCAGGGAGTTGCACGTGCGGCTTTCATAGGTAACCAGGAATTTCGGATATTCGAAGGTGGCGTGCATGGTATCGGGCGTGTCGCAATTGTCGGTGACGTAGAATTTCTCGCCCAGCGCCGAGATCGATTTCGGCATCACCTCGCCGAAGCATTGATGCAGCGGATCGATGAGGTGTACGCCCCAATCCGTCATCGCGCCGCCGGCGTAATCCCAGAAATAACGGAAGGTGGGAAAGGTAATTCGTTCTCCCCAGCGGTTGGGATTGAAGGGCACGGCGGGGGCCGGTCCCAGCCACATATTCCAATCGAGCCCATCCGGCACGGGTGCATCGGGCAGGGCTCCATAGCGCGCGCGGGGTGTTAGTTCGGCTTGAAAGGTGTGGCAGAAAGTGATCTCGCCGAGCATTCCCGACGCCACCAGTTCCGCCGCCTTGCGGAAATTGCCACCGGAGCGCTGCATCGTGCCTGCTTGCACCACGCGGTTGTATTTCCGCGCCGCCTGCACCATCTTGAGACCTTCATCCACTCCTTTCGACGCAGGTTTTTCCACATAGACGTCTTTGCCCGCCTTGCACGCTTCCACGGTCATGTAGGCGTGCCAGTGGTCCGGCGTGGAAATGCAGACCGCGTCAAGGGAGCGATCGGCCAGAACCTCGCGGAAGTCGGCGACCGCTTTCACCTGGAACCCGCCCTTATCGGCGGATGCAACCGCACGGTCTCGATGGGGAAGATAGACGTCGCAGGCCACAACCGGCTGGACCCCGGGCGTGTTCATGGCATATCCCAGATTGCCCAGCCCCATGGTTCCAACCCCGATGAATCCGAAAGCGATGCGATCGTTTGCGCCCTTCACGCGTCCGGTGAAGAGCGATGTGGTGAGTGCCGCGCCCGTCGCGCTGAGGACGTCGCGCCGGAGCAGTTTGTCGTTCGATGGCATAGCTTGATGATAATTGACCGCGCGCCGGTAGGACGGTTCGGACCAAAATGTTCCGGGGATAGACTTCGTTCATTGTGGAATCAGCAAGTTAGAAGTCGGCTGGCAGATTATGTTCCGCGCGGGTCAACGGGCGGCCATCAATGCCCAACACACAATGGCGCTGCAAACGGTGCTCCAGCGCCCGAATCCCTTATAAATTTGCGCCGCCAGTTGGGACTGCTGTTTGAGCGTGCCCTCTGCCTTGATCTGCGGGTCTGACACGTTGCGGACGGCGAGCCAGCGGGGCGCGCCGCTTTTCATCTCGCTCACCACCAATCCCAACACCCCGTCTCCCATCTCAGAGAGATCTCCCAGGCCTTGCAGCTTGTAGTGATTGTCCGATGTATCGAATCCGAAGAAATCGGTCGTGACGACGGATGAATCCAGCGCTTTTGGTCCCACCCGGACAATCTTCGGTGCCCGTGTATTGTCCTTCGGCAATTGACCGGAGTTCGCCTTGAAGAGAGTTTTCGCGGTCGCGAAAAACTTCGTGTTGGACGAAAAGCTCGCATAATGCGCTTTCGCGAAGGGTTCGTGCTTGAACTTCTGGATGCAATCGAAGCGCACAACCGGGCTGACGATAACGTCTCCCACTTCGAATTCCCTGCCGATTCCTCCGCCGGTCCCGGTCGTCAGGATGAGTGCAGGCTGGACTTCCGAGATGATCTGTCTCCAAACATCGACGTTGGGGATTTGCGGACCATCCTGCGAGAGATGCGACTCCGATTTGAAAACCACGGCGTGGGTCTTGCCGATGGTCGTGCTCCAATACGCCCCCAGCCGCCCGGCGTCCCGCGCTGGAGAGCCCGCCCTGAATTTGCTGGAAAGCGTGCCCCAATTGTGGGTGTAAGGCGCGTAGTCGTTGTGCGAATCCTTGCCGGGCGTGATGACGCGGCTGAGCGCGTGACCTTCGTCCACGGTCCAGGTCACTACCAGTACATCCGCTTTGGGAAGCGGACCGCCGGACTTTCCGCCCGGCGTCTTCGCGGTGACCGGCGCCAGGCCTTTGGGCCACGGAATCTCGGTGAATCGGGACAAGCCGGTCGACGAGGTGAAGCTCATGAAGGCCGCGCCTTCCGTGCCTTCCGAGTCGAAGTCGATGATTTCCCGCTGCAGATCTTCGGGCGCAGGGTTCGCCACGGCGGCTTGCTTGAACTGGAAGGTGTTGGCGGGCGGGGGCGTGGCAATCGGGTCGAATCCCAGATTGCGCTCGGCCCAATGACGGGTAACTATCATCTCGTCATCCTCCTATTGAAAGGCACCACTCCCGTGCGGTCGCGGCTCTTTGAGGGGGTATTGGAAATAGTGAGCCGCGAGCGCGAGGAGCGGTGCTTCATCAATATAAGCGGATTCCAGGAGGGAACCGGTGCCATCGGCTGGTACTTTCGGCCTTTCCTTCCCGAAAAATCTTCTCCAGCCGCTCATTTCCGGAACGAACTTGGGGAAATTCATGACCCCATACCGTCTCGCGTTCCCCTCCCAATTCGACTCCCTCGATTTTGCTCCATCAGGACTTGGTCCCCGCCGTGCATCAGCCGCTCGCGTGTTCCGAGGGTCGGCGTAAGTGCTCTTTTTCCATGTTCGGGCAGCGTTCAAGTCGTGCCATTTTCTCACACCGGTGTGTCCCCAAAGCATCACCGCCGACCCGCAAACCCTTGCTATACTTTTGATTTCGAGCATCCATAGATACCGCACATGAAGTGTATTCCGGTCTTACTTTTTTCTGCCGCGGCGCTTTCGGCGCAAACTTATTTCACCGGCCAGGCCGCCCGCCTGGTGGTTGGCCAGCCGAACGGATTCACCGCCCAGGACACCAATTCCAGCAACGTCACCATCGGCGGGGCGAGCGGAATCGCTGTCGCCGGCGATACCCTGTTCGTGGCGGACTCGAACCGCGTGGGCGTTAATCCGAGCAATAACCGGGTCCTTATCTTCACCAATATCTCTTCCCAGTTGCCGACCCCGACGGCGCAGCTTTCGTACAACACAAAATGCCCGGTGTGCGTCGGGCAGGCGAGCGTCGTGCTGGGCCAGCCCGATTTTGTCACCACCACAATCAACGACATCCCCACGCAGAACAGCCTTCGCAACCCGCAGGGTGTGGCGTCCGACGGCGTTCACCTGGTGGTTGCCGACACCGACGATAACCGCATCCTCATCTGGAACTCGATTCCCACCACCAATAACCAGAACGCCGATGTCGTGATCGGCCAGGCGAATTTCACCAGCAATGCCATTCCCGGCAATACTCCAACCGCCAGCAGCATGCGCGGTCCCGAGGGTGTGTGGATACAGAACGGGAAGTTGTTCGTGGCCGACACGCAGAACAACCGGGTCCTGATCTACAATCACATTCCCACCACGAACGGCGTGGCCGCCGACGTGGTGCTGGGCGCGCCCAATTTCACCACCTACGTCAATCCCGATATCAGCCAGCAGCAGAGCGGCGCCACCGCCAGCACGATGCTGGCGCCGGTTTCCGTGACCTCCGACGGTACCCGGTTGTTCGTCACCGATCTCGGTTTCAACCGCGTCCTGATCTTCAACTCCATACCGACCACCAACGGTGCCCCCGCCGACGTTGCTCTCGGGCAGCCCGACCTGGTGAGTTCGGTGGCCAACAACGCCTACACCGGAAGCGCCGCCACATCGTCCACCGACACCGCGGAGAAGGAAACGCCGGTGCTGTGCACCGTCTCCAACGGAATCGATCTCTATAACAACCCGACCTACCCCGCGATGTGCAGCAGCACCCTGAATTTCCCGCGGTACGCGCTAAGCGCCGGAGGAAAATTGGTGGTCGCCGATGGGGGAAACGACCGGCTTCTGGTCTGGGATAAAACTCCGCCGACTACCGGGTCTACACCCGACACCATCATCGGCCAGCCTGCCGGGTATGTAGACAACGCATCCATCACAACCGCCGCTGGGGACTCGCAGGGCGAATTCACCGACGGATTGCGCACTCCGCTGGCCCTGGCATGGGATGGCGCCAATCTCTACGTCAGCGATACCTACAACAGACGTGTGCTTGTTTACACCATAGGCACGAATGCCATCCAGCCCGAAGGCATCGTAAATGCGGCTAGCCAGGACATAACCGCGACCGGGCAGTACGTGGTGAGCGGGACCATTCAGGCAGGCGACATCGCCACCCTCACTATAAACACGTTTAATTACAGTTACACCGTGCAAAGCACCGACACCCTGCAAACCATCACGCAGGGGTTAGTCAACGCGGTGAATTCGGCCAATAATGGCGCCGGCGATCCCAATGTGGTGGCGACGGTCGATCCCATCACGAACACGGAGATCGATCTCACCGCCAAACAGACCGGCGCGCTCGCCAATAACGTCACGTATTCGGCGAGCGAGACTCCCGCGGCGAACCAGTCGACGGCCAAAGTCACCGTGGCGCCTCAAGGTTCCAGCCTGACAGGCGGCGGCGGTGCCGCCAATATCGCGCCCGGAACCATCGTGAGTATCTATGGCACCAATCTCTCCGCCAACACCGCCAGCGCCAATATTTCGCAGACATTGCCGACGGAACTCGCGGGCACTCAAGTCTACTTCAACGGTATAGCCGCCCCTCTGGTGATGGTTTCGCCTACGCAGATCAACGCCCAGATGCCCTGGGAGTTGGGCGATCAGACGAGTGTCAGCGCCTACGTGCGCTCGGAAATGCCAAACGGCGAGATTATGTATACTTCCGCCGTGGGCGTGCCGATCGTCCCCGCGAATCCCGGACTCTATTTCCAACCGGGCACTTCGAACCCGCAGCAGGCCATCATCTACCATGGCAGCAGTTACGCGACGGCAATCGTTTCCATCGATGGCGCCGTGACTGCGGGCGCGGTGGCCACCATCACGGTTAACGGCCGAACCTACACCCACACTGCGACTATCATGGACACTTTGGACTCCGTCCGCAATGCCATGGTGGTGCAACTGAATCGCGATCCGCAGCTTTCCGCCAGCATCGCCGGTGTGTTTGACCGCATCATTCTCAAGGCGCGAGTTGAGGGCCCGCAAGGAAACGGCATCGCCATTACCGGCAACGCCACCGGAGGATCTCTAACCATATCGGCGTTCGATCCCTTCACCTGCTGCAGCAACATTGCCGGCGCGCCGGTGACCAGTACCAACCCCGCCGCTCCGGGCGAGCTGTTGATCGCCTATGCCACCGGTCTCGGCTTGCCGAACCTGACCGACAACGTCGCCGGGTTAGTGCAAACTGGCGTGCCTTTTCCAGTCGATGGGCCGATCACGGTGCCGCAGCAGTTTGTCAGCTCCACGGTGGGCGGAAGCACCGCTGACGTGCTGCAAGCTACCATGGTCCCCGGCACCGTGGGACAGTACGAAGTTCTGCTCCATCTGAACGGCAATCTGGTGACGTCCACCGAGACTCTCGCCGATATCGCCCAAAATACGTTTGTCAGCAACCAGGTTTCGTTTCCGCTGGTCAGCCCGTCGGGAAGTTCCGGGCTGGATCCGGTGCTGGCGATCACTTCCACTCACACGGGCAATTTCTATCAGGGTCAGCAGAACGCCTCCTACTTCCTGAGCATCACGAACAACGGCGGCGGGAATCCGACTACCGGCCTGGTTACCGTTACGGAAACCCTTCCCACCGGCATGACTCTCGTGCAGATGGAAGGCGATGGGTGGACGTGCAGTTCCAACACGTGTACTCGCAGCGACGCCCTGCTGGCGACTCTCTCTTATCCTCCAATCACCGTGATCGTGAATGTGGCGTCGAACGCCACCACTCCCGAGAGCAACACCGTGAAAGTCAGCGGCGGCGGTTCCGCTACCACCTCGAACACCGATGTGACGGTGGTGAACACCACCGCGCCGTCGAATCCGCCGTTGTTGACGATGACCCTCACGCCCAGCGGCACCTTCACGCAGGGGCAGCAGAATGCAACTTACACCATCACGGTGAGCAACAAGGGCGGCGCCAGTTCGACCAGTGGTGTCGTAGACGTGGAGGAATTGCTCCCGTCGGCTTTGACGCCGGTCTCCCTTTCGGGGTCGGGTTGGGTGTGTAACCTGTACTACTGTTCGCGCTCCGATGCTTTGAATGGCGGCAGCAGCTATCCGGCAATCACGGTTACCGTCAATGTCGCCTCCCCTGCGCCTTCTTCGGTGGTGAATATGGCGGTAGTGAGCGGCGGTGGATCGGCCGCGCAGACCGTCTCGAACACCACGACTATCCAGCAGTAGAGGCATGAAAGGCGGGCTTGTGGACGAGCGGCCCAGGTCCGCACCGTTGCCGCTCCGCATCGCCTGCGGCTTGTTTCTGGGCGGTTGGTTTCTGTTCTTTTCGCGCGGCGTTCTCGCGGTTCATTTTTCTCCCGACGACATGATGAACCTCGACAATTTTTACTGGACGCCGGGAGTCCGGCGCCTGCTCTACTCGCAGTTCCTCATCTGGCGCGGCTATTACCGCCCTATGGGCGGGCTATTTTATCTGCCGGTTTTTTCGATCTGGGGCCTGAATCCGGCGCCGTACCACGTGGTGCTCTCGCTGGTGCTGGCGGCGAACGTCTGTCTTCTTTACCGGCTGGCACGCGTTTTGGGAGCGAACGAACGGGCCGCATTTCTGGTCGCACTGGTGGCTTGCTACCATGCCGGGCTCGCCAACCTGTACTACAACACCGCGTTTGTCTACGACGCCCTCTGCGGCGGTTTTTATCTGGCGGCTTTGGTGTACTATTGCGGCATTCGCGCGGGCGGCCAGGCGCTGGCTGCGCGCCAGATGGGTATTTTCGCCGCCCTGGTTGTCTGCGCCCTGAACTCCAAGGAAATGGCGCTTACCCTCCCCGGCGTTCTGCTGGCCTACGAATTCCTTTACCACCCGAAGACCTGGCGCGGGGCGCTGCGGCCTGTCGCAATCGCCGCGGTGCTCACCCTCCTCGATCTCTACGGCAAAATATTCGGTCACGACGCTCTTACCGGCATGGAGGGCTACCGGCCGGTCTTCACCTGGCGGCGCTTTCTGGATTATCAAAAGACATTTCTGGGGGACGCTGCCTTTTGGCACGCCGGCGCCGCCGGGCTGATCGTGTTTTGGATCCTGCTTTCGTACCTGGCATGGCGCCCCGGCGCGCGTACCTTGTTGCGCTTCGCCTGGGCGATGTTGCTGCTCACGCCGCTGCCGATCGCCTTCCTGCCCGGTAAGAGTCAAGCATGTCTCTATATTCCGACGCTGGCACTGGCGCTATTCGCCGCGGCGATTGCCGCCGATCTGGCCAGGGCGATGGCTCGCATACTGACGCGCGAGCCGCTCTTCCGGCGTTTGCGGCAGCCGCTGCTGGCGGCGGCCTTGTCGGCAGCTGTCATCTTTTACTGGGGGCGGGAAAATCTGCACCGTCAACAGGTGCTGGTGAAGCCGGTGATGGCCGCGCTCGGCAGCCAAACCTGGCAGGTGATCGAGCAAATGCGTGCTCTCGATCCACACGTGCGTCCGCACAGCCACGTCGTGTTCCTGAACGATCCGTTCACCGAATGGGACATGCTGTTCATCGCCGACCTGTGGTTTCACGACCGGAGCGTTACCGTTCATCTGCAACGGCTGAACCCCATCCCCATCGGAGACGTCGCCCGTGCCGCGGCGGTATTCGATTACCGGGATGGAAAACTAATCCTCGTACGATAAAGGAGTGTGAATTCACCCGGAAATACCCCTGCAAGGGGGAGGATTGTTGTGGGATTTCACCCAGGAATAATTCGACAAAAAAATGCGAAGGGCGCAGGGAGGTCCCTGCGCCCTTTCGCGATGCCGGTAAATTTATGCCGCGTTGGCAAGAAGTTCTTCGATCGACTCGGTCTCGAATTCATGCCGGTCGGCGGCTTCCTGGCAGCGAATGCAGAACTTGGTCCACGGCACCGCATCCAGCCGCTTCGGCTTGATTTCCTCTTCGCAATGCAAACAAATGCCGTAGCTTCCGTCGGCCATGCGGGCCAGCGCTGACCTCACATTGCGCAAGAGGTTCGATTCCCGGTCCAGATTGCGGATGGCCAACTCGCGCTCCCCGGCGAGTTGCACTTCATCCAGGGCGTCTGGCGTCTTTTCAATGGCGATGTCTTCCCGGTTGCGTAGGCCAACAGACAGTTCAGCCTGCTTTGCTTCCAGGGCCGCTTTATATTTGTTTAATTCGGTCTGGTTCATTTCCGTTTCTCCCAGTTTTTTATCTTTTTAATTCTTCTCTTTAGCTCTTTCCCGTCGTAACAGTATAGACGGCAATTTTTGCTAAAGGTTTCAATCCATCCAATCCCTCGTTCGGGCCATTGGGCTTCGTGCTTTCACCCAACGGCGTCTGCACGGGTCCAAAATGAGCAATTCATGTACCAAACTCGAACCGGCCTTGGAGTGTAGCACGTTTGCGCCCCGGTTCCAACTACTTATCGGCTCAAATGCTACTATTTATAGTTGGAATCTTCCGCGAAGCCGCACCCGCGCCCTCACAAACTGCTCTGCGTCCTTCCAGCCCTGGTTGGATGTTTCTTTTTTATCTGCGCCGGTGTGGCATTTCTAGGCCAACTCGGCATCGAAAACGATGAAGCTCTGTTCGCCGGAGCCTTCCTCAAGCCCTACGGCGAGGCTTATACCGTGCGGATCGGCCATTCCCGCATACCGCTCATGGTCATGAGCTATATCGGCAGCCTCAAAGCGTGGCTTTACCGCCCTTTGATGAGCATTTTCGGCACGGGACTGACAGTTTTGCGTCTGCCCATGATTTTGGCGGGAGCGGCCAGCATCTGGCTGTTTTTCCGGCTACTTTACCGCATCGCCGGCCTCCGCGCAGCCGTCATTGGCTGCACGTTGCTGGCGGCGGATGCCACTTATCTCCTCACGGTCACGTTCGATTGGGGTCCGGTGGCGCTCCAGCACCTGCTGATCGTCGCCGGCTGGCTGCTGCTGGTCCGTTTCTATCAGACGCGGCAGACGGCATCGCTGTTTTGGGGATTCTGCCTGCTGGGCGTGGCGATGTGGGATAAAGCCTTAGCAGTCTGGATGTTGAGTGGTGCCGGAGTGGCTGCCCTGGTGGTGTTTCCGGGCCGTCTGTGGGCCGTCGCCAACCGTCGGCGGGCCGGCATCGCGACGTTGGGCTTCCTCTTGGGCACCCTGCCTCTGTTGGTTTACAACGTCGAGAACCAATGGGCCACTTTTGTCGGCAATATCAGCCGGGACACCAGCGACATACCAGGCAAAGCTCGCATGTTGATGGAAACCGCCAAGGGTGACGGCCTGTTCGGCTGGATGTTCGACGAGCAGTGGCAGACCCCCAAACCGCATGCTCCTGCCGGCGTCATCGAACGGACAAGTGCCGAAATAACGTCAGTTTTCGGACACCCTCGTCGTCACCTGCTGTTCTACGCCTTCATTCTGGCGCTCCTGCTCACTCCCCTGTGCCGCGGCGACGCTCTGCGCGCCATTTTTTTCGCGCTGATCGCCATGGCGGTAGCGTGGATCCAGATGGCGACGAACGCCAACACCGGCGGAAGCGTCCACCACACCATCCTGCTGTGGCCCTTGCCGCAGATGGTGGTAGCGGTGTCGTTTGCCGCCGCCTCACGATGGCTCGGGCGCGCCGGTATCCCCGCGGTAGCGGTGATGGCGGCCGTTCTGGTCGTCTCCGGCGTTCTGGTAGCCAACGAGTATTTTTTCGTGGGTTACAGCTTCGGCGGCGGATCCATATGGTCCGACGCGGTATTTCCGCTTTCCAACTATCTCAAGAGCACCCACAACGCGACGGTCTATTGCGTCGATTGGGGCATGCTCGACGCGCTGCGCTATTTGAATCACGGCCGCCTGCGATTGAGGGTGGGTAACGACCCGATCTCCAAAAAGGAGCTGACGCCGGAGGATCGGGACGCGGTGCGGCGCATTCTGGCCGACCCCGACGGCCTCTTCGTGGCGCACACCAAGGACTTCGAGAATTTCGAAGGCACCAATCGTCGACTGAAGACCTTTGCGGCGGATGAAGGATACCGCCTGGATATGCTGACGGTCATTTCAGACCGGTTCGGCCGCCCGGTCTTCGAGGTCTACCGCGAGACGCCGCCGGTGAGTGCGGCCAATCACGCTCCGGTGTCCATGAAGTAGTAGCAAATCATGTGGCACACCACCATGTGAGCTTCTTCGATGCGGCCCATGTGCGGCACGCCGACCTGGATATTGAGCTCCGCGAGCGGCCCGAGTTTGCCGCCGTCGCGGCCCGTGAGCGCGATGGTGCGGCATCCCGCGGCATTGGCGTATTCCATGGCCTGAACCACGTTCGGAGAGTTCCCCGATCCGCTGATGGCCAGGAACAGGTCGCCCTTTTCCGCAAAATTGCGGAGCTGTTCGGCGAAAACCACATCGTAGCCGACGTCGTTAGCATAGGCCGTAAGGGTGGGCAGAGAATCGGTAAGGGCGAGTATGCGGAATCGCGCCGGCCGGCCGTAGCTCGCGCCCTTCACCATGTCGCAGGCAAAATGCGATGCCGTGGACGCGCTGCCGCCGTTGCCGCACACGAAAATGCGGCGCCCCGAATCGCGCGCCTCGGTGAACCATTCGATCGCCTGGTTGACTTTTTCGACATCGATGGCCTCCAACGCCTCGAGCGTGCTGTTTTTGTATTCCGCCGCGAAATTCACAGTTCCTTCGCCAGCGCCAGCGCGCCGTAGAGCACGCTGGCATCCCCCAATTCCGCCGGCACCACGTCGATGCGCGCCGCCGACCAGTTGGTGATCACCTTCCGCAACTGCGCGCGCAAAGGCCCGAAAAGCGCTTCGCCCGCCTTGCTGATCCCGCCGCCGATCACCACCCGCGAGGGATTCAATAACATGATACAAGCCTTCAACCCCAGCGCGAGATCCACCACGTAGCCCCGGACGAACTCCGGGTCCTGCATCAGCTCCTTCGCGCTCTTTCCGTAATCGCGCTCCAGCCACAAACCGCAGCACATGCGCTCGTAGCAGCCGAAGGCGCCGCACAGGCACTCGGGACCATCCGGGCGAATGGTCAGATGGCCGATCTCGCCGCCGTAGGAATCGGCGCCGCGCCAGACTTTCCCGTCGCCGAAAATGCCGCCACCGATGCCGGTGGAAAGCGTCATGTAAAAGAGCGGCGAAAACCCGCGCCCCGCGCCGTAATGCGCCTCGCCCAGCGCGCCCACGTTGGCATCGTTATCCATCACCACCGGGACGCCGGTCAGGTCCTCGAGATGCGCCGAAAGATGGAAATCCTTCCATCCGCCCACGTGCGTGGAAAGTGCTACCCGCTGCTCGTCGAAATTTACCGGGCCGCCAAAGCCGACGCCGCAGCGTTCGAAGCGGAACTCGCGCCGCCACTCGGCCACGATGGCGGCGACCTGCGCCAGCATCCAATCGCGTCCGCCGGCTTTATCGGTGGCGCGCGTTTCCAGGCGCGCCATGCGGTCGCCGTCGAACGCCGCAAGTTGAAACTTGGTACCGCCTATATCGATTGCCAGGGCTTGCATTTTTCGCGTACCTCTTCCGGAGAGGCCGTGCCGGTTCCCTTCTTCATGATGGTGATGCCGGCCACCAGATTGCCGAATCCGCGGGCTTTATCGGTGGCGCGCGTTTCCAGGCGCGCCATGCGGTCGCTGTCGAACGCCGCAAGTTGAAACTTGGTACCGCCTATATCGATTGCCAGGACTTGCATTTTTCGCGTACCTCTTCCGGAGAGGCTGTGCCGGTTCCTTTCTTCATGATGGTGATGCTGGCCACCACATTGCCGAATCCGGCGGCCTCGATTGGCGTGGCGCCAGCCGCCAGGGCCAGCGCCGCACCGGCAGAGAAACTGTCGCCGGCGCCGCAAATATCCACCGGGTCGGGTTCCGGCCGCGTCCGCACCCAGCATTCGCCGCCTTCTTCGACCACCAATACCCCATCGCCGCCGTGCGTCACCATGAGCACGGGAGCCGCGAGATGGCGCCGTAGCGCCACATAATCGACGTGGCCGGTGAGCTCCCGGCACGCCGCTTCGCCCTCTTGCCGGTTCGGCTTGGCGATCACGCCGCGAAAATGCGCGATGCGCGCCCGGGAATCGGCAAAGAAAATCGTGCGCGGATTTTCCCGCGCCACGCCCGTAATCGACTCCCGCACGGCAGGTGTCACCACGCCGCCGCGGCTGGTCTCCGCCTGGTCCGACACCATCACCACATCGAAACCTGCGACTTCCCGCCGCAGCCGGTCCATGAGCTGCCGCTCCACGTCTCCGGCCAGCGGCGCGGTATTGATGAAATCGAGGCGCGGCCGGTCCTCCACTCCCGTCCGGCCGTCGATCACCTTCGTATACGTGAAGGTCTGCATCGAATCCGCGCGAATGCACCAATCGTCGATCCCACGAGCCGCCAGCGCACGTGAGAGTTCCAGACCGAACCCGTCATCGCCGGTCGCTCCGAGCACCGCGACGCGCCCGCATCCCAGCGCCGCCAGATTGTTCGCCACCGTGCCGCCGGCACCCGCCGTCACCTCCGTCCGCACGACCCCGATGCGCGGGATTCCCGTCTCGCGCGAGGGCTCGCTCGTCGAGGGATCGTACGTGCACCAGCGATCCAGGCAGATGTCGCCCACCACCAGCGCGCGCAGGTTCGGAATCGCCGCCAGAATACCCTCGGTTGTCATAGTTGTTTCAGGATGGCGCGGCGCAGCGCCGGAAATGTCGCGCGATGATCGCCGCAGAAGTAGAAGCTCTCGCCGCCATCCGCCACCGTGCGCACGAGGATCGTCTTATAAGGCCGGAAATAATACGCCGGATCGTTCTTGGGCCGCTCGCGATGGATGTCGCCCTCGATAGGCACGAGATCGAACACCGCGGTCGTGAAATGGCGGATTTCGCGGCCCTCCTGGTGTGCCACGTTGCGCGCCATGGCCAGCGCCTTCAGATAAACTTCGGGCGCCATCACCGCCGACCCGAACGCCAGCAGCACTCCCCCTTCGAGGCGCTCCACCGCACGGGCGAAAATCAGGAAATCGCGCAGCGCCGTCTCGCCCAGCGATGCCCCATCGCAATTGGGATGCTCGTGAATAATGTCGTACCCGATGCCGGGATGGACTGTCACCGGCGTGGACCGCAGCCACGCCGCTGCCAGCACGCTCAGCTCGCGATGCGGAAAATTGCTTTCCGCGACCCGCCGGCCGATGTTCTCGCCCAGCCCCAATTCTTTCGCGGCTGCCTCGCGGATCCAATCGTTGATCTCGCCCGTCTCGCGCCACAGCCCGAATTCGCCGCTGCGAATGTAGCGCGCCACGCTTTCCGTGGTGGCGCCGATGCGCGCCAGTTCGAAATCGTGAATCGCGCCCGCGCCGTTCATCGCAATGTGATCGATCGCGCCGCGCTCCATGAGATCGATGATCTGACGATTGACTCCGGCGCGAAGCACGTGCGCTCCCATCATCAGAATTCGCGCCGCCCCGCCGCGCCGGGCCGCCAGCACACGCGCGGCGACCAAGTCCAGCCGAGGATTCTCATAGGCGATGGGCGCATCGTCGGGCGCCAGCCAGTGGTCGAGGTGTAAATCATGGGTCCGTGCGGCGAGCGGCCGAAGGTGGAGACGCGATCGGTCGAACTGTGGATATTTACTGGCCATTGTCAAACAAGGAATGCATCAACTCCTCGCGGCAGAGGAAATTGGGCACGATGAAATCCGCGCCCACTCCCGCCAGGCGCCGCCGCTTCCATTGGTCCACCTCGCGGCATTCCGGTTCGGCGGTAGCGACCCCAACCGCCACGCCGCCTACTTCCTTGATGTTCTCGATTTCGACATAGCCATCGCCGAACCCCAGAAATTGCTCGCCGCTCATGCCGGGACGCGCCAGCAGCCTGGAGATCAGAGCGCGCTTGGAAAAGCTTTTGTAATCGTCGAGCGCCCCATACACGCCGTCGAAATAGCGCGCGATATCGAGCAGGCGAGCCTCCTCACGCATGTATTCTTCGTCCGTTCCGCTGGCCAGATACATTTCGAGCCCGCGCTCGCGCAGGGCCTCCACTAACCCGCGCGTCCCGGGTACGAGATATTGATCGGGAGCGGCTTTTCCCGCGCGCAGTTCCTCCAGCCGCCCGCGGATGCGGCCGTGGAGGCGGTCGAGGTACATCTTCTTATACAGCAGCGGGTCGAGCGGCTCGCCACCGCGCTGGCGGACCTGGCGCGCGAGCTCGATCATCTGGTAGATCGTCTGCTCGCCGGTGAGGCGCCAGATGAAATCCTCCACCACGCGCCGCAGGTCTTCCTCGGATTCCCCGGTTTTCAAATCGAGCAGGATCTCGACCATCATCGGCGCCATCACGTCCATCCACCCGGAACGGATCAACGACACGGTGCCGTCGAAGTCGAAAATGGAGATCCGCGCGCTCTTCGCGGAGGCGCCCGGACGAAGCTGTTCGACCATCGGCAGCTATTGTCCCACATCGTGCTTTGGCGCGAGTTTGCGATGATGGTAAATTGAGCCTCCGAACGTTCGGCACCATCCTCACTCTCGCTCTGCCCCTCGCCGCCCAGGACGCGGCTACCGGCACCCCGCCTCCCAACGAGCGCTGGAATGTTTATTTCCAAGCCACGTCCATCGGCCAATATCACGGCAGTTTTCCCGCGGCTTATTCCGGTCCACTCAGCCTGGCGAACCACCCGGAGGCGGAGACTTCCCTCACTTCGACGATTTTCTTCGGCTTCCGCATCGCGCGGAATACGCAGTTTTACTTCGATCCCGAAATGGCCGGAGGTCGCGGCTTCAGCGGCACCGACGGACTCGCGAACTTTTCCAACGGCGAGATGCCGCGTGTGGAGGGCGCCACGCCCAAACCGTACATCGCGCGCCTGTATATCACGCAGGATTTCGCCCTCGGCGAAGAGCGCGATGCCGTGGAAAGCGACGAAAATCAGCTCTCGGGCAGCCGGCCCGCCAGGCGGTACTCGATCACGCTGGGCCGCTTCAGCGCCACCGATTTTTTCCAGAACACCAAGTACAGCAACGATCCGCGCACGCAGTTCATGGGCTGGGCCACCATGTACAACGGCGCCTGGGATTATCCCGCGGATACGCGCGGCTACACCTGGGGTTGGGTACACGAGCTGCACTTTCCGCGCTGGTCGTTTCGCTACGGCAGCGCGGCCATGCCGCGCGTGGCCAACGGCGAGCGCTTCGACCGGCGCCTGTTCCGCGACCGCGCCGACATGTTCGAAGGCGAATTGGATGGCCACATTCACCTTCATCCCGGCGCCGTCCGGCTGCTGTCCTATTTCAATCATGCTCAAATGGGCGACTATGCCGAGGCGATCCGTATCGCCGAAGAAACTGGCATGAAGCCCGACGTCACCGCCACGCGCCGCGCCGGCGCCCTGAAATATGGCTTCGGATTGAGCGCCGATCAGGAAATCACCACGGATTTCGGCGTTTTCGGCCGGCTCGGCTGGAACGACGGCAAGACGGAAAGCTTCGCTTTCACCGCCATGGACCGGCTGGCTTCCTTCGGTGTATCGCTCAAGGGCAGGCGGTGGAATCGGCCCGGCGATGTGGTGGCGAGTGCCATCACCGCCGGTGGACTTTCCGGCGTCCACGCGCAATACCTGGCGCTCGGCGGCAACGATTTCCTCATCGGCGACGGCGGCCTGCGCTATGGGCCCGAAATATCCTGGGAGAGCTATTATTCCGCCAGGGTTTTCGAAGGCTTCTTCGCCACCATTGGCGCCAACCACTATGACAACCCCGCGTACAATCGCGATCGGGGGCCGCTCTGGGTGGGTACGTTAAGATTGCATATAGAGTACGGTAAGAAATGAAATTCCTGACGGCGATGCTCGGGCTGGCTCTGGCCGCGCCCGTGGCAGCCGCTCCCCTTCCCCGCCCCTACGTCGTGGAACACTACGACGCGCATCTGGCACCCGACCTGGCCAACAAACGCCTGACCGGCGATGTCTCCATCCGGCTCACCAGCCGCGCCGACCGCCTCGATGCCGTCGAGCTCGATGTGGGCGATATGCAGATCTTCTCCGTCAAGGAGGGCCAATCCGGCCTCTACTTCGAGCGCAAGGACAAGACGCTGATTGTAGCGATGCGAACGCCGGTTTTTAAGGACGATCACCGCACCATCACCATCCACTACACCGCCGTTCCCGCGAAAGGACTGGTCTTTTTCCCCGACCAGGTCTATACCTCTTTCTTCACCAGCGACTGGATGCCTTGCAATGAACAACCCGAAGATCGCGCCACGCTGACGCTCACCATCGACGCTCGCCCCGAGTGGAAGGTCGCCGCCAGCGGGCATCCCGACGGGGCGGCGTGGACACTCGGCACCCCTTATCCGGCCTTTCTTTACGCTTTCGCGGCCGGCGAGTTCACCGAGAGCACCCGAAAAGTGGAGGGCG
>Ga0335072_10001248_pt1 | contig 42057 bp, 29 predicted proteins | sample Lox_Sample_21_FD_206725 | JGI IMG/M metagenome (GOLD analysis project Ga0335072, IMG submission 206725) | Soil microbial communities from Loxahatchee National Wildlife Refuge, Florida, United States - Lox_Sample_2.1 | ecosystem: Environmental > Terrestrial > Soil > Wetlands | place: USA... | reverse complement strand
AACCTGGTCCTCCAGTCTGCGGGCTATACCGTGGTGGCAGCATACTCCGTCAAAGAGGCGGTTGACCGCCTTCAAGGGGGCGATTTCGACCTCGTCCTCCTCTGCCAATCGATTCCCGCCAATGAAAGAGATCGCCTGAGCCGCTGGATCCGTGCTTCCGGGTCGCGTATTCCCGCCGTCTCCGTTTCGGCTAAACTCCGGCTAAGCGATGCCTTCTCCGGTGTAACGGTCGACAGTGATCCGGATGCGCTCCTCCGGGGCGTAAGGGAAGTGCTGATCAGCGCAAAGAACCTCGCCACACGGACGGCGACGGTTTTCGACGAACACGAGAGCGATGCTGCGCTAAGGGAAAAGCCACCCACACCGGGCACCGGCTATGAACAACAAACAAAAATCACAAAGGAACGCTTTTCCCCTCTTGCCCGCAGGGGTTGAACAACGTCAGGTCGGCCGCCTCTCCCCCCCTCCCGATTCTGTCCCGCCGTCCCACTCTTGCCCCGCATGGTTCCGGAAAACCAATCGCCGGCGCCTTGAAATTCCGAAAGTGCTAGCCTTGAGGTATTAGCTATAGCCCGCCCGCCTCTCACTGCGAGGCAGCGGGATACCTGTGCGCAACATCCAAACCTGCAACTGGGTTCACAGGTTCAAAGAAAGAGCGTGTAACCGGTGGCTGCCACCCCCAAACGGCCCGTCGAAACCCGCGATCCCATTTTGCGGGGTCCGAGGTCGCTCGAACCGGATCGAGCGCGACGCGGCGCGCCGCAAAGAGCGCTTGATTTCGATGAGACACCGCGTGTGGCAGCCCCCCGGCCGCTGCGGGTACCGGCGCGCCGCCGCAAACTGGCCGGGCGCTCTACGCTCGTGATTCTGTTGATTTTGGCAGCCATTACAGGGTCGCTGGCCGGGCTCACGCTCATTTATTCGGTCAACCTGCCCCAGATCGGCGATCTGGAACGCTACCGGCCCTCGACCACTACCGATCTTTACGACCGCAACGGCAAATTGATTGGTTCGTTTGCGTTGCAGCGCCGCGAGGTGGTGGATTACAACGGCTTTGCGCCCATCCTGCGCCAGGCCGTGATCTCGATTGAAGACAAAAATTTCGAGTCCCACTGGGGCGTCAACGTGTTTCGCGTGGCCGGCGCGGCCTGGCACGACATCCGCAGCCACGGGCGCGCGCAGGGCGCATCCACGCTGACCATGCAACTGGCCCGCAACCTGTTTCTTTCTGACGAGCGGACGGCCACTCGCAAGATTCAGGAGGCGTTTCTCGCCATCCAGATTGAGCGTACTTTCACCAAGCAGCAGATCTTTACGCTCTATGGAAACCAGATCTACCTGGGCAGCGGGAACTACGGATTTGAAGCCGCGGCGGAGTATTTTTTCTCAAAGCACGCCAGGGACCTGAACCTGACCGAGGCAGCGCTGCTGGCCGGCCTGCCCAAAGGCCCGGTAGCCTTTTCTCCGGTTCTCAATCCCGATCGCGCGCTCAAGCGCCGCAACCTGGTACTCAGCGAGATGGAGTCGGACGGCGTGATTACGCACGCGCAGGCCCAGGATGCGCGCAATGCCCCGCTCGGCCTGCGCATTTCGCAGCCTGAGGGCACGGTGGCGCCGTGGTTCCAGGAAGACGTGCGGCGCGAGCTGGAGAAGCGCTTTGGCACCGACGAGGTGCACGAGGCCGGGTTGCGCGTGGATACGACGCTCGACCTGAACCTGCAGCAGACGGCTAACCGCGCGGTGGAAGACGGCTTGGCAACTTACGAGCGCAGACACGGATGGAAAGGCCAACTCGAGAACGTGATCGCGGAGGGCCAGACTTTGGAAGCGTATCGCCATCCCGATTGGGCGATCGGCTACGGGGCTGGCGATTACGTGCATGCGCTGGTGACGCGTGTGCTTCCGCTTGAGATTCATGCGCGCATTGGGGCGCCGGGCAAAGAGGACGACGAGGTGGTGCTGCTGCCGCAGGACTGGCAATGGACCAGACAGCGCTACGGCACTGACCTGGTGAAACCCGGGGATGTGATCTATGTGCATTTGACCGGAGTAAACGAAGCCAGCGCGCAGCGCGCCACGCTCGAGCAGGATTCGGGCGCGCAGGGAGCATTGATGGCCGTGGACAACACCACCGGCGACGTGCTGGCCATGGTGGGCGGCCGCGACTACGAACTATCTGTTTTCAATCGCGCCACGCAGGCCGAGCGGCAGGTAGGTTCAAGCTTTAAACCCTACGTCTACACGGCGGCCATCGAAGACGGCGTGAAACCTACGGACATCATCATGGATACGCCGGTGAGCTTTGGCAGCTACGTGCCGCACAACTACGAGAACGACTTCAAAGGCGCGATGACGGTGGCCAATGCCTTTGCCGAGTCGCGCAATATTCCCGCGCTCAAGCTGGCGGCGCGCGTGGGCATTCACAACGTGATCGATGTAGCCCACAGGTTTGGCGTCACATCGAATATTCCGCCCTATCTGCCGGTGGCCCTGGGCGCGGTTGAAATTACATTAGAGGAGCAGGTGGCGTCGTACTCGGTTTTTCCCAACGATGGCCTTCGCATTGCGCCGCGGCTGATTCGCAAGGTGTCGAATGCCGACGGAATCGTGATGTGGAGCGATAACCCCGCGGTGACGCAGGTGATCGACCAGCAGACGGCGCGGACGATGATGGGGCTGCTTGAAGGCGTGACCCAGCACGGAACCGGCGCGACGGCCCGGCAGCTCAATCACCCCCTCGGCGGCAAGACCGGCACCACCAGCGACTTTACCGACGCGTGGTTCATGGGCTTCTCGCCCTCAGTTACCTGCGGCGTCTGGGTGGGCTACGACAGCCGCGAGTCGCTGGGCAAGAAGGAGACCGGCGCGCAGGCGGCGCTGCCCATCTGGATCACTTTTATGAAGCAGGCCATCGTGGGCAAAGACGACGAGAGGTTCCCGGGTGACGCGGAGCCGGCGGGCGCAACGAAGCTGGATGAGGCGTCGGCAGGCGCAAAACCTGCGGCTCAGCGGGCTGCAGCGCCGCATGCTGCACTGGGGGTGATTCAGCCGCATGCAACGTCGCCGGCTGCCCCGAGCGTGAAGACTGCCGTTGGAGGAACGCCGGTCTCGATGTCCGTACCCGATCGGGCGACGCGCAGCCCACGCGCGGTTGCGCCTGCGCAAACCGGCCAGGGGATGGTTGCGGAGCACACGCCGCAGCTCGCAGGGGCACAGAAGACCTCACTGCATTCGGGATTTCCGCAGGCCAGGCAACCGGCTCCGCACGCTGAGGTCTTTCACTATCTGCCGGCAGGCCGCGGTCCGAAAACGGTGGTCGTGATCCCGCACCCACCACGGGTTTCGTCTCGAGCTCAGGCCTCTGCCCGGCCGCGGCCGAAGCATGCGCCGCCATCCGGCTCAGAGGGAAGGCTGATGAAGCCGGCCATGCCGGCGGCGCGTACGGCCGCCCAGATGAATGGGCCGGTGAAGCCGGCGATGAATTAGAGCGTTTATCGGAGACCAATTCGTTGGAAAAGGCTGACAGAATCGCTTTCATCCGTCGATTCATCGAGGCGTGCGTGCGCGCCGATGCGGAGGAGTTCGCGAGCTATTTTACCGTGGACGCTGTCTGGTGGAATTCGCCATGGGAACCGGTGAATGGACGCGACGCAATCCGGGAGACCTTGCGAAAGGGCGCGCAACAAATGACTGCTTTGCCCTGGGAGATTCGTCATATCGTGGCAGACGGCGATGTGGTGATGACCGAGCGCGTGGACCATTTTATGGTCGGCAACACGCGGGTCAGTGTACCTTGCATGGGAGTGTTTGAGCTGCGCGACGGAAAGATCGCAGCATGGAGGGACTATTGGGACGCAGGGAAATTCGAGTTGCAATTGCCGCGCCCCGCCCCAGAGGCTAAATGACGGTCAACGCGAATGCAAGGAAGCTAAGAGCCAAAAGCTAAAAGGTCCCCTAGCCTGAAGTACTTCTTGGCTCGCGCCACATCTTTCATGATCTGCGCCTTCAGCGCCTCTGGTGAGGGGAATTTGAACTCCCCGCGCAGACGCAGCAGAAACTCGAGCTCAAGCGGAGTATCTTCGCCGAGTTCGACCGGCTCGAAGTTCAGGATGTGGGTCTCGACGCCGAAGCCTGCACCCTCAAACGTTGGCCGGTTGCCCACATTGGTGACGGCCTGAAAAGTGCAACCTGCGATCTTGAGCCGCGTGACGTAGACGCCGATGGCGGGCAGCAGGCCGTTGTACTCGGCCAGGTTCACGGTAGGCACCAGATGCCTAGACCCCACGCCGCGGCCGCGCGCCTGCGTTGAAAGTACGGTAAAGGGGCGGCCCAGCATCCAGCGCGCGCGGCGCATGTCGCCCGCCGCAACCAGCGCGCGAATGGCTGAGCTCGAGACCTCGAGCCCGCGCAGGTGCACGGCCTGGTGCGCCGTGACCGCAAAACCGAATTCGCGGCCGAAAGCGGCCAGCTCTGTGACGCCCGCCGCCGCTCCGCGCCCGAAGCGAAAGTTCTCGCCCTCGTGAATGCTGTTTGCGTTCAGGGCGCGAGCGAGAATCTTTTCAACGAACTCGCGCGGCGCGAGACCGGCGAGCGCGGAGTCGAAGCGCAGCACCAGGACTGTATCGATACCGGTTCGGGCGAGCAGCCGCAGGCGTTCGTCGAGCGGCGTGATGAGCTGCGGCGCGCGGCCGGGGCGCAGAAACTGCTCAGGATGAGGATCGAAGGTGACGGCCGCGGCTTGCGCGTTGCGCGTGCGCGCCTCGGCGACAACCGCCGACAGAATCTCGCGATGGCCAAGATGCACGCCGTCAAAGTTGCCGATGGCCAGAGCCGTTGGCCCGAACCCGGCCGGGATCTCCTCAATCGAACGGAAGATGCGGGGGGAACCAGGCTGCGTGCTCATAGCGTCACGGGCACGCTCAACCCGTCGTAGGCCAGCCGCACATTCTCTGGCAGCGTGCGGTTGGTTTGCTCGTGGCCCAGGTCGTGGGCGATGTGTGTAAACCACGTTTGCCGCGCGCCGATGCGGCGCGACCACTCGAGCGCCTGTGCGACGGTTGCGTGGCTGGGATGGGGCACGTGGCGCAAGGCCGAGAGCACCAGCACCTCAACCCCCTCGAGCAGGTTCAGGCTGGCCTCGGGAATTGCGCTTACATCGGTGAGGTACGCGGCGTTGCCGAACCGGTAGCCGCTTATATCCGCATTGCCATGTATGACCGGAATCCGGATGAAGTCCACTCCATCGACGACATTGTGCGCGGTCACGGACTTGAGTTCAACGCGCGCGCGGTTGGGGTAAGTGGCAGCGGGCGAAAACGTGTAATCGAAGATCCGTTTGAGGATAGCGATGGTGTCCGGCGCGGCAAAAAGCGGAATCGGCCCTGATCTTTTTGCGGCCGCAAAACTGAGAGGGCGCAGGTCATCCATGCCCAGAATGTGGTCGGCGTGTCCGTGAGTGTAGAAGACGGCGTCGACCCGTGCAATGCCGGCGCGCAGCGCCTGCTCGCGAAAATCGGGTCCAGTATCGATAACCACGATGCGCGGGGACTGGGCTTCGGGGCGAGTCCACGAGATCGACACCGATGGCCGCGACCGGCGATCGCGGGGATCGTTGGACGTGCACACCGCGCAGGCGCAGCCCAGGGTGGGGACACCCATCGATGTTCCGGTCCCGAGAAATGTGAGTGTGGCATGCACAGTTGTCAGTGGTCAGTTGTCAGTGGTCAGTGAACAGTGAACAGTGAACCGTGGACAGTGAACAGGCGCCGTTCGATGTCACGATTCACAAATCACGGCCTTTACGGCTTGGCCGGCGGCGGCGCCACGCCCTGCACGTTGATCATGCTGGTGAGCTCAAGGAACGCCATGCGCAGCTCAAACAGCACCGATTGCAGCATGCGGTCTTCCTGGTCGGTGAGGTTGCCCCTGGTCTTTTCAGCCAGAATGCCCAGCAGGTCGATGGTGTTGCGCGCGCCCACGATGTCTACGCGCGGACGCTGACCATCCTGCGTACCGGCCCCCATTTGGATCATGCCGGAGAGATAAAACTGCTGCACAAGGTGCTCGAATCCCGCCGGGGGCTGCTTGCCCAGGCCGGGATTCTGCGCACGCAGCAGGTCTTCAACCCGATCGGCCGAGGCTTCATAGGCCGCCTTTTGTTCCTTGCTCTCCTGTGCGGTGGGCGCGGGCGGCAGCTCATTTTCAAATGCCTGCTCGGGCGTGGGTTCGGCCGCGGGCTGAGCAGGCTCGGGCGCCGCCTCGGCAGGGCTTTCATTCACAACCAGCCTTGGCCCGGCCCCGGGCTCGGGTGCTTCGGGCGGACGATGGCTTTGCTGTTCCTCTTCTTCGGCTTTAATCTTGCGCCGGTCAATCACTTCGAACTTCGGCTTGTCGGTCATGAATCTATTTTCCCATTCTCAGCCTTCGTGCATTCTCTTCCCTGTGCAGGGACCCTTGTCTGAGCATCGATGATCTTGCCTCAGGGGCTATTGGTCCCTGCAAATGAAATGTCCTTTCGCCGTCCCTACGGGACTCCGCAACGATGTTGGGGCAATCCCTTTCCCCACGTTGAAACGCGGGGCTAACAACGACTGCGCCTACGGCGCGATTACCGAACATTGCGTACGCAGTCCTCAATAAAGCCCGGGACTTTTGGGAGACATTTTCGTCACGACTAAAATCCTGCCCCTTCAATACAAAGAATGACTCGCGCCGCCCCCAACGGGGCGGCAGCCGTTTGGGCATCGCCTACCCAGGACTGCGTCCGCGGCGGCGGACTTGTCCTGGGCTAAATTCCTCGCCTCCCTACGGGAGACGGTGTCTTCTCGCCATGGCGGCTCGCTCAGAACGACATCTCTGAATTTGCAGAGCATCATTCCGCTGCGGCTACAGCACCGGAGGTGACGCCTGAATGCGCGCAGTTCCCTCGCCCGTTGCCGAGGAGTAATGCAGAATCTCTTCTTTGGCTTCGGCCTCCGCCCGTATCATGGCCAGGGCAAAGGCGCGGCGGCCTTTCTCGAGCGGCAGCTCGGCGGCGCTGGTAATGTGGCCGGCCTCGGACCCATCGGCAAGTTTCAGCCCAGTTCCCGGCTCGGGCACCGGTCCTTCGAGTTCGAGGTGACGCAGATGCCGGTGCACGTTGCCGCGCGAGCGAATGCGCTCCACAATCTCCTGGCCAAGGTAGCAGCCCTTGTTGAAATTGAGCGCCCGCGACTGCGCGGTCTCCTGGGGCAAGTCCCGCTCCACAATATCGATGCCGTAGGCCGGAATTCCTTCCCCGATCCTGAAGGCCTCAAGCGACGCGCAGCCGACCGGCATGGCGCCCGCGGTGCGGATGCACGACCAGAGCTTTTGCAGGCTCGCGCACGGAACCCAGAAAATGTAATGCGGACCCAGTACGCCGTACCCGCGCTCCATGGTCAGGTCGAGGCCGTTCCATTCAATCCGCGCGCGCTTCATGGTATTGGCAAAGAACGACAGACCAAGGCGCTCCAGCACATCGCCGGTCTGCGGGCCAGTGACACCGATAGCCGTCTCTGCCCCTGCCCCGCAGGCGGATTCTTCGCCCAGCGGCATCAGTTCCACGTCGTCCATGATGATGAACTGGTTCAGGTGCGCTAATAACTTCTCAAACTGCCCGGCTTCAATCTCCAGCTCCAGCCCCGACTCCCCGGCAAAGGGAGTGCCAAGCATGGAATCGATTTTTCTAGCGGCGTCCGGGTCTGGCGTTCGCCGTTGCGGCGACTGCTCCTCGCCCTCGCGCCAAACCGTAAGGTCGCCCAGGATGCGGCCCTGCGCATTCAGCACCAGGTTCCACGCGCCGGTGTTGGGAAACAAATCATTTACGGTGTTGGTCACCATTCCGCTCAACCAGCGGAAACGGTCAGCGCCGCGAACTTCAACGCGTCTTAGCCAGCCCAGATCGTGAATTGCGCATCCTTTAGCGAGCGCAGCTAATTCGGCGGCGGGAGCGTCAAACTGTTGAGGGGTCAATGCGCCGCGATACGGTGCCAGGCTGCGGGGCGTGCCGGCAGACTCCAGCATCGCAGATAGCGCCGTGGCTTGTATGTTAACGGTAAGGCCGGTCTCTGCCATAGGGGGATCTTTTCCACGGTCAGCGCAGATTTGCCCGATTGTTTATGCTCCGGCTTGGCGCGGAACCGCATCCTGATTATAGCCTTGGATACAGGCAGAGTGAGTGGCCGCCTATCGGGCATTGAGCGCCGCTCACAGGAGAGTCGATGAGCCAAATGGAACGAACTGCAAGACGCTGGACCCGTAGCGGTCCGGTGAGTGCGCTGGTGCTGTGCCTGGTGGCGAGCGTGGCCGGTCTGGGCGCGCCGCTGGCGGCGGTTGCCCAGCAGGGTTCCAATGGGCAAACCTCGAATTCGCAGAATTCGGCGGCGCCGGCTGAGGCTGCCGGCTCTCAAAGCAACGCCGGCTCCAGTCAGGGGTCGAACCAGGCCCCAAGCCAGACCACGGCACAGGGAACGGGGCACATCACTCCTGAACAGGCCAAGCAGCTCTTCGCCCTGGTCGACGTGCTGATGAAGTTCGCATCCGACGAAACCGGCCTCCCGATCAAGAGCACGGTCAAGCGCCAGCTCACCACCCGCGCAGCCGTTGAAGCTTACCTGGAACAGAAATTCAACGATGACGAGAGCGCCAAACGCCTCGAGCGCGACGAGATCGTGCTCAAGAAATTCGGCCTGCTCGACCGCGATTTCGAGTTGAAGCCATTTTTGCTGGAGCTGATGCCGGAGCAGATTGAAGCTTATTACGACTCCAAGACCAAGACTGTGAACATGCTCGACTGGGTTAGCGTCGATGACCAGAAGCCGGTGCTGGCTCATGAGCTCACTCACGCGCTGCAGGACCAGCACAGCGACCTTGAAAAGTGGGACGATCAGACTCCTGACGACGTCTCGACCGATGCGGCCGGCGACCAGGATCACCTGGCCCGCGACGAGATGGACACCGCGCGCGATGCCGTGGCCGAGGGCCAGGCGACCGCCGTGATGATGGACTACGTGCTGAAGCCGCTGGGCAAAAGCCTGGTAAAGGACCCTGAGATCATGGACCGGCTCAAGGACCAGATGACCTCCTCAGAGAATTCGCCGGTCATGGCGCGCGCGCCTCTGCTGCTCTCCGAGTCGATGCTCTTCCCCTATCGCGACGGCTTGAGCTTCGAGCAGGACATCTGGATGGACCAGGGGCAGACTGCGGCCTTCGCCGGCGCGCTCGATCGCCCGCCCACATCCACGTGGGAGATCATGAATCCGCGGGTCTACGAGCACAAGCAGATGCCCGCAATCCCGCTGATGCCCAACTTCCACCCCTTGACCGACACGCTTTACAAGCCTTACGACATTGGGCAGGTGGGCCAGCTTGACCTGCGCATTCTGTCCGAGTTGTTCGGGGGCGACTCCGCGTCAACGGATCTGACGCCCGCCTGGAACGGCGGCCTCTACTGGGCAGGCCAGTTGCGCAGCGCCACAACTCCGGCCGCGCAGGACAGCACCAAATCTCTTGCCCTCTTCTACCTTTCGGTGTGGAAGAATCCGATCTCAGCCAATAACTTTGCCAAAATGTATGCCGATAACCTGGGCCGCAAATACTCTGCCGTCCACCTGGAAAAAGCTGCCGCTGCCGAATCAAATGAAGGAAACGTCGAGGAAGTTTACTCGACCGGCGAGGGTCCGGTGGTGATTACGATCCGCGGCAAGCTGGTGTTTGTGGCTGAGAGTTTTCCTCTTGAGCTGGCGCGCAAGCTCACCGCGCTGTTCCTCGACGCGCAGGGTGGAGGCGAGCTTCGCATGGCCTCGTCGCCGGAATCGCTGGTGCCGCAGACCCGCGCGCACACCGCGCAGGCTGCACTGCAACCGGTCGATCCCAGTTCCGAGCCGCCGGCTTTGCGGCCGCTCTCCGGCGACCTGGTGCGCTTTTTCGGAGACTGCGGGGTGATGAAGGCGGCGATGGATGCCGCGATTCGGGCGGACCGGCAAAAATCCCTCGCCCGGACAACCACTCGCTGAGTTCCCGGAGTCAAAAGAATTCGGGGCCCCACGAAATCTGATTCTTCCCTCTGGTTCTTCCGTCTTATTCTTCCCGTGGAGGCGCGTGATGAAGACCGCTCCCGTAACCTATCCTCCTGAGCGAAGCCTGGCGGAGTCGAAGGACCTGCTTCTTGAATTTGGCCGAGAAGTGTGGGAGACACGCGCCGGAGCCGCAGAGGTAGTTAGCCCCGCGTTTCAACGTGGGGAAAACGAGCACATCTAGACGACGAGTCCCGTAGGGACGACGCCCCTTACGAGGGCTTGAGCCAGAGCACCTGTAGCCCCACGCGTTATGATGTATCTCCTGAAGCAAGAATCAAGACCAGGGAGACAACGCGTTGCCGGGTAAGCTCGAACTGCTGTTGGGACCGATGAGAAGCAACAAGACCGCGGAGTTGCTGCGCCGTGCCGAAATGCGCCGCCAGTACGCCAAGCAATACGTGATGGTGCTGAAGCCAAGCGACGACACCAAGGGCGGTCCCGGAGTGGTGGAGAGCCGCAATCCCAACGGCCACGGCAAATCGAAGGCGTTCGAATTTCCTTCCGCGAATCCGTGGGCCGTTCTCGAGGCTATCGCCGATAAGGAGCAGGAGATCGGCAAGCGCGTGGAGTCGATCGCCATTGACGAAGGGCAGTTCGTCACCGACCTTTTCCTGTTCACCAAGCATCTGCTCGACAGCAACCACGATGTGCTGGTGGCCGGGCTCGACCTCGATTTCCGCGCCATGCCCTTCGGCGAAATGCTCAACCTCACCTGGCTGGTAACTGCCTACGGCGGCAGCACTACCGAGTGCATGGCCTACTGCGCGTGCGGCGCGCGGGCGCTTTACTCGCAACGGCTAATCGACGGCAAACCTGCGCCCTACGACAGTCCCGTCAAGGTTCCCGGCGATGCCTACGAGCCGCGCTGCGCCGAGCACTTTGTACTGCCCGGAAAGCCGCATTAAACAGAGGCCTGTGGTCAGGGGTCAGCGGTCTGCGATTAGTTTTCAGCGCACAACTTTCAGCCGTACCTATTCGCCGTCTCCCGTAGGGAGGCGAGGAATTTAGCCCATGGATGGAGGCCGCCGCAGCGGACGAAATCCTGGGAAAGCATTCACAAAGACGATTCAGCCCCATAAGGGGCGGCGCGAATCGAAGGGCTCTCGGCTTCATCCCATTCGGAGGGAGCAGAGGCCTTCAGGCCCGGACCGTCCATCGCCAACGCGGGCACGCCGCATTGGCATATCACGATCGAGCTAAAAGTTGTCTTTCCTGCCTGCGCTTCAGTGACTGTACGACTCGGGGTCAATCTCGACGTCGGGCGGAGGGAACAGAAGCGTGTGCGTCCTGGGATCGTATTCCAGACTGAGCGCGCCGCTCTTGCGTCCGTTGATGAGGATCGCGGCCAATAAGGCGTTGCCGTAGACACGCGCCGCAACAATCTTGTGCGACTTGATGGTGCCGTAGTCATTGTTACTGCTGTCGGGACCCCAACCCTTCTGGAAAGTGGCGAAAGTATAGAACTTGAGCTCGTTGTGATGCTGCTGCCAGTTGGGATCGTGCACCCAGACGCCGTAAGCCTTTTGAAGATTATCTTGCTCAACGTCGGCGAGGAATCGGTTCATGGTACTGCGGCCGGCCAGATGGATGTACCAGTTCCAGGGCCAGTCGATGGGCCGGCCCGAGGCCAGCCAGAAGGCAACGAAGAGGACCAGAATGGCGCCAGCCCCCGCCGAGAGAAACATGCGCCGGCGGCGGTCGCGGGCTTCGTCGAACTTTGGTGCATCGAGAAGAGTCATAGTCAGTGGTCAGAGATCAGTAGTCAGAGATCAATCACCAATATTATTAGACACCATGGCCGCGAAGGTGGTTCCCGGCGCTGTCTCAGTCCCTTAGTCTCTCAGTCCCATAGTCCCTTAGTCCCTGCGTCTCTGCTTTTCACCCTTCGTAGCTGTAAGTGTTGCGGTTCTTGTCGGCGTGGCGCTCCAGCGCAAGCTCGATGAGCCGGGTGATCAGGTCCTTGTAGCTCACGCCCGTCGCCTCCCACAGTTTGGGGTACATGCTGATCGAGGTAAATCCGGGCAGCGTGTTCACCTCGTTGATGTAGATGCGGCGCCTGCCGTCGGGCTCCATCAGGAAGTCGACCCGAGCCAGGCCCGAGAGGTCGCAGGCTTTGAAAGCCGCGACGGCCATCTCGCGTATTTCTCTCGTCTCGGGCCGGCTCAATTTGGCGGGGATTACGGGCACCGAGCCTTCAGACAGATACTTAGCCTCGTAGTCGTAAAACTCCTTGCCGGGAATGATCTCGCCCACCACGCTGGCCTTGGGCGAGTCGTTGCCGAGGACGGCGACTTCGAACTCGCGGGCGCGGGCTTTTGTTCCGCCAACGCCGCGCTCGACAACGATCTTGCGGTCGTACTTTGCGGCGAGCGTGAGCGCGGGCCCAAGTTCCCTGCGGTTGTGCGCCTTGCTGATTCCCACCGACGAGCCAAGGTTCGCCGGCTTGACGAAGACCGGGTATCTGAGCGCCTTTTCGATGCGCGCGATGGACTTGCGCGGAGCGGATTCCCAATCGGAGCGCAGCAGCGTGACATGTTTCACGATGGGCAGCCCTGCCTCGGCGAAGAGGCGCTTCATCACATCTTTGTCCATGCCTGCGGAGGAGCCCAACACGCCCGAGCCGACGTAAGCGATGCCGGCCAGCTCAAAGAGCCCCTGGATGGTTCCGTCTTCGCCAAAGGTGCCATGCAGGACCGGAAAGACCACGTCGAGGGGGGACTGGCCGTCCTGGCTCTCCTTTTGGATGAGACTCGTGGAAGAGCGGGGCTCGGGCGCCAATAGCGTGGGAATGCCTTCTTGCAGCAGTTTGGCTCCGGGGGTGGTTTCGGGGTCGCCCGCGCGCAACCGTCGGGCCACGGCGCCGGCGCGGCCCTCCAACAGCCCTTTCGCGTCGGCCGAGGCCAGCCAGCGGCCCTCCTTGGTGATGCCGATGGGGGTGACGTCGAATTTGTCGCGATCGATTGCCTTGAGGATGGAGGCGGCCGAGAGCAGCGAGACCTCGTGCTCGCCGCTGCGCCCGCCAAAGAGAATGCCTACCCGGAGCTTCTTGCCCATGCTTCTATTTCACCACCTGTAACCGCATTTTTATGGGGCCTGCATCGACATAGGCACGGGTTCAAGTTAGTCTGAACGCAATTCGGGTCCTGTTCACAGCGTTCTGGAGACGGGGAGGTGTCGATGAGTCATCCGGTAGTTCACTTTGAGATTGGCTGCAAGGACAAGGCGGCCACGAGCGCGTTTTACTCGGCGGTGTTCGCGTGGAAGATCGACGCAGGCCCGATGGGCATGATCGATACGGGATCGACCGACGGCATACCGGGGCATGTTGCGGCCCTCGGCCACGAGCCGCACCAGTTCACGCACTTTTACGTGCAGACCGATAACGTAGCCCAGACGCTGGCGCAGATTGAGCAACTGGGCGGCAAGACGGTGGTGCCGCCGGTCGAGATTCCCAGCGGAACATTCGCATGGTTCGCCGACCCCGAAGGGAATGTAGTGGGATTGTGGAAGCCGAAGGGGTAGCGGCGAGTCAGCAAATCAGCGAGTCAGTGCGGTATGGCCATCTCCCACCCTTCGTGTAAGGGGCGCGTCAGGAGTGGGATACCCGTCTAGCTGCGTAGAAATTCTGCTACAGTTTGGCTTAAATGCCGTTCCCTCTAAAGTCATTCTCGTTCCTACGTCCGTTTTTGTATCACCTAACATCGGCCGATAATCTCGACTCAATCCGTTCAACTCGTCGACTGAGATGTGCGGCCGAATTCATCAGGAGTTCCGGTCAAGATGATCTATTGCAGAGACATCGCAAGGAAAGCTGCTCTGTTCAGCGGGGCGGCGTAAGAGTTCGCCTACAAGGCCAGTCTCCACTTCACGCCGGCAACATTGCCTTTGAAGGCGGCTGGAGCCTGAATGACTTAATAGAACACCTTAATGGGCTTGTATTCTTCTGGCCCGGAAGTGAAACCGGCCCGAGTAGATATGGCATGAACCACTTCGAGAGCTCATCGTGGGGCGAGCGTCCTGTCGTGCTAAAGACAGGTACCACGGAGTTGTTCGACGCGAACCCTGCCGGCAGTCCCCTCTTTTGCCGATTTAACTCTGGCTCTCCGCGTTGGTCTAACGGCCAACCTTCACCTCGCGGGCATGACACCTTTCTGCCGGCCAACAAGTTTGAAGGATCTCCGTCCAAAGTTGTCGAGGTCGTATTCCCCGAAGCCGTTGCACTTCCGGAAGGGACTCAATGGGGTCCATCGCCCGCCGGGCCCTGGCGCCGCTTTTTCTGAGTCTGGCTGCCCTACAGTATTTTCTTCCCAAACGCCGAGCAAGCCAGCTCGACCGCCAAATCCGCCGTCCGATTGTGCTCGTCGATGACCGGGTTCACTTCGACCATCTCGAAGCTGAGCAGGCGGCCGTGGTCGGCCAGGATCTCCATGGCCAGGTGGGCTTCGCGGTAAGTTGCTCCGCCGCGCACCGGGGTGCCTACGCCGGGCGCGTCTTCAGGGTCAATCCAATCGAGATCGAGCGACACATGGTACCCTGCGGTGCCGCGGCCGGCCGCTCGCAAAGCTTCTTCCATCACCGCTCTCATGCCGCGCTCGTCGATGTCGCGCATGGTGTAAACCTCGGCCATTCCGGCGCGGCGAATGTTCTCGCGCTCGGCCGCGTCGATATTGCGCACCCCCACCAGAACTGCATTTTCAGGCGCGACTTTGGGTGAAAAGCCATAGATATTCGCCAGCGGCTCGGGGCCCAGACCGAGCAGCGCGGCCAGCGGCATGCCGTGTACATTGCCCGAAGGCGAGGTTTCGGGAGTGTTGATGTCAGAGTGGGCGTCGATCCAGATGACGCCGATCTTCTGGCCGAGGCGGCGATAGAACTCGGCCACGCCCGAGACCGAGCCCACCGCGAGTGAGTGGTCGCCGCCAAGCACCAGCGGAGTCTCGCCTTTTTCAAGCGTGGCCAGCACGGTTTCAGCGGTGCGGGTGCAGGTTTCGGTAATTTCGGTGAGGTAACGGGCGTTTTGACTGCCGGAGGCGCGGGTCTCGGCCACTTCAACGCGGATGTTGCCCGTGTCGGTAACGTGATGGCCGAGAGCCTCGAGCCGGGCTTCGAGGCCGGCCACGCGCATCGCCGAGGGGCCCATGTCGACCCCGCGGCGGCTGGCGCCCATATCGAGAGGCACGCCGATGACGCGAATGTTGCGCGGAGGCACGGTCTGCGCTCCCGGCGTGTACGTCCCCTGGGGTGCCGATTGCTGGCCGTTGTTCATTGGATTCTCTCCTTTCCAAGGCTCCCGAGGGGCCTTGGATGGCGACCGGTGAATTCTACACAAATTGGTCCATGGCAAGTATTTACCTCCCCAGCCGGGGGATTCAGGACGGCTCAAATGTGCTATTTATGCCGCTCGTCAAAAGAGTAGGATGAATGCGAAGTTTCTTGTCCTGAACAGCTTGACTGAAAGGTCCTCTGGTTCTCCGGTGGCCGCGAGAGGGTTTGTGCGGTCATGCCGGCATCAGCACATTTCAGCTTCGGGCGTGGCCTTGTGTCGCCGCCGGCCTGGGTTGAATTGGTTGCTAAATGCACGCGTTTTACCTGCGCGGATTCACGGATTGTGGGGATTAAAAAAGGGGGCAAACTGCATACTGGGCGCCCATCCGTCGTAGTTTATTTGCGGGCCATTATTCCTGCCTTCACTCTTGGTGCGCTTGGCGCGGCCCAGGCACTTGGAGCTGCGCCCCTGGCTTCAATCCGGACCATCAAATCTCTCAGCGTCGATGAAGCTCGCCATCAGCTCCCCGTCGATATCGAGGCTACGGTTCTTTATGCCCGCCTCTACCAGGCCACGCTGTTTGTCGAGCAGGACGGCTTGCCCATCTTCATAGGCGCGCACACCAATCTCAACCTGGTTCCGGGCGATCGCGTCCGAATTCGCGGAACCACCCAGCCCAGCTTCAGAACCTATGTGGCAGCATCCCAGATCGACTTTCTCGGGCATGGCCCCGTCCCGGCGCCCCGGAAAGTAACCTACGAACAGCTGCGATCGGGCGACACCGACTGCCAACTGGTGACGTTGAAGGCTCACATTCTGTCGGCCGACTTTCTTACCTCCGGGCCCAACGCACCGGTGACCACGTCTCTTGAAATGCTGATCGACGGAGAGAAAGCTGAGGCGACGCTCGACAGCGGCGATCCAGCCCTGCCGAAGGAGCTGCTGGACGCCGATGTGGAGATTACCGGAGTCGCAGGAGAACAGTTCGACAACAAGATGCAGCAGACCGGGATCCTGCTCCATATCCAGGGCAAAGACTGGATAAAGATCCTTTCGCGCGCCGGCTCCGATCCCTGGTCGTTACCCATCACGCCGATGAACCTGCTCTACGGCGGGTATGCTATGCGCGACCAGAATCAGCGCATGCGCGTGCACGGGACCATCACCTACTACGAGCCGGGAACAGCGCTGGTGCTCGAAGATGGCGCCAGGAGCGTCTGGGTGACAACGGCGACCTACGAGCCGCTTCGTATCGGCGACGTGGCCGACGCCATTGGCTTTCCCGATGTGCGTAACGGGTTTCTAAACCTGACTCGCAGCGAGATACGCGACAGCGGCGTGCAGGCCCCGGTGATTCCGGCGTTGCTTACCTGGCGCGACCTGTCGACGGGCGGCAACGAGTCGGGCGGCCACAATTTCGACCTTGTGTCGATCGAAGGCCAGGTGGCAGCCGAAGTGCGCCAGGGGGTGCAGGACGAATACGTGATCGTGGCGCAGGGCCACGTCTTCAGCGCTCTGATGCGGCATCCGGCTCCGGGCAGCGGCGCACTCCTGCCCAGCATGCGTGAGGTTCCAGTCGGTTCGCGGATCCGTGTAACCGGCGTCTGCATGCTGGAGTACGCCAATCCTTTCAATGGCGACGTGCCCTTCAACATCCTCATGCGCAGCTACGACGACATCGAGACGCTGGCCAGTCCGGCGTGGTTCGACGTTCGCCATTTGACCATGATCGTGATCGCTCTGCTGCTGGTGACCTTTTTCTTCGGCATCAGGGTGGTGTGGACCGAGCGACATGCGCGGCGCTACAACGCAAACCAGGCTTATCTCGAACGCCGGCGCGGCAAGATTCTTGAGGACATCAACAACTCCAAGCCGCTGGCCGAGATCCTGGAACGTATCACCGGGCTGGTGTCGGCGCGGTTGAACGGTACGCCGTGCTGGTGCAAGGTGGCCGATGGCGCCACGCTGGGAAGCTGTCCGGGCGATGAATTCCTGTCCAAATTGCGCGTTGTCAGACACGATATTCCGGGGCGCTCAGGCGGCTCGCTGGGCTCTATGAATGCCGCCTTTGAAGCCCAATCCAGGCCGCGCAGTGAAGAGAACGAAGCTCTCAAACAGGCCTCGGGGCTGGCCACGCTGGCCATTGAAACCTCACGTCTGTTCAGCGACCTGGTGCATCGCTCCGAATTCGATCTGCTCACCGACATTCACAACCGGTTTTCGCTCGAAAAGCATTTGGAGGGCGTGATTGAAGATGCCCGCCAATCGGCAGGCATCTTCGGGCTTCTGTACGTAGACCTGAACGACTTCAAGCTGGTCAACGACCAGTACGGACACCGTACCGGCGATCTTTATCTGCAGGAAGTGGCGCTGCGCATGAAGCGGCAGTTGCGCCCCGGCGACGTTCTGGCGCGGCTGGGCGGCGATGAGTTTGCCGTGGTCGTGCTGCACATTCATACGCGCGCCGACGTTGAGGTGATAGCGCACCGGCTGGAGCGGTGTTTTGAGCAGCCATTTCGGTGCGATGGCCAGGTCATCAGCGGATCGGCCAGCATTGGAATCGCGATGTACTCCGACGACGGAGCATCACGAGACAGCCTTCTGGGCGCAGCCGACGCAGCCATGTACGTGGCCAAGCAGACCAAGCCGCGCCGCGGGGAGACGCGTTCGGGCCGCGCGCTGAGGTAGCAGGCCGGCGAGTCGGCGAGCCGGTGTAGAAGTGGGCCGGCAAGTCATCGTGCGCGCCAAAAGGGCTGCGCAGAGTTTGTTCCAACGTATCTGACCTCCCGCAACTGATTGAGCCGGGAGAATGTGCCGATAAGTGGGATGAGTACGGGTATGTCGATCAGTCGGCTGGCATTGGGACTCATGGTTTTGTTGACGGCATCCGGCGCGAGCGCGGAGGCCGCTCCGGAACGATTGACGACGCTCGCCACGATCAAGCAAGTCGACAACGAAGAAGCGCAGCGCCACATGACTGTTGCCTTCGAGGCTACAGTCACATACTTCAGGGGCTATCAGAAAGTTCTGTTTGTCCAGGATGGCGCTGCCGCAATCTATGTCTCGGTGACGACCGATCTCAACCTGGTCCCGGGTGATCGCGTCCTGGTGCGTGGAATGCTGCGGCCGAGTTTTCGTCCCTATGTCGCCAGCAGCGACATAACGCTCGTGGGCCACGCGGCACTGCCGAAACCGGTGCAGGCCGACTTTGATCAGATGATCTCTGCGCAGACCGACTGCAAGCTGGTCACCGTGCGGGCATCGGTCCGCACCGCCGACCTTGCTGAAGACCCCAACTCTCTTGAATCGATGACCTACATGCAATTGCTGGTCGACGGCGGGAATGTTGAAGCTACCGTCAACAACAACGATCAAAACCCGTTGCCGGGGCTGATCGATTCCCAGGTTGAAATCACCGGCGTGGCCTCAGGTCAGTTTGATAACAAGATGCAGCAGACAGGTGTGCTGCTGCACATTCAATCAATGCGCGACATCAAGGTGCTGGCGCGTCCCGCAACCGATCCATGGTCGCTTTCGGTTACGCCGATGGACAGGCTCATTCTGGGACGGCGGATCTCAGACTCGAGCAGGCGGATGCGGGTTCACGGCACCGTCACCTTCTACGAGCCTGGCCAGTCAATCGTTTTGCAGGACGGACTGCGCAGTGTACAGGCAAGGACCGAGAGCTCTCCGGACGTACACATTGGCGACCTTGCCGATGCCATCGGATTTCCGGACGTGCAGGATGGTTTTTTGACACTGACACAGAGCGAACTGCGCGACGACATGATCAAGTCGGCCGTTACTCCGGTGCTCTACCGGTGGAAGAGTCTCTCGATTGGCGGCAACGACGGGCTGAGCCACGTCTTCGACCTGGTTTCGATTGATGGGCAGGTGGTGACCGAGGTACGGCAGGCGACGCAGGACGAATACGTGCTGCAGAGCGACGGCCACCTGTTTTCCGCGATTCTGCACCATCCCGGATCGGCGAGCCGGATTCCGCTTCCGCCCATGGAATGGGTGCCCGTGGGATCGCGAATTCGCGTCACCGGCATCTGCATTTTGTCCGATGCAAATCCATTCAACGGCGAGGTGCCGTTCAACATCCTGATGCGCTCGATTGACGACGTGCAGATTCTCGCCCGGCCGCCCTGGCTCAATGTCAGGCATCTCTTGTTTCTGGTGGCCGTGCTGCTGGTTTTGATCGTGGTGGTGGGAGGGCGGGGTTGGTATGTCGAATATAAGGCGCGGCGTCGGACCGGAGCGCTGGCGCACATTGAGCAGCGCCGCAGCCGCATTCTTGAGAACATGAACAACTCGCGCCCGCTGGCCGAAATCCTCGAGCAGATTGCGGCGCTGGTTTCATTCAAGCTGCAGGGGCTTCCCTGCTGGTGCCAGTTGGCGGATGGCGCCACGCTGGGGAATCGGCCCCGCGATTTGAAGAGTCCAGCCTGGCGGGTGACAGAACATCCGATTGCCTCCCACTCTGGCGCGCGCCTTGGCACAATCTTCGCAGCGGTGGTGGGGCGCAGATTCACCAGTGCCGAGGCCGGCGAAGCATTGGCTTCGGCAGCCGGCCTGGCCTCGCTTGCTATCGAAACTTCGCGTTTGCATTCCGACCTGGTGCATCGCTCGGAGTTCGATCAACTGACCAACGTAAGCAACCGCTTCAGCCTGGAGCACCAACTCGATATGCTGATCGATCTGGCGGGACAGCCGCCGAGAATGTTCGGATTGATCTACATCGATCTTGACGATTTCAAGCAGGTGAACGACCGCTACGGCCATCTCGCCGGCGACATCTATCTGCAGGAAGCAGCCACACGCATGAAGCGCCAGCTAAGGCCCGGTGACACGCTGGCCCGCCTGGGAGGAGACGAGTTCGCCATTCTCGTGCCGGAAGTGCCAAACCGCGCCGCGGTGACTGAAGTGGCAATGCGGCTGGAGGCGTGCTTTGATACCGCCTTCAAGCTGGGAATACCCATCATCGCGGGAACCGCGAGCATCGGAATTGCCCTGTTTCCAGAGGATGCCACCACCAAGGATGGACTGCTCAATGCGGCCGACGCGGCGATGTACAGGTCCAAAAACGCTCGCCGCCGCACCATCGAGCTGCACGTTGGACCACACCGGTCCAGTGCCTAGCGCGCATCAAAAACGTCTTCCGACGTTCCACTTCGCTCAGCGTGAGCCTGGCAGCCTTGCTCTCTTACAAAACCACCCGGCCCCAGAGTCGCCACTATCTGCCTGGTCCCGCCGCAACTTACACAAAAGACTCATTCAACAAAAAGAGCCTTACACTAAAGACACATGGAATCACCGTGCCTTCACCCTTATGCTAGTGGGGAGTGGACTGAAAGTGACCGCTTGATGGTTGCTGCGAAATGTTCGGCCACACCGGAAGCTTTTGATTCCCCTTGACACGCGGGACCACGGTGCGCAGTCAATTCCGCTGAATGCGAATGCACGATTGGAACGGAATTCGTCGGCAAGAAACCCGAACCGGGCGGCTGGCGATGCCCTGCCCGATTACCGTTCTGGTTTGCCTGGCGCTCTCTTCTGCCGCGGCTTTCCCCGCACCGGCTACCATCACCTCTCTCGCCACCCTTCACCAACTCACCAACGAGCAGGCCGCCCAGTCGATTCCCGTCGCCTTTGAAGCGACGGTGGCTTATTACAGCAAGGGCGACCAGGACATGTTTGTCCAGGACGGCGACCTGGCCATCTACGTAGAGGCTCCAATCACTCTCGATCTGACGCCCGGCGACCGGGTTCTTGTAAAAGGAATAACGCGCGCCAGTTTTCGCCCCGACATCCTTGCCAATAGTGTGACGCGCATCGGCCATGGCCCGGTTCCCGCAGCGGTGCCCGCAAGCTACAGGCAACTGATTCGCGCTGAGCTTGACTGCAAGCGAGTCACCGTCATCGGCCAGGTAAAAAGCGCCGACCTTGTTTTCTACAGCAGGGTAGTGGAACTCTACCTTGAGGTGCTGGTAGACGGCGGCTATGTTGACGTTGCCATCGCAACCAACGACGGAAGCATGTCACGGAAGCTGCTTGACTCAGAGGTTTCGGTCACCGGCTCGGTATCGGGCAAATTCGACAGCAAGAACCAGATGACGGGAGTGGTGATCGAAGCTCCTTCGATCGCGGACCTGAAGATTCTGAAGCCGGCTGCAAGCAACCCCGATTCGCTTCCCTTCACCCCGATGGACGAGATCCTGGAAAACACCTTCGTTATCGACCAGTCGGAACGCGTGCGAGTGGAAGGAACCATTACCTACTATCTGCCCGGATCGGCGGTGGTGCTGCAGAACGGCGCTAAAAGCCTGTGGATTGAGACCAGGGAAACGCGCCCGATGAACATCGGCGACAAAGCAACCGCATCGGGACTGCCTGCTGTCCGCAACAGCCTGCTGACGCTGACCCACGCCGAAGTTGTAGACAGCCATGTTCGTGCGCCCGTCGCACCGGAGAGCATTACCTGGGACGATTTGTCTTCCGGCGCCGATGCCGTCAATTTGATTTCGATTGAGGGCCAGGTGGTGAAAGAGTCGCGTGAGAGCGCGCAGGACGAATACGTCCTCTCCAGTGGAGGTCATGTTTTCTCCGTTCGTTATCACCACCCTGACCAGGATCCGGGCTTTATTCTGCCGCCGATGAAGGAGGTTCCGGTGGGCGCCACGGTGCGCGTCACCGGTATCTCGTCAGTTTCTTATGGCTCCAACCCGTTCGAGGGCCCGGTCGGCTTTGATGTTCTGCTGCGCACCTTCGACGACATCACGGTGATCGCCGAACCCTCGTGGCTGAATGTGCGCAACCTGACCACACTCGTTGAGATTCTGATCTTCGTTGTATTTGTCTTCGGCTTGAGGGCGGTGTGGACCGAGAAAAAAGCGCGCCGCCACAACGCGACCATGGCTTACATCGAGCGCCGCCGCGGCAAGATCCTCGAAGATATCAACAACTCCAAGCCCTTGGCAGCGATTCTTGAGAGCATAACCGAGCTGGTTTCAACGCGCCTGAGCGGAGCCCCCTGCTGGATTGAAGTGGCGGATGGAGCGACGCTCGGGAACCACCTCTCCAGCGCCGGCCGGACCGGATTTCGCGTTGCCGAACACCGGATTGTGGGCCGCTCAGGCACCCATCTGGGCGTGATCTTTGCGGTCTTTGAAAGACACAGCAAGCCGAACCGCGGAGAAGACGAATCGCTGGCGCTGGCAGCCGGGCTGGCCACTTTGGCGATTGAAACCACCCACCTGTATGCCGATCTTGTGCATCGTTCGGAGTTCGATCAGCTCACCGACATTGAAAATCGCTTCTCTTTCGAACGGTATATCGAGAAAGCGATCCTCGCCGCACGCCACTCTGCAGGCGTCTTCGGGCTGCTTTATGTCGACCTCAACGATTTCAAGGCGGTGAATGACGGCTACGGCCACCGCACCGGCGATCTTTACCTGCGGGCGGTGGCCACGCGCATGAAGCATCAGTTGCGCCCCGGCGACGTGCTGGCGCGACTGGGCGGCGACGAGTTTGCCGTATTGATTCAAAATGTGCGCAATCCCGCAGCCGCGCAGGAAGTTGCTCAGCGCCTTGAGCATTGCTTCAACCAGCCCTTTGAATGCGAGGGAGTGATGGTGCGGGGCTCGGCAAGCATCGGCATCGCCTTGTACCCGGCCGACGGCACCACCAAAGACAGCCTGCTGAGCGCGGCCGACGCTTCGATGTACGTGGTGAAGCAGACCAGGGCGAGCTGAAGGCGGGTTGAAAAACCGCAATATCCCGGACACACGAGGCACTATCGCACGTGGACCTGTGAGACCGTCACCTTGCCTCGCTTGATCTCGGCCTTGCGCCAGCTGCTCTTGTCATTGAGCGCAACCCAGCGGCGCTCTTCGCTGCGGTAGTGCCAGTCTTTATCCAGCTGGTAATAGATCAGCGTTCCGCTCGCTTCCATGACGTTGAGAATGCTGTTATCGTGCTGGTTCCTTTCATCAAAATCCGTCGAGGCACTCTGTCCCATCTCGGAGTAGATTTCATTCAACTCGAAGAGCATTGAGTTAACAGGATCATCCATCGGCTCAACGTTCAATCCAATTCGCTTTGCCTCGCGCAGAGTAATGGGATAGCTGTGCGAGGGGTAGCCCGAGTTCAGCGTGTTGCTAATCTCCTTGGCCTTCCCCAGGTCTTTAACGTGGTAGGAGAGTATCTCCTCGCAGATTCGCGTCGATAGCGCGCTGGACCGGTCAACCGCACCAATGACCAACGGATGGACGTAGGGAAAAAGTGCCTCGTAGGGGTTGGCGGTTGAGCCCTTGGCCTGCTCAGTCCAAAGCCGGATCACCCGTAATAGCTCATCATTGCTCACGCTTACCCGATCGTTGTCGCGGTCGATCGGCGATAGATCGTGAGTGAGAGAAGTGTCCACTGCCGAAAGATGGGCCAGCGGACCCATCAGGATCCGATCCGCGCCGAGTGCCAGCATGGTCGCCGCCGATTGGCATTCAAGCGGCGCGAGAACGGTGAGGTGCTTGATGTACTGGCGCAGCAGATTCACCATGCGCAGCGAGGCCTGGCCCGACCCGCCGTCGGACTTGACAAAAAGGGACAGGCGGTCGAGCTTACCCGTGTTCTGCAGCAGCGCGTAGAGGCCGACAACATCGTTTTGGCAGATCGATCCCTTGGTGGAGTTCCAGTACGTAACTACCGGCTCACCCAGCAGGTTGGAGAGTTTCTTGATGACGGGTTGGGTTCGCTGGATGAGTAATGGCGGTTTCTTGAGAGGAGGGCGGCGCACTACCGAAGATGAGTCCTGTTTTGAAGGCATGAGCTGGCTCGATTGCGTTGGGATGCTTCAGGCAATGCTAGCAAACGCGAGCCTCTGCATCAAACAAAAGGCCCGGCGGTTAAGCCGGGCCTGATTGTTTGAAGATGCTTTCGTCCAAAGCGCTGCCTGCGCGGCCAGTCCTTACTCCGCCGCCATTTCTTCGGCTTCGCCTTCCTGGCGCATCATCTCCAGCTCGCGTTCTTCGGCTTCGCGCTCGGCAGTCACTTCCTGCTGCACGCGAGCCGCGGCTTCTTCAAGTTCGGGCGAGAGCTGCACGTTGCGGTAGTACTCCAGACCCGTGCCCGCCGGGATCAATCGTCCGACGATCACGTTCTCCTTCAGGCCGCGCAGGTTGTCGACCGCGCCGTTGATCGAAGCTTCAGTCAGCACGCGGGTCGTCTCCTGGAAGCTGGCGGCCGAGATAAAGCTGTCAGTGGAGAGCGACGCCTTGGTGATGCCCAAAAGCAGCGGCCTGCCGATTGCCGGACGGCCTCCGTTGGCAAGCACCTTCTCGTTCTCCTCGCGGAAGCGGAAACGATCGACCTGCTGCTCGAGCAGGAAGGCCGTGTCGCCCACTTCGTCGATCCGCACCCAGCGCAGCATCTGCCGCACAATCACTTCGATGTGCTTGTCGCTGATGGCCACGCCCTGCAGACGGTAGACCTCCTGGATTTCGTTCACCAGGTAAGCCTGCAGTTCCTTTTCGCCCAGCACGGCAAGAATGTCGTGCGGGTTCAAGGGCCCATCCATCAGCGGGTCGCCGGCGCGCAGGCGTTCACCTTCCTGCACGTTGACGTGAATGCCGCGAGGCACAGCGTATTCTTTCTCGTCGCCGTTGTCGGCGGTGACGTAGATCTTGCGCTGGCCCTTGGCGACTTCGCCAAAGCGAACCGCGCCATCGATTTCGGAGATGATGGCCTTCTCCTTCGGAGTGCGGGCTTCAAAGAGCTCAACCACGCGCGGCAGACCGCCGGTAATGTCCTTGGTGCGGGTCGATTCCTTGGGGATCTTCGCCAGGATATCGCCGGGACCGACCTCGTCGCCATCCTGCACCATCAGGTGAGCGCCGCGAGGCAGCAGGTAGCGCTTGCTGCCCTTGGAGTTCTTTACCACGGTGGCAGGCTGACGTTTTTCATCGGGCGAGTCGGCGACCACCCAGCGCGAGAGGCCGGTTACTTCGTCCACCTCTTCGTTGAGCGTGATGCCTTCCTGCAGGTCCTTGAACTGCACCGCGCCGCCAATCTCAGTAATGATCGAGTAGGTGTACGGATCCCATTCGGCCAGAACGTCGCCAAGGCTCACGCGAGCCCCGTCCTTGACCTTGAGCCGCGCACCGTAAACCACCTGGTAGCGCTCCTTTTCACGGCCGCGGTCGTCGACCACCGCCAGCGAGCCGGAGCGATTCATGGCCACCAAAGCTCCGTCCTTGCTTTCCACGGTGCTCAGATTGATGAAGCGCACAAAGCCGTTGTTCTTGGCGTCGAGCTGCGACTTGTCGCTGACGCGGCTGGCAACGCCGCCTACGTGGAAGGTACGCATGGTGAGCTGCGTGCCCGGCTCGCCGATGGATTGCGCGGCGATAACGCCGCAAGTTTCGCCGAGTTCGACCATGCGGCCCGAGCCAAGGTTGCGGCCATAGCATAGCGCGCAAACGCCGCGCCGCGATTCGCAGGTGAGCACCGAGCGAATCTTCACCTTCTCAACACCCGCGCCCTGGATCGCCGAAGCAATCTCCTCGTCGATTTGCTGGTTGACTTCGACCACCACGTTGCCGTCGTAATCCTTGATGCGCTCGAGAGACACGCGGCCGATGATGCGGTCTCGCAGCGGCTCAATGATCTCGCCGGACTCGACGATCGAGCCGACGTAGATGCCTTCCACCGTTCCGCAGTCGTTCTCAGTTACGATCACGTCCTGCGCCACGTCCACCAGGCGGCGGGTCAGGTAGCCGGAGTCGGCCGTCTTGAGCGCGGTATCGGCCAGGCCCTTGCGCGCGCCGTGCGTCGAGATGAAGTACTCGAGCACCGTGAGCCCTTCGCGGAAGTTCGAAGTGATGGGCGTCTCAATAACCTCACCCGAAGGCTTGGCCATCAGTCCGCGCATGCCGCTGAGCTGGCGAATCTGCTGCTTTGAACCGCGGGCGCCGGAGTCGGCCATGACGTAGATCGGGTTCATGGCGCCTTCGTCGTCGGCACGCTTCATGTTCGAAAACATCTCGTCGGCCACCTGGTCGGTAACGGCAGACCACATCTGGATGACCTTGTTGGAACGCTCGCCGTTGGTGATGGCGCCGTCCATGTACTGCTTCTGGACTTCGATCACCTTCTTGTCGGCATCGTCGACCACCTTGTACTTCGAATCGGGGATGACCATGTCGTCAAGACCCACCGAGAGCCCCGAACGCGTGGCGTACTGGAAGCCCAGCGACTTGATGCGATCGAGCATCCCCACCGTGACTTCAAGCCCCAGGTTCTGGTTGCAATAGTTCACCAGCTGGCCAATGCCCTTCTTCTTGAGCAGGCCGTTGATGAACGGCATGCCCGAGGGAAGCGCATCGTTGAGGATCACGCGGCCCACTGTGGTCGAGATGTACTCCTTGTTGAAGTCCACCGGCTCGGTGTGCAGCAGGTCCTGATCGTCATAAGCCGTGGTCATATCGAGCACCTTGCCCGTATAGCGCAGACGGATGGGCGTAAGCGTCTCGATCTCCCTGGCTTCAAGAGCCATCAGCACTTCGTCGACATTGGCAAACACGCGGCCCTCGCCCTTGCCGCCCTTCTTGGCCTTGGTCAGGTAATAGAGGCCGAGAACCATGTCCTGCGTAGGCACGGTAATGGGCTGGCCCGAGGCCGGCGAAAGAATATTGTGCGAGGCCAGCATCAGCACGCTGGCTTCAATCTGCGCCTCAGGCGAGAGCGGAATGTGCACGGCCATCTGGTCGCCGTCGAAATCGGCGTTGAACGCTGTGCAGACCAGCGGGTGAATCTTGATGGCCTTGCCCTCCACCAGCACCGGCTCAAAAGCCTGAATACCCAGGCGGTGAAGCGTAGGAGCGCGGTTCAACAGCACCGGGTGATCCTTGATGACTTCCTCGAGGATGTCCCACACCACCGGCTCCTGCATCTCCACCATTTCCTTGGCTTGCTTGATGGTGGTGCACTGGCCGGTCTGCTCCAGGCGGTGATAGATGAAGGGCTTGAACAGCTCGAGCGCCATCTTCTTGGGCAGGCCGCACTGGTGCAGCTTGAGCTCGGGGCCGACCACAATCACCGACCGGCCGGAGTAGTCGACTCTCTTGCCGAGCAGGTTCTGGCGGAAGCGGCCCTGCTTGCCCTTGAGGGTGTCAGAGAGCGACTTGAGCGGGCGGTTGTTGGCGCCGCGCAGTACGCGACCGCGGCGGCCATTGTCGAACAGCGCGTCCACCGCCTCCTGCAGCATGCGCTTTTCGTTGCGCACAATCACCTCGGGCGCGTGCAGGTCCATCAGCTTCTTCAACCGGTTGTTGCGGTTGATGACGCGGCGATAGAGATCATTCAAATCGGACGTGGCGAAGCGGCCGCCATCGAGAGGCACCAGGGGCCTGAGCTCTGGAGGAATGACCGGCAGCACGTCGAGAATCATCCATTGCGGCTTGTTGCTCGATTTGCGGAATGCTTCGACAACCTTGAGGCGCTTGGCGTACTTGAGCTTCTTCTGCGCCGATGCTTCGTTCTTCATGCGCTCGCGCAGTTCCAGGCCCAGCTCGTCGATCTGCACGCGCTTGAGCAGCTCTTTAATGGCCTCGGCGCCCATCATGGCCTTGAAACCGGAGGGCCGGAACTGCTGATCGAGCTCGCGGAAGCGGGTCTCGTCCTTGATGATCTCGCGCTCGCGCACTGGCGCGTCGCCGGGATCCACTACTACATAGGATTCGAAGTAGAGAATCGACTCAAGGTCGCGCAGCGAGATGTCGAGCAAGTGGCCGATACGCGAAGGCAGGCCCTTGAAGAACCATACATGCGAGCAAGGAGACGCCAGCTCAATGTGGCCCATCCTCTCGCGGCGCACCTTGCTCACCGTCACTTCTACGCCGCACTTGTCGCAGATCACGCCGCGGTGCTTCATGCGCTTGTATTTGCCGCACAGGCACTCCCAGTCGGTGACCGGGCCAAAGATCCGGGCGCAGAACAGGCCGTCGCGCTCCGGCTTGAAGGTGCGGTAGTTGATGGTCTCAGGCTTGGTAACCTCGCCATGCGACCAACTGCGAATCTTCTCTGGTGAAGCCAGCATGATGCGAATGGCGTCGAAGTCAGTGATCGGGCTGGTAAGCTCAAACGGGTTCGAACGGAACAAGGCGACCCTCCAGTTTCTAGCTGCTAGCATCTAGCTTCTAGCTACTAGCTCTTGGCTCCCCGGGTTTGGGAAGCGGTTCATTTCTCCGGCGAAACGCGGGCGTTTTGTAAGCGGCCCGCACATCTCGCAATCGTTGCATCGCCTCTGCCGCTGGCTCAGCCTCAGTCAAGCTAGAGGCTAGAAGCTGGCAGCTGGAGGCTGCATTTAATCCGCCACCGCCGCGACTTCAGGCGCCGGCGCTTTCTTCTGGGCTTCGACGGAGCGCTTGATCAGTTCTACGTCGAGGCAAAGCGATTGAAGCTCGCGGATAAGCACGTTGAACGACTCAGGCACGCCTGGCTCGATTGCGGCTTCGCCCTTGACGATGGCCTCGTAGATCTTGGTGCGGCCATAGACATCGTCGGACTTCGCGGTCAACAGTTCCTGCAGAATGTATGCCGCGCCGTAAGCTTCCAGTGCCCACACCTCCATTTCGCCGAAGCGCTGTCCGCCGAACTGCGCCTTGCCGCCCAGCGGCTGTTGCGTAATAAGCGAGTACGGCCCGATGGAACGCGCGTGGATCTTGTCATCGACCAGGTGCGAAAGCTTGAGCATGTAGATGTAGCCAACCGTCACCGGCTGCTCAAACTGATCGCCGGTCATGCCGTCGAAGAGCGCTGTCTTGCCCGATGAAGGCAGCCCGGCCGAAGCCAGAAGAGCCTTGATCTCCTTTTCCTGCGCGCCATCGAACACATTGGTGCCGAACCAGATGCCCTTCTCCATGCCACGCGTCACACGCAATAACATCTCGTCGTCAAGGTCCAGCAACTGGCGCAGAGTCGCGGTGCCGGCGAACTCTTTCTTCACTTCCTCACGGATGAAGTTGGCGTCGCTGTTGGCGCGAATCAGCGCGGCGATCTTCTCGCCCAGCTCATGCGCGGCCCAGCCAAGATGCGTCTCCAGAATCTGGCCCACGTTCATACGCGACGGCACACCCAGCGGGTTCAGCACAATCTCCACCGGCGTTCCGTCGGGCAGATACGGCATGTCCTCCTCGGGAAGAATGCGCGAGATCACGCCCTTGTTGCCGTGGCGGCCGGCCATCTTGTCCCCCACCGAAAGCTTGCGCTTCATGGCAATGTAGACCTTCACCAGCTTGATGACGCCGGGAGGCAGTTCATCGCCCTTCTGCAGCTTCGCCACCTTCTCATTGGTGATCTTGCGCAGCACTTCGATCTGGCGCGACGTCATCTCTTCGATCTCGTCGATTTGCTCGTTCACCCGCGGATCTTTATCGGCGTAACGAATCCTCTTGAGGTTCTTGGTCGAGATCCTCTCGATGGTGTCGCGATCGAGAATCGCACCCTTGGTCAATAGCCGCTTGTTGGTCCGCTCGTCATGCAGGTCCGCCAGCACTTCCTTGTTGCCCAGGATGCCGTCGAGACGCTTCAAACGCTCGTCGGTCAGAATCCGGATTTCGTCGCCCAGGTTCTTTTCGAGCTTGGCCACGTACTCGGCCTCGATCTGCTTGGCACGCTCGTCCTTTTCCTGGCCCTTGCGGCTGAAGATGCGCACGTCAACCACCGTGCCCTCGATGCCCGGAGGGCAGGTAAGCGATGCGTCGCGCACATCGCCGGCCTTTTCGCCGAAGATGGCGCGCAGCAGCTTCTCTTCCGGAGTGAGCTGCGTTTCGCCCTTGGGCGTTACCTTGCCGACCAGAATGTCGCCGTGGCCGATCTGGGCGCCGATGCGGACGATGCCGCTCTCATCCAGGTCGCGCAGCGCATGCTCACTGACATTGGGAATGTCCCGCGTGATCTCTTCGGGCCCGAGCTTGGTGTCGCGCGCTTCAATCTCGAACTCCTCAATGTGAACCGAGGTGTAGTAGTCCTCCCTCACCAGCTTCTCGCTGATCAGGATGGCGTCCTCGAAGTTGTAGCCGCGCCAGGGCATGAAGGCCACCAGCACGTTGCGTCCCAAGGCCAGCTCGCCCTGCTCGGTGCAGGGACCGTCGGCAATTACCTGGCCCTTCACCACGCGGTCGCCCTCGCGGACTACCGGCTTCTGGTTGATGCAGGTGTTCTGGTTCGAGCGCTTGAATTTGATGAGCTGGTAGATGTCCGAACCAACTTCGCGCGACAACTGCGTCGGATGGTGTTCGCCCTCGACGCGCACGATGATGCGCTCAGAGTCGACCGAGTCAACAATGCCGTTGCGCTTGGCCAGAATCACTGCTCCCGAGTCGCGCGCCGTCACGCCTTCCATGCCGGTGCCCACCAGCGGAGCCTCGGCCACCAGCAGAGGAACCGACTGGCGCTGCATGTTGGCGCCCATCAGGGCGCGGTTGGCGTCGTCGTGCTCCAGGAACGGCACCAGCGAAGCGGCAACTGACACCAGCTGCTTCGGCGAGACGTCGATGTAGTCCACCTCGGTGCGGTTCACCAGCACAAAGTTTCCCATGCGCCGCGCATTCACCAGGTCCTCGGTGATCTCCCCCTTGTCGTTGAACTCGATGTTGGCCTGCGCGATGGTGTGCTTGTCTTCTTCCCAGGCCGACAGGTAGAAGCTGTACGGAATGGAGTCGATGATGCGCTTGCCGGCCTTCTTGAGCTGGGCATTCAAGCGCGCGGCTTCGTCCTTCTCGATGTGGTCGCCCACCCGCAGACCGCTCTCGCCCGCGTTCACAATCTCAATGTAGTCGAGAATCTTCGAGTCCTTCACCTTGCGGTAAGGCGACTCGATGAAGCCGTACTCGTTGATGCGCGCAAAGCAGCTCAGCGAGCTGATGAGGCCGATGTTCGGGCCTTCAGGCGTTTCGATGGGGCAGATGCGGCCGTAGTGCGTGGGGTGCACGTCGCGCACTTCGAAGCCGGCTCTTTCACGGCTCAGCCCGCCCGGCCCGAGAGCCGAGAGACGCCGCTTGTGCGTGATCTCTGAGAGCGGGTTGGTCTGGTCCATGAACTGCGAGAGCTGCGAGGACCCGAAGAACTCGCGGATCGCGGCCATCACCGGCTTGGCGTTGATGAGGTCGTGCGGCATGGCCGTGTTCAGCTCCTGGTACACGCTCATCTTTTCCTTGATGGCGCGCTCCATGCGCACCAGGCCGATGCGGAACTGGTTCTCCATCAGCTCGCCCACCGCCCTCACGCGGCGGTTGCCCAGGTGGTCGATGTCGTCCACCATGCCGATGTTCTTGCGCAGCTTGAGCAGGTAACGGATGGTCGCGTAGAAATCCTCGGGCGTCAGCGTGCGGTGATCGAGCGGCGTGGCGTCCTGGCTTTCATACAATTTGATGTTGAACTTCAGGCGGCCCACGCGCGAGAAGTCGTACTTGCGCGGATCGAAGAACATGCCTTCGAACAACGCCGTAGCCGTATCCAGTGTCGGCGGATCGCCCGGCCTGAGCTTGCGATAGATCTCGATCAGCGCCTCTTCCGGCTTGTGCACCGAGTCGCGCTTCAGCGTATTGGTAATGATGTTGCCCACGTCGTCGCGATCGGGGAAGAAGACCTCGAAGCTGGAGGCGCTGGAAGCCATCACCTTATGCAGGCGATCGGCGGTCAGCTCAACGTTGGCTTCGACAATCACTTCGCCGCTCTGGGTATCAACCACGTCGGCAGCGGTCAGCGCGCCATCAAGCTCGGCTGCTTCAACCTCAATCTTTTCGATTGCGGCTGCGCGCAGCGCCTTGAGCGCGTGCGTCGTGATTTTGCGGCCCGAGTGCGCAATCTCTTCGCCGTTGTGCAGAACCGCATGCGCAGGCTTGGCGCCGAGCAGGTGCGTGCCAACCCCCGCGTCCTGCGGAACAGTCCAGAAAATCTTGTTGTCGGCCACCTGGATGCGATCGACCGTGTAGAACGTTTTGAGAATCTCCTCGTCAGAGCGCAGTCCCAGCGCGCGCAGGAAGATCGTTCCCAGGAACTTGCGCTTGCGGTCGATGCGCACGTAGAGCGTGTTCTTCTGGTCGTATTCGAACTCGACCCACGAGCCGCGGTAGGGAATGATCTTGCCCAGGAAGTAGGTGCGGTTGTTGGCCGTCTCGAAAAACACACCTGGCGAGCGGTGCAACTGCGAGACGATCACGCGCTCGGTGCCGTTCACAATGAACGTGCCGTTCGGCGTCATGAGCGGAATGTCGCCGAAGAAGACTTCCTGCTCCTTGATGTCGCGGATGGTCTTGTTGCCGGTTTCGGCGTCTTTGTCATATATGGTAAGGCGCACCGTCACCTTGAGCGGAGCCGAGAAGGTCATGCCGCGCTCTTCGCACTCCTGCTGGTCGTATTTGAGCTGCAGGCTCACCGGGTCGCCGCACTTGTTGCAGAAGTCGGGCATGTTCTTGTTGTAGGTGCCGCACTTCTGGCAGAGCACGTCGCCGGGCAGGAAGGGATCCGTTATAACCATGGCCCCGCAATGCACGCAGGCGGTGCGCAGGTGATGGAGACCCTTCAGGTGTCCGCACTTGCATTCCCAGTTGCCGATCGAGAAGTCGACAAAGTCGAGTTGCGAGATGCCGCGGAAGTCCATGATCGGGAACACCGAGACAAAAACCGACTGCAGGCCCGAATCGTCGCGCTCGTTGGGCAGCTTGTCCATCTGCAGAAAGCGCTCGTAGCTGCGCCGCTGCACTTCAATCAGGTTGGGAATCTGGGTTGCGGTGGGAATCTTTGAAAAATCGAGCCGGCTGCGAATCGCGCGCTTCTCGTTAGGCATGATCACTCCTGAGCCTCGTCGCTCCGGCACGCCAGGTTGCGCGCCGGGCCGGCGCCCGAGTCTCTGGGGTGCCGGCAGATTGCTGTCTATCGTCAAAAACGAACGGACCAGCCTCAGACCTTCGGGCTTCCGTCATCCAAGCGCGGCCGGTTGACCTCGCCGGGCCAAACCTGCGCCGCTTTGATACCTGGTCAGGGCTCGATTGATAACCGCGTTAATAACGCGTAAAGGGCATTGCCGTCCGACGGGTTGTTGGGCTAGACTGCGCTCAATTGGTGAAGCGTGGGCTGCGGCAGTTCCGGATCGCCCGAAAAGCCGCGATGGGGATTTGTGTGCGCAGGGCGTACATACAGGAGGCTAAAAACCTCTGTCCTGGGAAACTCACCTTTCAGACACGAAAAGCCCGCGAGGACGCAATACCTCACGAGCGTGGCTTAACGCCATTGCTCCCATCCGAATTCTTTTGCCCTGTTCTCGCCGGTCCCAATCTTCGCTTCTACCGCTCGCTCGCCAGCCGCTCAACCCCGGTCAACCAGATTGCCCGCCTGACCACCAAGCAAACCGTTGACCTGTAAACTCTTACCAATCATCTGTGCCCGCACGCCCCAAAGCTTCTCGCTGCTGCTTCAGTACGCGAAGGCCTGACATTCTCGCATGTGCCACGAAAAAACGCGCCCATTGCCGGACTCAAACTGTGGAAAGCCGGCATGAGCCGGTAAGACGCGCAACCTCTATCGTAGCGCGTCCTCCGAGTCCTTGCAAGTGCAGGACCATTTACCCGATCGTTTACTTCACTTCGACCGTGGCCACGCCTTCAAACTTCTTCTTGATGGCCTCGGCCTCGTCCTTGGTCGCATTCTCCTTCAAGGCCTTGGGAGCACCGTCCACCAGGTCCTTGGCTTCCTTCAGACCCAGCGAGGTAACTTCGCGTACCGCCTTGATGGTGTTGATCTTATTGGCGCCGGCATCCTTCAGGATAACCTGAAACTCGGTCTTCTCCTCAACCACCGGAGCAGCCGCGCCTCCGCCGCCCGCCACAGCTACCGGAGCAGCCGCCGCGGCCGATACCCCAAGACGCTCCTCCAGCTTCTTCACCAGAGCCGCCGCTTCCAGCAGGCTCAACGAAACAATCTGCTCTTCCAACTGCGCAAGATCCGCCATTTTTTCTTCTCCCAATCAAAATCCGATTTTGAATTTGTCTTACCCCAGCTGCCCCGTCAAATAAGAGAGTTTCCGATGCGCCAGACCTGCGCCCTCTCCAGTTGATGTGCAGCCAAAACCCTTAAAAGTAGCTACTAGCCATTAGCCAATAGTTAGTAGATTTCGAGCCTACAGCCGAGACTACTGGCTATTGGCTACTCACTACTGGCTCGCCGTTACGCCGCCGCAAACTTTTCCTTCTCCACGCCCTGCCCGAGCACCACCGCCAGATCGCGGCCCGCAGCGTTGAGCACCGTGACCAGCCGCTGCGCCGGAGCATTAATGAGGAACAGCAGCTTGGCAAAGATCTCATCCTTGCCCGGCATGGTGGCCAGCGCCTTGATCTCTTCAACGTTCAGCAGCTTGCCGTCAACGATGGCCAGCTTGAACTTGAACTCCGCCGTGTTCTCGCCCGCCCACTTGGCGAAGACCTTGGCCAGCGCCACGGGATCGCCCGCGGTAAACGCCACCGAGTTCACGCCCTTCAGACCCTTGAGCGCGGTTTCAACCTGCGTGCCCGTACCCGAAATCGCAGCCAGCTTGTTCTTCACCACGCGATACTTCCCGCCCGCCTCGCGAATGGTCTTGCGCAGCTCATAGTCCTTGGCCACGGTCAGCTTGTTGAAGGTGCCGATGATCGCCGTGGTCGAGTGCTCCAGTTCCTTGGCCAGCACTTGAATCTTCTCGCTCTTTTTTGCTTTCGAAATCGCCATTGTCTTCGCTCCGCTTCGACAGAGATCAGAGAACAGAGATCAGAGATCAAGACTTATCGGTTGATCTTTGACCCCTCTTCCTACCTCGCCTCGCTGCCGCGCATTCCGCGGCATGTTACCAATCTTTTCAGTTCCGCCATCGATGCAGACATCAGCACATCAGCAACTGATCTCTGTTCTCTGATCTCTGCCTTACGCCTTTTTCCCCGCCGCGTCCGCTACAGCCGAATCGAGCGGCACGCCCGGGCCCATCGTCGAGCTCAACGTGACGCTCTTGATGTACCTGCCCTTGGCTGCCGAAGGCTTGGCGCGCACGATCGAGGTGATGACGGTGGTGGCGTTGTCGACCAGCTTTTGCGGGTCAAAACTCAGCTTGCCCACAGGCACGTGCACCAGGCTGGTCTTGTCGGCGCGGAACTCCACCTTGCCGGCCTTGATCTCTTTCACCGCCGCGGCCACATCCATGGTCACCGTGCCGGTCTTGGGGTTGGGCATCAGGCCCTTGGGGCCCAGCACCTTGCCCAGCCGGCCCACCACCTTCATCATGTCGGGCGTGGCGATCAACGCGTCGAAGGCGGTCCAGTTTTCTTTCTGGATCTTCTCCACCATCTCTTCGCCACCGACGAAGTCCGCGCCCGCGTCCTGCGCTTCCTTCTGGCGGTCGCCGGTAGCGATCACGGCCACGGTCTTCGATTTTCCCAACCCGTGGGGCAGAACCACCGTGCCGCGCACCATCTGGTCGGCGTGGCGCGTGTCGACACCCAGACGCATGGTCAGGTCGACGGTCTCATCAAATTTTGCGTATTTCACCTGCTTCAGCAGGCCCACAGCTTCAGGCAGCGGATACGCTGTTTTGACCACGGCAGCGCGCGCCTTGGCGATATTCTTGCCAGTCTTGGCCATTCTTCCCTCGTCTCCCACCGCTTTTGCCAGCCCGCCTGTCGCGGGAGCGTCAGCCCTGGTACGGCAACGCTCAAAAGCCGTGGTGCAATTGACAGTGCAGGGATCTCCCCCAGGCACATCTATGTATGTTAGCGAAATGGCCGCGGAATTGCAAATGGACGCGTGATCTAGACCGAGAAGCGCATCGGGAACGACAACGGAGGCGGATGCGCCAGAAACACCCGCGCCGTAGGCGCACCGGTTGTTAGCCCCGCGTTTCAACGTGGGGTGCCAACGCCATAAATGGGGTAAGTCCCGTAGGGACGACGGAATTCCCCGTCAACCGAAAACGTATCGCGGATCGTATTCGATCCCGCAATTACGCAGCAGCATGGTGAACTCTTCCTCAAAACTTTGCTTGCGGTGATGCTGTTCCTGGTCCAGGATGTACGTCTTCACCACGGACACCTGCGACGGACTCACGCTGAATGCGCCGTAGCCGTCCTGCCATGAAAATCCCTTCCCCATCCAATGTGAAGAGCTGCCCTTGAGCTTCTGCACGATCGCGGCAAGAGATTGCGTCGCCGGCAGAATAAACAATAGGTGAACGTGGTCGGTGGTGCCGCCGGCTGCGACAAGAGCGAAGCCCTCGCTTCGTGCAATGCCGCCCATATATGCATGGAGATCGGCTTTGCGGTCCGCCGCAATCAGAGGCTTGCGATCCTTTGTGCTGAATATGCAGTGAATGAAATTGCTCGCGTACGTGTGAGCCATAATTGCGCCGTCCCTACGGGACTTCAATTCTATATGGGGCCTGCCCACCCCACGTTGAAACGCGGGGCTAACAACCGATGCGCCTACGGCGCGTGGATTCGAACGATCCTGTGGCCCTTGTCTCGCGCAATCGCGAAAATCTTGCCTGCAATAAAACGGACCGACGGCGAATGGTCGGCCGGATAGAATCCGCCCAATTGCTTAACCAACCCGCTCCCTTCACACCACAATCACCACCGACCCGTCTGCCGTCTCGTGTTTCACGGCCTCCAGCGCCCGATTCGCGTCTTCAAGCGGAAATTCAGTCACAGTCTGGCGAATCTTCAGCTCCGCAGCCACGGCCAGAAAATCCCGCGCATCAGCCCGCGTCATGTTGGCCACGCTGCGCAACTGGCGCTCGCCCCACAGCAGCCGGTCGTAGTCGAACGCAGGCATCTGGTCGAGGTGAATCGCGTTGATGGCCACCACCCCGCCCTTGCGCAAGTGCGAGAGCGCCGCCACCACCACCTTGCCGCTGGGCGCAAAGGTAATGGCGCGGTCCAGCTCCACCGGCGGCCGCGCGTCCTCGTCACCCACCCACGTTGCGCCGCGAGCCTCAGCAGCCTGGCGATGCGCTTCGCCTCGCGTCGATACATAAACCTCGCAATCCCACGCCTGCAGTACCCTGATAGCCAGCGAAGCCGAGCTGCCGAATCCGTAGAGCCCCACGCGTTCGCCCCGCTCCACGCCCGCCACACGCAGGCTGCGGAAGCCGATGATGCCCGCGCACAGCAGCGGCGCCGCCTGCGCAGCTTCGAGCCCGCCCGGCAGCGGATACGCGAAATCTGCGAGCACCGCGGCGTATTCGGCATAGCCGCCGTCAACCGTGTAGCCGGTGAACACCGGATGGTCGCAGAGGTTTTCCATCGCGTGGCGGCAGTACCAGCAGTCGCCGTCCGTGCCGCCGATCCAGGAAACACCAACCTGCGCGCCCAGCGGCAGATCGGCCGTGGTGCCCTCCACTACCTCGCCCACAATCTGGTGGCCGGGAACGATGCGCGGGCGAACCGCGGGCAGGTCGCCCTCAACAATGTGCAGATCGGTGCGGCAGACCCCGCAGGCTGTCACCTTGAGCAAAACCTGGCCGGGCCCGGCTGATGGCCGTGGCACATCTTCAATCGTCAGCCAGTTCCCTGCCTCGCTCCGACTGGCATTAAAGACTGCGGCTCGCATTGCACCCTCCGGACCCAGGCTTACTGGTTGCCGCTTTCGCAACGCCCACTTCGCGCACGAGCAGACGTTGCATCTCTTCACTCCTACGCAGCGGCTTGCGAAACGTCCTGGGCACATTCCCGCCGCGCCAGCGCCCACAGATAAAAGCATCCGGTTGCAAGCAGGACGAGCGGCACGGGAAAGATCTCGGCATCGGCGCGCAGCCATCCCAGCTGTTTCGGAACCCGATCCGCAGTGAAAACAGCGAAGAAGATCGCCCAGTAAAGCGTCCCAGTGAGGATCAACGCGATCCACGTAACGGGCAGCGCGAGTTTGCCCAGACGATCGCCTCGCTTCATCAAATCCACGCACGCGGGAACAGCCAGCAACAGCATGGCGCAGTCGAGTTGGCGATGATAAATGGGCAGCATCGAGAGCGGCACGATGGCTGCAAGACCAAGCCAGACTGTCTCATTGCCGCCGCGCCGCCGCAGCATGAACCATATCCACGCCAGCAGCAGCGGCCCGCAGACCAGGTACGCCGCCGGATTGTAAAAGCGCGGGTTGTTGATGAACGTGCTGAAGACCGTTTGCAGCGTAATCACCATGTCGAGTCCGTGGCCGGCCTGCGACGCTGCGCCAGGATCGGTGAGGCCGCCGGGCAGCGCAGGCGTAGCAATATTCAAACTCATCTCACTGAACCAGTGCGGCGCGAGGTGCCCAACCCAGAGAATGGCGGAAATGCTCAGCACCACCGTTGCCAGAAGCGATTCGAGCGCGCGCTTGCGAAACACCGGACCGGCCAGCAGCAGACATAGCCACACCGGACCTGCGTCGTGCGGCTTGAACGCCAGGCTGATGGCCAGGCACATAACGCCGAGCAGCACAAACCTGTCGCGCAAAAAACACCACACCGCAACCACACTCAGGCTGATGGCCAGGCCGGCAGCGTTGGCCGTAATGGGAAGCAGCATGCTGTTGACGAGCAGAAAAGCAATCAGCGCGCCGGCCACTACTGGCGATTCATCGGCGCAAAGGTTCCATATCAGCCACGTGGCGGCGATAAATCCGCCCAGCATCAGAATTATCCACACCACGCACGCCGACTTCCACGGGAGCATCGCGAATGGAACGGTAAGAAAAAACGCGGTGGGCGGATAAACCGCCTGAATGGCAACCATGCGGATCTTTTCAGCCTCACGCGGCAGCCCGGCGCGCGACGCCTCGTAGAAAGGCGCAACCTCGCTCTCGATGTAGGGATCGTGATGCGCAAGAAGCGTGCGAGCGGGAAAATACACGGCCTTGAAATCGGCCATCGGCGCAGGCGTGGCGTTGGTCAACCCGATTCCCAGCAAAACAAAGACCAGCGTGCCGATGAGCATCAGATACAAACCGTCACGCTGCGCATTTGACATTCCGTTTCCTTATTGTTCTTCGGGTCCACGATCCGCTGAATCCGTGCATCGCACACTTCGCGGTTCCCGATCATCTTAAATTGGCGGCAGCGCTCTGGAGTCGGTTATTAACTTTCCCGTAGGCAGGAAAGTAAATAACAGACTCTAAGCGCGCTTCTTTCCGCCAGTCGGTTTCTCTGCGCGCGCGGGGCTTACCCCGGCAATCAGCAGCCACAGGCAGAGTGCGCCCTCGGCGAGAATGCCGAAGACCTCGGTCACAGTGGCGAGGGGCTTGGCAAAGGGAAAGAGGAAGAGCAGCCATCCCACGCCGGCCACCACCAGCAGAGCGCCGAGAATCCTGGGCAGGAATCCCGAGCGGATAACAAGCTGGCCGAGCAACAGGCAGTAGCACCCGAAGAAAATCAGCGGGCTGATGACATAACGGGTCAGCTGCAGCATCTGCATGACCGAGAAGATGCAGCCCGCCAAACTGGTCAGCGCAGCCAGCAGCGAGACACTTTTGCTCACCGGCTTGAACATGAAATAGAAGATCATCGTGAGAACGGCGTAGATGGCCAGAGACACCACGTTGAGAAAGCGCGCAACGGCACCATGCGGATCGAAGGCCGCGCCAGTGAAAGCCAAAATGAAGTAGGTGAAATAAACAGCGCCGGCAAACCGCGCTTTGGTCTTTGGCGTGGCCGCGCGCATGCTTTCGATGAAACTCATTTCTTCCACTCTACAGGCGCCCGTCCGATCTCGGGTCTTTCGCTTCACGATTCTTTGGCTCGGACCTTAACAACATCCGCATTCACCCAAACGCACTATACTTGATCCGCGCTGCGAACAGCGCGCCGGTTCGCAACCAAATACTGCCATGACCAAACAATCCCGCCGCCAGTTTCTCTCTTCCGCAGCTTTTGCCATTGCAGCCGCCCGGCTCAGAGCTCAGAGCTCGAGCGCTCAGGCAACCCTCACTATTCCTCTTCATGCCACGGGACCGCGCGTGCCGGCCGATTACATCGGACTCTCCTACGAAGTGGAACAGCTTGTTGATACGAGCTTTTTTTCTCCTTCGAATACCGGCCTGGTGCGGTCACTCAAAGCCATCTCGCCCAACGGAGTGCTGCGCCTCGGCGGCAATACCAGCGAATTCGAATACTGGAAACCCACGCCCGATTCGCCCGAGCCCGCGCATCCCGTGACGCGCATTGTTGAAGGCGAGCCGAAACCCAATTACTACCCGGTAACGGCGGAGGCGATAAGCAACCTGGGCGCTCTTCTCGATGCCGCCGGATGGAGATGCATCTACGGTATCGGCATGGGCACCAACGCGCCGCAGCGAGCCGCGGCCGAGGCCGAGTATGTGGCGAAAACGCTGGGGCCGAATCTCGAATACTTCCAGATCGGGAATGAGGCCGATCTGTTCAGCAGCCATCTGCGCGATCCAAAGACCTGGTCGGTAAAAACCTATCTCGATGAGTGGCTGGCCATGGCCCGCGCTGTCCAAAAAAGCGTCCCCGGCGCGCGCTTCGGCATGCCCGACGTGGCTTCGAGGATCGACTGGCTGACGCAGATTGCCGATGCCTGGCCCTCCATCACCGACAAGCCCAATGTGATCACGCTCAGCCATCATCACTATTTCGGCGGCCCGGCCACCAACCCCAACGTGAACATTCCCAATCTGCTCTCAGCGGCAACCATGGTACGCGTGCAAAAAACCGCAGACATGGCCAACGCTGCCGCAGCCAGAATGGGCGTGCCGGTGCGCATGACGGAGGGCAACACTTGCTACCGCGGAGGCAAGCCGGGCGTGAGCGATGTCTTCGCATCCGCGCTGTGGAGCGCGAACTACTCGCTGCTGCTGGCGGCGAATCGTTATACCGGCGTGAACCTCCACGGAGGCACAGGCCTGTCTGTCGCCAACGGCCTCGGAGGCTCGCTGCCCGGCGATGGAATGCTGGCTGCGCAAGGCGTATCGCCCGAGGACATTGCCAAACACCCTCACCCGTTCTATACGCCCATCGCCACCTTCGGCACCGAGTACGTTCTGGAGCCGGTGGCCTACGGTCTTATCTTTGCCGGAGCATTCGCGGGAGCAACCATGTTCGCTGAAGACCTGGCAACGCCCCTGCAGGCTGCCGGAGTGAACGCAGTTGGATTCGGCGCGAAGCTCAGCGATGGACGCACATCGGTGGTCGTTCTCAACAAGGACGCAGAGAAGGATCTCGAACTGACCCTCGATTTTGGTTCGCGATCGGGCAGGGTCGAGTTGACCGCGCTCAGCGCTCCGGCGCTTGATAGCCGCGAGGCGCTGATCGCTCTTTCCCAGCTTCCAGTCCCGCGATTGCGGGCAGGCAAATGCACGATCACGGTTCCGCACGCCAGCGGGATGCGCCTTACGCTCGGTTAGGTCACCGCAAGCGGCAGCGGCCAGGCTGCCGAGAGTGAACGCAGTTACATATTCTTCGCGCGTGGCTATTTTCAGCGGCCGTGCAAGGTTGCGATTCCTTGAGCAAATCGCAACCTTGCTTCCATGGTTCCGGAATACATCTGCCGGTACGCATCCGCCGGATTACATCTAAAAGAGAACTGCCTTCTTCCGCGCGCGACAGATGCAGGCCGGACCGTTTTAGAACGTGAGCTTCAAGGCCAGTTGCACCAGCCGCGGATTGTTGACGGTTGAGTTCAC
>Ga0335072_10001247_pt1 | contig 42071 bp, 34 predicted proteins | sample Lox_Sample_21_FD_206725 | JGI IMG/M metagenome (GOLD analysis project Ga0335072, IMG submission 206725) | Soil microbial communities from Loxahatchee National Wildlife Refuge, Florida, United States - Lox_Sample_2.1 | ecosystem: Environmental > Terrestrial > Soil > Wetlands | place: USA... | reverse complement strand
CGACACGGAAGCAATCCGCCTCGAGTGGCGCGAAGCCCGCGGCTTCAAGCCGTCGACCGCGACGATGAACCTGATCGTTTACGTCGAGAACGAGCGGTATTGGGACTGGGTTTTCGAGCGCGCCTGGCGGATCGCAGACAAGCATCCGTCGCGCATGATCGTCCTGGACGCAATCAAAGGACATCACGGCACGAAAGTCACCGCGCACGAACAACGGCACGACGACGCGCCGGAAATCTTTCGCGAAGGCGTCGAGCTCGGGGTCGACGGGATTCGCGCGCCGCGACGCGTGCACTTCGTCGAGGCGCTTCTCGTCAAAGACATTCCGAACGTTCTTTGGTGGGCCGCCGACCGGCTCTTTACGAGCGAGACCTTTGCGGGTCTCCTGAAAATCTCCGAGCACGTGATCTTGGATTCATCGGGGACGAACACCGAAACAAGCGCCTTGCGCGAATTCTCGAGCTATTTTTCGGGCGAGCATCACGTTGCACTTGGCGATCTGGCCTGGATGCGGCTGGATCCGTGGCGCGACGTCATCGCGCAGTTTTTCGACGATCCGTCCGTCCGTGACGAGCTCTTCGCCATTCGCCGAATCGTCGTCAGCTCGGGTTCCGATTCCGAAGCGCTGTACCTGGGCGGCTGGCTGGCAAGCCGGCTCGGCTGGAAAGTCCGCGACGCATCGACCTTCGTCGACGCGCGCGGCTCCGTCATCTCGTTCGAGCGCAAGCGCGAGGGCGAGATCCGGCGCGTGCAAAGCGTCCGTCTCGAATCCGCCACATCCGCGTACTCTGCGCACGTCGCAGGCGAGACGGTCGCGCTCGAGGTCACGGGACGATTCGCACGTCCGAATCGCATCGTCCCGCTCCAGGCCATCGATAACACCTCGCTTGTGGAGCGCGCGATTCTCGGCGACCGAACCGATGAAATCTTCATTGAAGCACTGGAAACGGTCGGAGAGATCCTCAAATAATCGGCAAGCTCGAGATCGTCGCAGACGAGGCCGCACTCGCACGGTCGAGTGCGGAGCGGTTCATCTCGGCTGCGCGCGATGCAAAGACGACCCGCGGCTCGTTTGCGGTCTCGCTCGCCGGCGGCTCGACCCCGAAAGCAATGTTCGCGCTGCTCGCGGCCGAACCGTTGCGCTCGCGCGTCGATTGGGCCTCGGTTCGCTTCTTCTTCGGCGATGAGCGTTGCGTGCCGCCCGAGCATCCGGATTCAAACTACGGCATGGCCAAGAAGAATCTGTTCGATCCACTCGGGATCCCCGCTCGGAGCGTTTTTCGTATGCGCGGCGAAGCGCCGCCCGAAGAAGCCGCCCGCGAGTACGAAGGTATTCTGCTCGAAGAGCTCGGCGCCACGCCGGTGCTCGACTTGATTTTCCTGGGCATGGGCCCCGAAGGACATACGGCGTCGCTCTTTCCCGGGGTCTTCTCGCAGTTCGATCCGCGGCGCTGGGTCGTCACGACGTACATCGAAAAGCTATCCGCGAATCGCATCACGCTGACGCCCCGCGCGCTCAACGCTGCGCGCGCAATTCTCATGGTTACCGGTGGTGAAGCCAAAGCCGCGGCGCTCGCGGAAGTCTTGGCGGGCGCGCGCAATCCCGATCTCTACCCCGCGCAAATCTTGAATCCGGAGCATGGATCGCTGACCTGGCTCGTCGACCGTGCGGCGACCAAGGGTCTTTCAGTCTGAACCGTTCGTACGCACAGGTTCATGCGCGTTCGTTGCGCGATCCCGAGGGCTACTGGGGCGAAGTAGCCGAGAACATCACGTGGACGAAAAAATGGGATCGCGTCTTGGATCGCTCGCGGCAGCCGTTCTATCGCTGGTTTACCGGCGGCGAGCTGAACACGTGCTACAATGCGCTCGACCGACACGTCGAAGGCGGACGCGGCGAGCAGCTCGCGCTCGTCTACGATAGCCCGGTCACGCAGACGATCCACAAATTCACCTACAACCAGCTCCTGGACCACGTCGCGCGCTTCGCCGGCGTCCTTGCATCGCTGGGCGTCAAACGCGGCGATCGGGTCATTCTCTATATGCCTATGGTCCCCGAAGCGCCGGTCGCGATGCTCGCGTGCGCGCGCCTCGGCGCGATACATTCGGTGGTCTTCGGCGGCTTTGCGCCGCGCGAGCTTGCGGTGCGTATCGACGACTGCAAGCCAAACGTGATCGTCTCGGCTTCCTGCGGGATCGAGCCTGCGCGCACGATCGCCTACAAACCGCTGCTCGACGAAGCGATCGCGCTCGCGACGCATAAACCGTCCGCATGCGTGATCCTGCAGCGTCCGCAATTAGAGGCTGAGCTCGTCGCGGGACGCGACCATGATTGGAGCGCGCTCGTGGCGTCGGCGAAGCCGGCTGCATGCGCGCCGGTGCTCGCCACCGATCCGCTCTACATCCTGTACACGAGTGGTACGACCGGACAACCCAAGGGCGTCGTTCGCGACAACGGCGGACACGCCGTCGCCGTCTGCAACACGATGCGCATGATCTACGGCATCGAGCCCGGCGACGTCTGGTGGACGGCATCCGACGTCGGTTGGGTGGTCGGTCATTCGTATATCGTTTACGGTCCGCTGCTCGCGGGCTGCACGACGATCCTCTTCGAAGGCAAACCGGTCGGCACGCCCGATGCGGGCGTGTTTTGGCGGATCGCGTCGGAACACAACGTTCGCGCCCTGTTCACGGCACCGACCGCCTTTCGCGCCATACGGCGCGAAGATCCGGACGGCGAGCTGATTGCGAAATACGATCTGGGTGGATTTCGCACACTCTTCCTGGCCGGCGAGCGCTGCGACCCACCGACACTTGCGTGGGCGCAAGAGAAGCTGCGGGTCCCGGTCATCGACCACTGGTGGCAAACGGAAACCGGTTCCGCGATCGTCTCGAATTACGTCGGTCTGGATGGACCCGACGGCAAGATGCTCCCGGTCAAAGCAGGCTCGCCGACCAAAGCTGCGCCGGGCTGGGACGTACATGCACTCGGTTCTGAAGGGCGCGACGTCAAGCCGGGTGAGATCGGCACGCTGTGCTGCAGGCTTCCGCTCCCGCCTGGTTCGTCGCCGACGCTCTGGAATGCCGAAGAGCGTTATCGCAGCGCGTACCTCGAAGCATTCGACGGCTACTATAGCACCGGCGATGCGGGCTATCTCGATGAAGACGGCTACGTGTTCGTGATGACGCGCGTCGACGACGTGATCAACGTCGCCGGACATCGCCTATCGACGGGCGCGATGGAGGAAGTCCTGGCATCGCATCCCGACGTTGCCGAATGTGCGGTCGTCGGCGTTGCCGACGAGCTCAAAGGCCAGATTCCGCTCGGATTCATCGTGCTCAAAGCCGGGGTTGCGCGTTCGCACGATGAGATCACCGCCGAGATCGTGCAGATGGTGCGCGACCGCATCGGTCCGGTCGCGGCATTCAAGCACGCGATCGTCGTCGTACGGCTGCCGAAAACGCGTTCCGGGAAAATATTGCGATCGACCATGCAAAAGATCGCCGACGATCAACCGTACAACATGCCGGCGACGATCGACGACCCTGCGATCCTGAGTGAGATCGGCGTAGCATTGCACTCTGCGGGCTACGCAAAGACGCTTACGGTCTAATTGCCGGTGGAACCGTTTGGCTCGGCGAAGGTGAGGGCAGCGGTTTAGGCGGCACGCCGCCGCTGACGGCACCCGGGACTTGCGAACCGGTCAACATCAGCGTTTGCGTGCCGAGCTGGCCGACGTCGATGTTGGCGCCCGTCAGCAGCTTGCCCTCGACGCGACTGACCTCGACCAGCGCTTTATTCAAGTCGGTCTGCGCTTGCAGCTCGCGGCCGCGGTCGTTCGCGAGATTGAGCACGCGCTGCAGCACCAAGAACGTCGTCGAGGTACCGGCGCGGAACTTGCGAAGCTCGCTGGCGTAGACTTCTTCCGCAGCCTTGCGCGCGGTCGTCGCCGCTATCAAGCGCGCATGTGCAGCGCGCAGCTGCTGAACGGCATTCGCCGATTCCATCTTCAAGCGCTGAATCAGCGCGATCTCGTTGACCTCGGTGACGCGCGCCTGCTCGAGCGCCGCGTCGTAATTGCCCTTGGCCGTGCGATTTTGGAGCGGAAAGCCGATCGTTACCTCGGCCGAATACGTCGGAAACCGGTTGTTGAAGAGATTGTTGTACGACGTCCCCAGGCCCCCTTGCACGTAGCCGGGCGAAGAGAAATTGAGCGGCGGCAAGGGCGTCAGCTGCTGGCCCGGCGGCAACGCTTTGTTGGCGTTCGCAATCAATTGATTGATCGCGGCGGCTTCGTTGAGGAACAAGCCCGTAATCGGGCTCGAGAGCGGGTTGAGCGGGTTCCCGGCAAAACCGTTGGTCGTGTACCCGACACCTAAGTCGACTTGTGGTTTGAGTTGATCCTTGGCATATCCGACGTTGACGTCGGCAGCGCGCCGCGAATCGCGAATCTGCGCGACCTCGGGACGATTGCCGAGTGCCGCGATGAGAACCTCGTCGACCGTGGGCTCGCTCGGAATCTGCGCGACGCTCGTGGTCGGAACGAGGTTTGCCATCCAGATCGGATCGGCCGGATTTCCGAGGATCTCGCTTTTGAGCTGCGTCTGCAGCTGTTGAACCGTTTGTAATCCCGAATAGACGTTGCCTTGAAACTCGGCTACCTGGTCGTTGGTCTCGACGACGTCGACCGGTGCCGCGCTTCCGGCTTTGACCTTACGCTGATTGCTCTGCGCCTGTGCGATCGCGTTGCGCAGACCTTCTTCTTGAATTGCGACGTTGCGCCAGGCCGCGACCAGGTCCCAGTACGTATCCGAAACGTTTGCGATCGTTTGCTGCGCCGACGCCAGCGTCGCATCGGTGTTCGCGTCGGCATTGATGCGCGCCAGCTCGAGCTGCCGCTTGGGCTCGTTCATCCCCGCGCCGCGTGCCAGCGGCTGCGTGATATTGAACGAGAGCGCCGTCGGGTAATACGGATTGAAGCTGTCCGTCTCCAGATTGCTCGTGACGCGCGATCCGCTTGCGCCGACCGAATACTTTGTCCCGCCGACGGTCTGACCCGTCACGCCCGCAGTGGCGCCGAGCGTGTCGACGGTGTAAGCGCCGCCGTTCGGGCCGGTTTGAAAGAGATTCGTCGGTGGCTGTACTGCGTGCGAATACGAAGGTTGGAGCTGGAAGCCGACGTCGAACGCACCTTGGGCGGCGACGATTTGATAGGCTGCTATTCGCCGGTTTGCTTGCGAGACCGCAAGGTCGGTGTTGCGCATCAGTGCCATCGTAATCGCATCGTTGAGCGCGATGCCGACGTAGGGAGTCTGCGCGACGCCCGCAATGTCGGCGTTGGGTTGGCTGAGGTCGGGTGCGCCGTAACCCGGATCGACGACCGGAACCGGCGGAATGATCGTCGAGGGGATCGGAATCGGCGAGGCCGGCGGCTCGCCGCCGCTCGGAACAACGTACGGCGTGACGGTCGGAATCGGCGTCGGTGCGGCAGCGGGTTGCGCGTTTGCCGCGCTGAGCGCGAACATGTTGAGAGTGAGGCCGAGGGATATTCCCGCGAGCCCGGTGCTGGGTGTCCGCATGAGCTTACCTACTTGACTTTAACGGATGCGACGACCGACATTCCGGGACGCAACGGTACTTGGTCGAGCGGCTTGGACGCGCTGTCAACGTAGATGCGCACCGGAATTCGCTGGGTGACCTTCACGAAATTGCCGGTTGCATTTTGTGCCGGGACGAGCGCGAACTCGTTCTGCGACGCCGGTGAGATCGTGGCGACCTTTCCGGAAAAACGCACGCCGGGATATGCATCGACGCTCACGTCGGCCTGATCGCCGGCGCGGATGTTGCCCATCTGCGTTTCCTTGAAGTTGGCCGTGATGTAGACGGCATTGAGTGGAACGATCGTCAAGAGCGGCGTACCCGGCGCGACCTGCTGTCCGATGTCGACGCTCTTTTGACCGATGTACCCGGCGATCGGTGCGTAGATCTTCGTGTACGAAAGCTGATCGCTTGCGGTGCGAACCTGCGCGGCGAGCGAGCCGGCTTGCGCGCCGGCCGCGACCGTTTGCGCAGATTGCACGCTGACGCGTTGCGGCAGTTGGTTCGCAGCCAAGGTGCCTTGCGCGGTCGTCAGCTGTCCGAGCGAAACGCCGACTTGCGATTCGGCAGCCGAGACTTTTTGGACAGCCGAGCTGAGCGCGGATTGCGCCACGCGGGCGTTGTCCACTGCCTGCTGGTATTGCGCGCGCGCTCCTTGCAGCTCTGCGCGCGTGGCATCCAAATCGGACTGCGCGAGATCGCCCGTCGAGACGAGCGACTGCGTGCGCCGGTTGTCGGCATCGGCCTTTACGAGCGCCTCGCGTGCCGCCGGAACTGCAGCGTCGGCAGCACTCAGCTGCGAACGCGCTTGGTTCACGGCATCCTGCGCGACGGCCACGTTCTGCTGGGCATTTGCCACGCCGGACTGAGCAGCGCTGACGCCGCCTCTGCCTTGCGTCGTTTGCGCGGCCACCAGCTGGCGCGTCAGTGCCAGGTTCTCTTTGGCGGCATTCGCGGTGGCTTGCTCCGCATGGTACGCCGCCAGCGCCTGCGCGTAGCGGGTACGTTCGTCTTTGTCATCGAGCTGGATCAGCAAGTCGCCCTTCTTCACGTAGCGATTCGTGTCCGTATCGATCGTTTGGACGCGCTCGGAAATCTTACTCGTCACCGTGACGACGTCGGCCTCGACGTAGGCGTCGTCGGTCGATTGATGCGTCGTCGCATACGCGATGAAGCGAACGCCGTAGAATAGCACGACGAGCACGACGATGACGCCGGCAACGATCAGAATCTGCCGCGCCGGCCCCGAAGGTCCGCGCCGGCGCGGCGCTTTTGATTCGCCGCTGCCCTCAGTGCTCGGCGGCGTGCTCGGTCCGTTTGCCGGACGCGGCGTCGTGGACTCTTTCGTCTCCAAGTTTATCTCTTCACCCCATGAAGAATTGCATCGACGAAGGCGGGGATCAGCGCCTGCGGCCGGCCCTCGTCACCCCATTCGACTCGTTTCGACTTCATTGCCAGTGCGAACATCATTCCCATTATCAGCGCGGCAAGCTGTCGCGGATTTCCGCGAATGGCTCCGCGATCGACCTGCGTTTGCAGATAGCTCATCAGGCGCTGCATGATTTCGGTCGGCCCTCGCAGGCACGACGGTACCTGGTCGGGATCGGTTTCCTCCTCCGCCAGACTGATGCGGATGATGGCTTGGTTGCGCATCATGCGCTCGTACAGCGCCGTGCAGATGCTGTTGAGATCGGCTCCGATCTCACCCGTCAGAGACTCGACGGCGACGTCGAATCCGAGCTGGCCGATACTCCACTCGCGCATCGCTTCGAGCAGCGCAGTCTTGTTGCCGAAATGACGAAATAGGGTCGCTTCGTTGACGCCGGCGCGTTCGGCAACTTCGCGCGTCGTCGTTCCGCGCGTGCCGTTGCGCTCGAACACGGCGCGTGCGGCGCGGAGAATGCGCTCTCGCGTCGGCGAGCCCTCGAGACCGTGCTCGTGTGCCTGCAGCATCTATCGCGCTCCCAGGACCAGCAGAGCGACGAGCGCCCCAGCCATCCCTCCGGCGATTCTGCGCACCCCACCGCGGCGGCGTCTGCGCTTGCGAGCTGGCTTTTGGCGCGGCTCTTCCGGAGACACGACCACCTTGAATACCTTATCGAGCCCGGTCTCTGCGAGCGTCACGAGCAGGTCTGGCCGCGTGACGTGCAGCTCGACGGTTCCCGTCGCGTCGCGCATGCGGCGCAACGCCGTGATCAATCCGTTCATGGTCGCCGCATCCAAGCTATCGATCTCGTCCAGACCGATTGTCAAGGTCCGGTCTTTCTTCTGAGCCGTCATCTCGACGGCGGCCAGAAGCGATTTGGAATCGCTGGAATCCTCGAAGGGGGCGAGCTTTAGATACATGGCAGCGGGAAGGTCCTTATGTAAGTGAGTACTTGCATGCACAGCATACCCCGACACGACTCCGAATGCAAGTACTTACACGCAAATGCCATCCGGACGGTTGACTGAGGATCTCGCTCGCCTCGCCGAGCGAAGTGGCCTGGTTCGCCCGGCGATCGCCGTCGTGCGGCTCGAGGATGGCGCCTCGGCCGGCTTCCACGCACGCCGGCCGCTGTATCCGGCCAGCATGATCAAGGTCCCGCTCGTCGCCGCGGCGCTCGTCCTGCGCGAACGCGGTGAGCTCGGATCCGGCCCCTATCCGATCGTCGCGTCGAACCTGACCGCGAACGACGGGCCCTCGCCGCTCGTCGCGGGCTACCAAAGCCGGCTCGAGGAGCTTTGCACGCTCGCGATCGTGCGTTCCGACAACGTCGCGACCAATCAGCTCTTCGACATAACGGGTCGCGAACGTGCAACGGAGGTCCTCCGCAGCACGCTCGGCCTCTCCCAAACGAGCCTGCGCCGCAAACTTTCGGGCGGCCATCCGCTGCTCCGCGATCCCGCGCAGTTCGGACGCAACGCGCACCCCGCAAGCGATGCAGCGACGCTGATGTGCGCGATTGCCACCGGCGGGTTTCCGGGCGCGAACTTCCTTTTTTCTTTACTCGCGCAGCAAGAATGGAATACCAAGCTCAGCGGCGGTATGGCAGCAGGCGACCGTTTCGCGCATAAGACCGGCGACACCGAGGACGTCTCGCACGACGGCGGCATCCTGATTACGGTCGGCGGCGAGCGTTTCGTCGTCGTGGTCTACAGCGCGAGCCCTTCGTGTGAGGAAACCGATACGCGCTTCGCGACGCTGATGCGCGCGCTGCGCCCGCTATTGGAGGCGCGCTCGGACTCCGCGACGTAATGCCGCCCGCATGTTGAAAACAGCCGCGTTTATTGGCGCATTTCTCTTATTTGCCACGCCGACGTTCGGAGCCGGCAAGAGCGTGAAAGCCGGCGTCGTCGCCGACGTCACCGGCGGCGCTGCCGTTTACGGCGTCTCGCAGAAGAACGCATACGTCCTGGCGATGGACGACATGAAGTCCGGGATCATCAATACCGGCGGGACGACGTTGACGTTCGACGTCGGCGACAACGCGACGGATCCGAACCAAGCCGCGAACCTCTTCGGGCGATTCACGACCGACGGTAGCGCGATCATTCTCGGCCCGACCCTTTCCGCCGAAGCCTTCAAAGCGCAACCGATCGCAGTCCGCGCCAACATTCCGGTTCTCGCAACGTCCAACACCGCCCCCGGCATCACGCGCCAGGGTCCTTGCGTTTTCCGCGACGCGCTCTCGGAAGAACAAGTCGTCCCGGCCACGGTCAGCAAGACGTATGCGGCCTGGAAGTACAAGACCGCTGCGATCATTTACGGCGACGACAATGCATTCACGAAGACGGATTTCACCGTCTTTTCCGATGAGCTCAAGAAACGCGGCGTCAACATCGTCGACGTGGAGACGTATCACACGAAAGATGTCGACTTCCAGGCTCAGCTCACCAAGATCAAGGCTGCCAAGCCCGATGTGCTCGTGCTCGGCTCGCTCTTCGATGAGGCGACGAAGATCATCTCGCAAGCGGGCACCCTCGGGCTGCGCGTACACATGGTCGGCGGCAACGGGCTCAACTCCACGAAGATGGTCGACGCCGCCGGGCAAGGTGCAGTCGGTGCCGTCGTCGGCGCAGCCTGGTTCATCGACAACAGCTACAGCGGCAATAAAGCTTTCGTCGCACGTTACAAGAAAGCGTTCGGAGCGCTCCCGGATCAATTTGCGGCACAGTCATACGCGGCTGCGCAAGTCGTCGCGCAGCTCGTTCGTTCCGGAGCTTCGACCCCGGGCGAGATGTGCGACGGCCTGCGCAACCTGAAAATCGCCCAAACCGTCCTGGGTCCGATCGCCTTCGACGCCAACCGTGACATTCGCAGCGCGCCCGTGATCTTGAAGATCGTCCCCGGCGGCTTCGCATACTTCTAAGCCAGCAGCTCGCCAACGGAATCTTTCTCGGAGCAACCTATGCGCTCTTTGCGATAGGCTACGCTCTGGTGTTCGGGGTCCTCGACATCCTGAATCTGGCGCACGCCGCGATCTTCATGCTCGCGGCGTTCGTCTGTCTTTCGGTCGTGCTCGCCGGCTATCCGTTGATCGCCGGGCTGCTGGCCGCAATCGTCGCCGCGGGACTCGTCGGCGTCATTCTCGACCGCGTCGCGTTTGCACCGCTGCGGCGCCGCAACGCCGGAACGCTGGTGCCGCTGATCTCGAGCATCGGATTCGCCATGATCATCGAAGCGATCGCGCGCGGCATTTACGGAGTCAACGATCATCAGTTTCCGTCCCTGGTCCGCCAGGCACCGCCGATCACGCTCGGGCCCGTGACCTTCACGCTCTTCGACGTGGCGATATTGGCTGCGTCGATCGTCCTCATGGTAGCGCTGGCATACGTCATGCGGGCGACCAAGCTCGGCCGCGAGATCCGTGCCGTCGCCGACGACCGGATGGCCGCGGCTTTGCTCGGAATCGACATCGACCGGACGATCGCCCTGACGTTTTTCATCGCCTCGGCGCTCGGCGGAGCCGCCGGCGTCCTGGCCGGCCTTCAATATAACAGCGTCGTTTTCGACATGGGCGGCCGCATCGAGCTCAAGGGCTTGGCGGTCATCATCCTGGGCGGCATGGGCAGCATCACCGGCGCCGTCATCGGCGGCTTCATTCTCGGGATCACGGAGACGCTCGCCGTCGCCTTCATCTCCTCGAGCTGGCGCGATGCGATCGCGTTCGGCGTCATGTTCTTGATACTGATCGCGCGCCCGGCCGGACTACTGGGCCGCCGCGCGCTGCGCACGGCCTAGTGCACGAGCTGCCGTTACTTTTCACGCGCTATCACACGCTGCTCGATCAGATCGGCATCAACGCGATCTTGGCGCTCTCGCTTTCGATCTGCCTGCGAGCCGGACAGCTGGCTCTCGCGCAAGCGGCGTTCATGGGCATCGCGGGTTACGTCTGCGCGATTGCGGTCGTGACGTTCGGTTGGCCGCTTGCAGCAGCCGCGCCGATCGCGGTGGGGTGCTCCGCAGCGGTCGGTGCGCTGTTGGCGTTGCCGGTCGAGCGATTACGGGGCGTATATCTGGCAATCGCCACGATCGGATTCGGCGAGATCGTCCGCATCGTCGCGTACAACTTGCAAATCACCGGCGGCGGAGACGGCCTCAACGGAATCCCTCCCTTGCTTTCGACGCCCTGGATTTACGGGACGCTGTTGACGATCGGCGCACTCCTATATGCCGCTCGCAACTCGCGATTTGCACTCGCGCAAGCGATCACGCGCGAAGACGAAGCCGCAGCGGCCGGCGTCGGGGTCGACACGGGACGGGTTCGGGTCGTCACGCTCGCGTGCGCGGGCGCGATCGCGGGCTGCGCCGGCGTGCTATACGCGTTCACAAATTTCTTTTTGACGCCGTCGGATTTCGCGTTTGGAAGAATGGAGCAAATTCTCGTCTACTGCGTGATCGGCGGAGTAACCTCACCACTCGGCGCCGTCCTCGGCGCAGCCGTGATGACGGTTTTGCCTGAGGCCTTTCGCTTTTTGCAAGACTTCCGCGACGTGCTCAGCGGGGTCGTTCTCTTGGCCGTCATCGTTTTCGCTCCCGGCGGAATCGCCGCGCTCTGGAGGAGGGGCGCTCGCAAAAAACCGGTCCCTCGGACCGCAAACGCATGACGTCGCTCAGGCTCGAGAACGTTCGCGTGCGTTTCGGCGGGGTCGATGCGCTCGCGGGCGTCGACGTGCGGATCGACTCGGGCATGGTCGTCGGTTTGATAGGTCCGAACGGCGCGGGAAAGACGACGCTCGTCAACGTGACGACCGGCATCGTCCCGCCGGCCGCCGGCAGCATCCGGCTCGGCGACGTGCGGCTCGACGGGAAACGTCCGTACCAGATCGCACGCTGCGGAATCGCCCGCACGTACCAAAACATCCGCTTGTTCGGCGCGCTCGACGTCGAGAGCAATGTCAGGGCCGGAGCGATTCGGCGCGCTGATCTCGATCCGGCTGCAATCGGTGCGCTTCTCGAAAGAGTCGGCATGCCGGAGGCGGATCTGCGCGCGACCGCATCGTCGCTTGCATACGGCGACCAGCGCCGTCTCGAGATTGCCCGTGCGCTTGCATCCGGGCCGGCAATTCTGATGCTGGACGAACCGGCGGCCGGGATGAATCCGAGCGAAACGCAAGCGCTGGCATCGCTCGTGCGCTCGATTGCGCGGGATGGCATCGGCGTCTTACTGATCGAGCACGACGTCGGCCTGGTACGCAAGATCTGCGATCGCGTCACCGTGCTGAATTTCGGAACGGTCCTCGCCGAAGGCAGTCCCGATGAGATCGTGCGCGATCCGGCCGTGATCGAAGCCTATCTCGGAACGGCAGTCTGATGCCGCTGCTCGAAGTCGACTCGCTCGTCGCAGGCTACGGCATGATCGAAGTCCTGCACGGCATCTCACTCGTCCTCGACGAAGGCACGCTCTGCGCGATCGTCGGCGCAAACGGGGCCGGGAAAACGACTCTGCTACGCGCGATATCGTCGATCGTGCCGAAGCGCTCGGGCAGCGTGCGGTTCGCTGGCGAGGACGTCACGTCGGCGAGCCCGCACGCGATCGTTCGGCGGGGCTTGGCGCACGTTCCCGAAGGGCGCCGCATGCTCGCGCACATGACGGTCGAGGAGAACCTGCTCGTAGCCGCCGGAATCAGACGCGACGGCGGAGTGCGTGCCGACGTCGACGCGATGCTCGCGCGCTTTCCGAACCTGGGGACGCGACGTCATCTTGCGGCCGGATCGCTTTCCGGCGGAGAACAGCAGATGCTGGCGATCGCGCGCGCGCTCGTTGCGCGGCCGCGCGCGCTGCTGCTCGACGAGCCCTCGATGGGACTTGCGCCCAAGCTCGTCGGCGAGATCTTCGAAATCATTCGCGAAGAACGTGCGCGCGGAGCATCGATCCTTCTGGTCGAGCAAAACGCGCGGGCCGCGCTCGCGCTCGCCGATCGCGCCTATGTTCTCGAACGCGGCAACGTCGTGCTCGAAGGCACCGGGAGAGATCTCCTCGAGCGCCCCGATGTTACCGCCGCGTATCTCGGAGGTTAAATCAAAGCCCGTTCCACTGGGTGAACGGGGTAGGTTTCGGCGCCGGCGGCCCGACGTCGATGACGACGTCGGTGTGCTGTGCGATCGCGATCGCGCTCGGATTTCCGCCGTAGCGCCTGCCGTCCAGCCAGACGGTCATTTTCTCGCCCTTGCGAAGCTTCGCGCTGGCAGCTCGCGTTCGTGAGAGCGGTTCGTCCCAAATGGCGAAGAATTGCCCGAGCGTAAACGTGCGCACCACCGGCGATTCCACGTGAATGATGCCGTCAGGCGTGTGCGTATGCAGCCAATAAAAGCACGGCGTGAACAAAGGGCGTCCGACGTCGTCCGGAATGTCGACGGGTTTGCCGTGATCGTTGACCGTGAGATGCGCGTGGATGTGGTACGCGGTCCCTTCCATTTGATCGCAGCGAATGCCGCGGACGGGTTCGCCTTCCGGGATATTGGCCTGCGCGGGCGGCGCCGGCGCGGCTGCGAACAGTGAGGCGGCCAAGAGCATCGAGAGAAAAATGGACTTCAACGTTGATATTGCCTTGCTATCTGGTCGATCATCGCACGTGCCGCATCGCGCGCTGAATCCGGCGCGACGACTTCGGCTTCACCTCCCCAACCAAGCGACCAGCGTACGATCTCGAGCGGTTCGGCTACGGCGTAAACGATCTCGAGGCTCCCATCGTCACGCTCCGAGATCGCGCGCTGGGGAGCGACGCGCGCCCGGCGGGCAGCCCTGGCAACGATCGGCGAGAAGCGAATCGTCACTTCGGTCGGCTGAGCCGAATGATGAACGCCCGATAGGGAGTGCGCCCCGAATGCGTTGAGATCGAAATCGACGGGCCGCTCGAAGCGATTCGGCAACACGCGTGGAGCGCTCGCGTTGTCGACCGCGAAAACGCGCATATCCGAACGCGTGTGATCGTATCCGACCAAATAGACGCGTCCGTTCGAAACGATGAATCCGTACGGATCGACGTTGCGCTCGCTGCGCGCACCTTTCTTGTCGATGTACTTGAACGAAACGCGCCTGCGCGCGATCTCCGCCTCGCGCAGCGTTTCGAAAACGCGTTCGGCTTCAGGTTCGAGCACGACCTGATCGATGCGCAGCGCCAGCGACGAGCCGGTCTCGAGCTGAACTGCGCCGCGCGCATCGGCGATCTCGACGAGCTTCGATGCGGCGTCGTCGATCGCGCTCGCCAACGTCCCACCCAGGGACGCGCCCAAACGCTTGAGCGTCACCAGCCCGAAGAGCTCGCGCGAAGACAGGTTGAGCCGCTTGAGACTATAGCCTTCGCTGAACCGGTACGTTCCCAAGCGCCGGTCGAAGTACCACGGGAAGCCGGCGTCCGCCAGAATTGAAAGATATCGCCGCAGCGTACGGGTGCTGGGCGGCTTCCCGTCTGCGATGCGCAGCTTCAAATCCGCGAATGAATGGCGGCCTTCATCGATCGCGTTCAGCAAGCGCACGAGTAGGACGACTTTGGGTTCGCCCCGCTCATCTTGCGACTGCGCTGTCATGATAATTCACGGGCCTTCGACATCCGCGCAAAAACTTCTCGCGGGAGGAGCTTTCGCTCGACAAGCGGATTTTTGAAAGAGCGTTCCACGCCGGGAGGTCGTCGCATGCCTGAGTTTAGACGAGAGGCTGATGTCGCACGTTCCGAGTTTCTTCGTAGGACGGGTGCGCTCGGGATCGCGGGAGCGACGGTCCTCGGTTATCCATTGCTGGAGTCGCGGCCCGTCGGCGCGGGACCGATTGCGCCCCCGAAAGACGTGATCGCTGCGGGCGGCGGCGCGACCATCAAGGTGGGCCACGTCGACAGCTTTTCGGGCGTCTACGCGGCCGCGGGTGAATCGCAGCACACCGGTCTCGAAGCCGCGTTCGACATCGCGATGAAGAAAAACAACCGCATCAGGTACGTGCTCGTGCGCGGTGACGACGCGTCCAAACCTGCGACCGGAGTTAATGAAGCCACGCGCCTGACTTTGCAGGAAAAAGTCGACGTGTTGTGCGGCGGTCTTTCGTCCGCAGTCGGGCTCGCGGTGTCGGCGACCTCCGAAGAGCTCGGCATTCTCTTCATCGCCATCGGAACGCACGACACGAACATCACGGGCGAAAAGGCGAACCGCACCTGCTACCGGGCAACGGCAAATCTCACCATGCTCGCAAACGCGACCTGCCCGTCGTTGCTGAAGTACGGCAAGAGATGGTACTTCATCGTGGCCGATTATGCGTTCGGGACGGACGGGCGCGACCGCTTCAAGAAGATATTGCTCGCGCACGGCGGGCAAGTGATGGGTGAGGATCTCCACCCGCTCGGAGCGACCGAATATTCCTCATATATGACGAAGGCCAGCAACACCGAGGCCGACGTCATGGTCTTTTGCAACTACGGACCGGACACGCAGAACTCCGTGACGGCGTTCGTTCGGCAAGGTCTGCACAAAAGAATGAAAGCCGGCGGTATTCTGTGCGGCAACGAAGTCGCCGTCGGCATGCCGGCCCACGAGATCGCAGGCTCGCTCTGGGGCTATATCTGGGGACCCGACGCAGGCGGGTCGCGTACCAAGTTCATCTGGGACCAGCTAAAACCGCGCGCCAAAGACTTTCCGCCCAACTGGCGGCAATATCTAGGCTTCGTCACCGGCGAACAGCTCGCAGATCGCATTCAGGCCGCCGGAACGACCGACGCGGAGAAGCTCATCGAAGCCTTCGCGGGCCACAGGTACGACGCCGGGAAAATTCAGCCCGCCTACTGGCGCGATTGCGATCACCAGGCCGTCCAGGAAACCTATGCCGGGATCTTGCTTCCGAAGAACAAGCGAAGAGGCGACGGCGAGTTCTTCGAGATCCACGAGCGGGTCGGCGGCGACTTTGCGGCCGGTCCATGCACGAGCCCCGATCCGGATGCCGCGCACAAGATCATCGCATCGCAAAAAGTCCCGGCGCGCGAGGGCTACCGCGCCGTGATGCTCAAAGGCTAGATGGGCGCGCCGGGCAGGGAAATTTCCTGGTATACCGTATTCCACGGAGCCACCATCCATAGCTAGCACTCACATGGAACCCGCGATGTCCGTCCTGCCACTCGAGCCGATCGAATCCGACGCGAGCTTCCGCCGCCGCGCCTATGAGTCGTTGCGCGCAGCGATCCTCGCGACCAACATTTATGAAGCCTCGGCCGAGTCGTTGCGCCTGGACGAGCGGCGGCTTGCCGACAAGCTCGGCGTCAGCCGAACGCCGATCCGGGAAGCGCTTGCACGGTTGGAGCACGAGGGACTCGTTCAAAATCTCCCGCGCCGCGGCTATTTCATCGTCCGCAAACGCCGGGCCGAGCTCGTCGAGATCATTACGGTATGGGCGGCACTCGAGAGCATGGCGGCGCGCTTGATAACGACGCAGGCGAGCGACGAAGAGATAACGTCACTGCGTAAGATCTTTGCGACGTTCGACGGCGAGCGTCTGGCGGCCAAGCTCGACGAGTACTCCGACGCCAATCTGCAGTTTCATCAACGCATTCTCGAGCTTTCGCACTGCGCGCAGCTCGCGCGAACGGCGGAAGGCATTCTGATCCACGTCCGTTCGATCCGACACCGGGCGATGGGCGAGAACCGGCGATTCGAAAAATCGATCGTCGACCACATGCATATCATCGAAGCCCTCGAAGCGCGTGACGCCGATCTCGCAGAACGGCTCGTCCGCGATCACGCATTGAATTTGGCTGCGCACGTGACGCAGTATACGACCGACCTCTAGGAGAGATCATGGCGCAAACGATTCCGGCCGGCAAAGAACTTCCGAATATCTCCGTCGAGCCTTCCGAGCAAAAGACGTCCGGCGGACATCTGGTTGCCAAAGCGCTGAAAGCCGAGGGCATCGACGCGATCTTCACGCTTTGCGGCGGCCACATCATCGATATCTACGACGGCTGCATCGACGAGGGCATCAAGATCATCGACGTTCGGCACGAACAAGTCGCCGCGCACGCCGCGGACGGCTATGCGCGAATGACCGGCAAGATGGGGTGCGCCGTCGTCACGGCCGGTCCCGGCACGACGAACTCGGTCACCGGCGTCGCAAACGCATTCCGCGCCGAGAGTCCGATGCTCCTGATCGGCGGACAATCGGCGCTCTCGCAGCACATGATGGGCGGCTTGCAAAATCTCGCGCACGTCGACATGATGCGGCCGATCACCAAGTTCGCGACCTCGGTCCCGACGACCGAGCGCGTCGCCGACTTCATCGCAATGGCTGCCCGCGAGAGCTTCAACGGAGCTTATGGCCCGTCGTATCTCGAGATCCCGCGCGACGTTCTCGATCTGAAAATCGATCCGTCCAAGGCCGTGCTTCCCAAACCCGGCGAATACCGCGCCTCGACGCGCAGCATCGGCGACCCGGCTGACATCGAGAAGCTCGCCGACATCATCGCGCGCGCCAAGAAACCATGCGTCCTGCTCGGCCAACAGGTCTGGACGTGCCGCGGCACCGACGCAGCGCGCGAGTTCGTCGAGAAGCTGAACGTCCCGGCCTACATGAACGGCGCCGGTCGCGGTACGCTACCGCCCGATCATCCGCTCAATTTCCAACTGACGCGTCGCGACGCGTTCGCTGAAGCCGACGTCACGATCGTAGTCGGCACGCCCTTCGATTTCCGTCTGCGTTACGGCAAGAGCCTCAAGTCGAGAACCGTCGTCCAGATCGACATGTCGTACACGACGGTCGGACGCAATCGCGACGTCAATCTCGGTTTGGTGGGGGATGTCGGCGCGATTCTCGCCGCCGTGACCCAAGCCGTTTCGGGTCGCAATGAGAGCGGGGCGGCAGGTCGCAACGAATGGGTCAAATACCTGCGCGCCAAGGAAGACGAAGCGGTCAACGCGCGGCTTCCCAAGCTGAAGAGCGACGCGAATCCGATTCACCCGTATCGTCTGGCGTACGAGATCGACAACTTCCTCACCGACAATTCGATTTTCGTCGGGGACGGCGGCGACGTCGTGACGTTCGCCGGCAACGTCGTTCGTCCCAAGGGCCCGGGTCTTTGGATGGATCCCGGTCCGCTCGGAACGCTCGGTGTCGGGACCGGATTTGCGATGGCCGCCAAGCTGACGCAGCCCAAGCGCGAAGTCGTCGCGCTGTTCGGTGACGGGTCGTTTGCGATGACCGGATTCGACATGCAAACCGCCATTCGATTCGGCTTGCCCTATATCGCAATCGTCGGCAACAACATGTACATGAACCAAATCCGCTGCGGACAAATCCAGAAGTACGGAAAGGAACGCGGCGACGTCGGCAATTATCTTGGCGAAGTCGATTTCGAGAAGTTTGCCGACATGCTCGGTATCTACGGCGAAGCCGTGCGCGAGCCGGGACAGATTCGTCCGGCGCTCGAGCGCGCGCGCGCGTCCGGAACGTGTGCAATCGTCAACGTCTGGCTGGATCCCGACGCCTACGCACCGGGGACGGAAAACCAGACGATGTATAAGTGATGACTGCCGTCAGCGAACGAAAAGCCACGGGCAAGGCGCTTGACGGCGTGCGGGTGCTCGATATGACGCACGTCCAGGCCGGACCCTCGGCCACGCAGATCCTGGCGTGGCTTGGCGCCGACGTCATCAAGGTCGAGCTACCCGGACGCGGTGACATCACGCGCGGGCAGCTCCGCGACATACCTAACGTCGACAGCCTGTACTTCACGATGCTCAACTGCAACAAGCGCAGCGTAACGCTGAACACCAAGCATCCGGAAGGAAAAAAGATCTTCGAGACGCTCTTGCGCAAATGCGACGTGATCGTCGAGAACTTCGGGCCGGGCGTGCTCGATCGTCAGGGTTTCACGTGGGAGCGCATGCAAGAGCTCAACCCGCGTTTGATCTATGCTTCGATCAAAGGTTTCGGGCCCGGAAACTACGAGAATGCGAAGGCCTACGAGACCGTCGCGCAGGCCATGGGCGGAGCGATGAGCACGACCGGATGGGAAGATGGACCTCCGACGAGCACCGGCGCGCAAATCGGAGATTCCGGTACCGGCATCCACACCGTCGCCGCAATCCTCGCCGCACTCTATCAACGCGACGTGCACACGCAGCGCGGACAGCGCGTCGTTTGCGCAATGCAAGATTCGGTTCTGAACCTGTGCCGCGTCAAGATGCGCGATCAACAGCGGCTGACGCATGGACCCCTGCGCGAGTACCCGAACAAAAACTTCAACGGCGTCGTTCCTCGTTCGGGAAACGCATCCGGCGGCGGTCAACCCGGCGCCGCTTTGAAATGCAAACCGGGCGGGATGAACGACTACGTTTACATGATTATCCAGCCTCAGATTTGGGAGCCGCTTTGCAAAGCGATGGGCAAGCCCGAATTGATCGACGATCCGGCCTGGGCGACGCCTGAAGCTCGGCTTCCCAAGCTCGATGAGATGTTCAAGATAATCGAACAATGGACGGGGAAATTCACGAAGTATGAGGTTCTCGAGAAGTGCAACGAGCTGGACGTCCCCTGCGGGCCGATCCTCGACATGCGCGAGCTGCTGGAAGATGAATCGCTGCGCAAGCGCAATATGATCGTGAAAGTCGAGCACCCGCAGCGCGGCGCGTTTTACACGGTCGGTTGCCCGCTCAATCTCTCCGACTCACCGGCCGACGTAAAACGCTCACCGTTGCTCGGAGAACACAACGAAGAGATCCTCAGCGAGCTGGGGTACTCGAAAGCCGATCTCGAGCGTCTCCACGCCGACGGAGCAATCTAACGTGAAGCCATACACGCGACTGATGCATCCACTCGTTCGCGAAAACGGGGTGCTGCGCAAAGCAACCTGGGAGGAAGCTCTCGATCGGGCAGCCGCCGGCTTGCGCGACGGACGGGAGCGCGACGGCACCAAGACATACGGAATGTTCAGCTGTTCGAAGGCCACCAACGAGATGAATTATGCTGCGCAGAAATTCACACGGGCCGTGATGCGCAGCAACAACATCGATTCATGCAACAGAACTTGACATGCCCCCAGCGTCGTCGGTCTGACGACGGTCTTCGGTGCAGGCGGCGGGACGAGCTCCTATCGCGAGGTCGAGGAAACGGACCTGGTCATCTTGTGGGGCTCGAACGCGCGTGAAACGCATCCGATCTTCTTTCATCACGTCCTCAAAGGGATCCACAAAGGCGCCAAACTCTATGTGGTCGATCCGCGCCGCACGAGCAGCGCGAAGTGGGCGAATCTTTGGATGGGGCTCGAGGTCGGCAGTGATATCGCCCTCGCGAATGCCGTCGGTCATGAGATTCTCGCCGCAGGTCTCGAGAATCGAGCGTTCATCGAACGCGCGACGTCTGATTTCGAGGCCTACGAGGCGTGCGTCGCGCGTTATACACCCGAATACGCCGAGTCGGTCACCGGCGTTCCGGCAGCCGCCATTCGTGAGCTCGCACACGCGTACGCTCGCGCCGAGCGCGCGATTCTGTGCTGGACGCTCGGCATCACCGAGCATCACAACGCCGTGGACAACGTGCGCGCATTGATCAATCTGTCGTTGCTTACCGGCCACGTCGGACGTTGGGGCTCGGGCGTATGCCCGCTGCGCGGACAAAACAACGTTCAAGGCGGCGGCGACATGGGAGCGATCCCGAACAAATATCCGGGTGGCCAGGATGTCGAGAATCCAGAGGCTCGTGCTTCCTTCGAAGCCGCGTGGCACGCATCACCGCTGCCCGCGCGCAACGGCTACAATCTTTCGCAAATGTTCCAAGCGATGGAGCGCGGTGAGCTCGACACGGCATACGTCATCGGAGAGAATCCGGCTCAATCCGAAGCGGATCAAGAGCACGCAACGCATTTGCTCGAGAACTTGAAGTGCCTGATCGTACAGGACATTTTCCTCACGAAGACAGCCGAGCTCGCCGACGTCGTTTTGCCGGCATCCGCAGCCTGGTGCGAATCCGATGGAACCGTAACGAACAGCGAGCGGCGCGTGCAACGCGTCCGCAAAGCGCTCAATCCGCCCGGTGAAGCGCGCGACGACATCGAGATCATTGCCGGCCTCGCCGAGCGGCTCGGTTCGCCTTGGGGCGACGTAACGCCGTTCTCGATGTGGGAAGAGTGCCGCAGCCTTTCACCCTGGCATAAAGGCATGACGTGGGAGCGTCTCGATGAACTCGGCGGGATTCAGTGGCCGTGCTACGACCTGGACCATCCCGGCGAAGTCTTTTTGCACGCACGCCTGTGGGAAGAGCCGGTCGTCGGTCCGCGCGCACCGTTCGCCGCGGTCGAGGACGATCCACCGGTCGAAAAATTGAGCGACGAGTTCCCGCTGCGTCTGACGACCGGACGACGGCTGGACTCGTACAACACCGGGGTTCAAAGCGGCGGCTACGTCTCACCACTGCGCCGCAGCGAGTCGCTGGATATTTCTCCCGAAGACGCGCGGCAATATCAGGTCGGCGAAGGCGATATCGTGCGCGTGAGCTCGCGCCGCGGTGCGGTCGAGATGCCCGTCCACATCGATTCAGGGTTACGCGCCGGACTCGTGTTCACGACCTTTCACTTCAACGACGACATTGCAACCAACGTTCTGACGATCGACGCAACCGATCCTAAGTCCGGTACGGCCGAATTCAAAGCTGCGGCCGTTGCGATCGAAAAGGTTGCTCCGGCGCGTCGCCAGACTGCGGCCGCACAGGCGGTCAGCGCCTAGTGCCCGATCTGCACTTCACGTCGGCACATGCGACGGACGAAGAGCGGTCCGCCCTCGACGCATTTCTCGACGCACAGGTACCGCGCCGCGACCTACTCTTACCCGCGCTTCACGCGGTCAACGACCGAGTCGGCTGGATCAGTCCCGGTGCGCTGAATCTCGTATCCGAACGCCTGGACGTTGCACCGGCCGAAGTCTACGGCGTCGCGACCTTCTATGCAATGTTCTCGCTGAAAGAACAGCCGCCGAAAATCGTACACGTCTGCGACGACATCGCCTGTCAAATGAACGGCGCCGATGCGCTGTGCGCAGAGCTCGAACGCACCTGCGGAAACGCCGGCACGCCTTCGAAAGACGGCAGCTTCACGTGGCTGCGCAGCCCGTGCCTCGGACTCTGCGAACGCGCCCCGGCTGCAATCGTCATCGAGGCCGGGCCTCAGGCGTTCGGGCGCGCGGTCGCCCCCATGAATGCGGGCGACGTAACGAGCCTTGCGCAGGGTGGAGCGATCGGCTCTGCGTCGCGCAACGGTGCGTCGCGTCCGAACATCGGCGGCGGTCCCTACAAACTGCTTGCGCGCGTGGGCAAAATCGATCCGGAAGACATCGACGCATATCGTTCGCACGGCGGTTACGCCGCGTTGCGACGCGCGCTCGAGCTCGGACCCGCCGGCGTGGTACGTGAAGTCATCGCGTCGAAACTGGTCGGGCGCGGCGGCGCGGCTTTTCCGACCGGCCGAAAAATGGATGCGGTCGCAAAAGAAGCCGTGCGTCCGCATTATCTCGTCTGTAACGCCGATGAATCGGAACCTGGGACGTTCAAAGATCGTGTCGTGATGGAAAACGATCCGTTCGCCGTCATCGAAGCGATGACGATCGCAGCGCTCGGCGCGGCGTGCGAGCAGGGTTTCATCTACGTGCGCGGCGAGTATCCGCTCGCGGCAGCGCGCCTTGCGAACGCGATAGCGCAAGCTCGTACCCGCGGTTTGCTCGGCGACGACATCCTCGGCAAGGGCTTCAACTTCGACATCGAGATCCGTCGCGGCGCGGGCGCGTACATCTGCGGCGAAGAAACTGCCCTCTTCAATTCGATCGAAGGCAAGCGCGGCGAGCCGCGGAACAAGCCGCCGTTCCCCGCGCAGGTCGGCGTGTTCGGAAAACCGACGCTCGCCAACAACGTCGAGACGCTCGTGTGTCTTCCGCTCATCATCCTCGAAGGCGGCGATGCATTCGCGCGCATCGGGACGGAGAGCTCGACGGGGCCGAAGCTCTTCTGCCTCTCGGGATGCGTCGAGAAACCCGGCGTCTACGAGGTGCCGTTCGGGACGACGCTCGGCGCGTTGATCGAGATGGGTGGCGGCGTCCGCGGCGGCAAGAGCTTGCGCAGCGTGCTGCTCGGAGGCGCGGCAGGCTCGTTCGTCGGCCCGGATGCGCTTTCGATGCCGCTCACGTTCGAAGCAACCCGTGCGGCCGGAACGACGCTCGGGTCGGGCGTCGTAATGGCATTCGACGATTCGGTCGATTTCGGTCATACGCTGCACCGCATCGCGGCCTTCTTCCGCGACGAGTCCTGCGGTCAGTGCGTTCCTTGCCGCGTCGGAACCGTCCGCCAGGAGGAGGCCTTGCATCGCATCGCTTCGACGCCGAGCAACAACCGGAAGATCGACGTCGACCTGCTCGCCGATATCGGACGCGTCATGCGCGACGCGTCGATCTGCGGCCTGGGACAAACTGCCGCCGGTGCAATCGACTCCGCGCTCAAGCTGGGACTTCTGGCATGATCGTACCGCACGCTCCGGCCGAAGCGCCGGCCCGCACGCTCGAGCTCACGATCGACGGCAAAACCGTCGCTGTTACCGAAGGAATGACGCTGCTTGAAGCGTGCCGGAAGGCCGCGATCGAAACGCCGACGCTTTGCTATCTCGAAAACCTCACGCCGGTCAACGCTTGCCGCGTATGCGTGGTCGAGGTCGAAGGGTCGCGCGTGCTGGTGCCGTCCTGCGCCCGCAAAGCCGAAGCCGGCATGGTCGTCAAAACCGACTCGGAGCGCGTGCGGCACAGCCGTAAGATGGTGCTCGAGTTTCTCGGCTCCTCGGTCGACCTTTCGACCGCGCCCGACGCGCAGCGGTACATCGCGCAATACGATGCCGACCCGAGCCGCTACGGCGCGGACGCCGAAACCGTGGCGCAGCCGGTCAAGGTCGACAACGAGCTGTACGTGCGCGACTATTCGAAGTGCATCGCGTGCTACAAGTGTGTCGAAGCCTGTGGGACCGATGCGCAAAATACGTTTGCGATCGCGATGGCCGGGCGCGGATTCGGCGCACACATCTCGACCGAGTTCGAGGTTCCCTTACCCGACTCGGCTTGCGTCTACTGCGGCAACTGTATCGGCGTCTGCCCGACGGGTGCCCTCATGTTCCGTTCGGAGCACGAAATGCGTGAATCCGGAAGCTGGAACGAGAAAGAGCAGACCACCACCGATACCATTTGCTCGTACTGCGGCGTCGGGTGTACCTTGACGCTTCATGTACAGGACAACTCTATCGTAAAAGTGACATCGCCGATCGAAAACGGCGTTACCAGCGGCCACCTTTGCGTCAAGGGACGTTTCGGGGCAGCATACGTGCAAAACACGGAGTGAATTCCAACAGCGCTTCTGCAGGAGGGGTATCTTGGCTAAATCGATCAGTCCCGACGCGACGTTCCCCAGCGATAGGCAGATCCTCGGTTACAGTCGCTGGGTTGTATTCGTCGCCGCTTTTCTCGCAATAGGTGTAATCAGCCCGTACGAATACGCGTGGAGCTCGATGTCAGGACACATCGGTAAGCTTTACGGTTGGTCAGCCGCCCAAATCGGCTTGATGTTCACGCTGTTCGTCGTTTTGGAATCCGTCGGCACGCTGCCGGGAGGGATTCTGCGCGACAAGTACGGTCCGCGCATCGTCACGATCATCGCGGGGGTCATCGCCGGCGTCGGCATCCTCGCCACGGCGCTAGGGCCCTCATACAGCTTCGTGCTCATCCTTTGGAGCCTCGGGAGTTTCTTTGCAGGCTTCATCTATAACACAGCCGTGACGACCGCCAACAAATGGTTTCCCGATCACCGCGGCTGGGTTACGGGCCTTATCGCGGGCGCGTTCGCGTGGGGAGCTTTACCGTTCATCTTTCCGATTCGCGCTATACCAAAGACGGCGCCGGATGCTGTCTTCTTCAACGTCATCTATGTCATGGCAGCAATAATCGCCGTCGTCACCGTGATCACGTCGCTCGTGATGAAGGATCCGCCCGCCGGTTGGCAGCCCGCGGGATGGACGCCGACGAAACGCGTGCAGCGCGCGACGACGCACCAATACACGCTTGGTGAGGCGATGGGAACCTGGCAAATGTGGTTTCTCATCGTGTCCTTCATCTTAATCTCGAGCGCCGGGCTCGCCGGCGTGAGCAAAATGGTGAAGTATTCGGATAGCTTCGGCTTCGCGGCTGCCGCGGCGACTGCGGCGGCGGGCGGGATCACACTATTCAACGGATTGGGGCGCGTGCTTCTGGGTGGACTTTCCGAGCGGTTCGGTCGCGAGAATTCGATGATCGTGAGCTACATCTTGACCGGAGTCTTCCTATTTCTCAGCATCGTCGCCGGAAACGCGCATAGCGACGTTTTCTTCGTCATATGCTCCGTACTCGCGATCTTCTTCTGGGGACCGCTCTTCTCGCTGTTCCCGGCGGTGATCGGTCAATACTACGGCGACATGGCGTCCGGGTCGAACTACGGAATACTCTATGCCATCGCCAAAGGTTCGGGCGGGATCTACGGCGGCGTGCTGTCGGCAATCCTCATAACCGGCCATGGCTATCCTTTCGCAATGGGGGTTTCAGCGCTCATGGCGGTCGCTGCCGGACTGTTGATCGTCCCGCTTCGAAAGAGTCCGCCGATTTGGACCGGCGAGCAAATGGTGACGTCGACGGGCCACGCTACCGTCTAGGGAAGCACCCGCGAAGACGGCACGTCCGGACCGCGCGGGCTGACCAAACACGTGCGTCAGCCCGCGGTCCTCGCACTCGTTGCAGCGCTTAGTGTCTTACTCGCAAGCGCTGCTGCTGCGCGCACCTTTTCACTTGCACTCGTCTTTCCCGTAACGGGAGATGACGGCGCCACCGGACTGCGCATGCGCGCAGCCGCAATGGTGGCGCTCGACGACCTGCGCGCCCAAGGCCTCGCGGTGAACGCCGTCTCTCCGCAGGGTGCGCAAGCGGTCGAAAATCCGCATCAAGACGAAGGCACCGACAACTCCGTCGATGTTTTGGCCGCGCCGTCGATCGCGCGCGCGGCTGCCGCCGCGAACGCTCGCGCACTCGTAGGACCGCTGCGCACGAACGTTGCGGTCGCGCTGGCCCCGGCCCTTCGTCGTTTCGGCGAGGTTGCAATCAGCGGCACCGCCGGCGGACCGAGTAATCGGTGGTCAGCGGTGTTTCGCATGGCGCCGAGCGAGCTCCAGTTGGCCCGCGTGGCTTATCGCAGGATGCACCGTTCCTTCGGTGCGCGGATTTGCGTGCTCAACGACAATTCCGATGATGGGCGCCGCCGGGCGGCGATCATGGGAGAATTTCCGGGCGTTAGGCTCGGGAACTGCGTCGCGCGCGCGGACGCCGTCTATTTTGCAACGACCAGCCGCGAGCCGGTCTTCTGCTCCGCCCGCACCGCGATTCGCGCGCATCCGAACCGCCTGCTCGTCGCGATCTCACACCGGGGCTTCGATCCCACGGACTTCACGCCGGACGGTCCCCTGTTTCGCGCGGAGGCCGCTCCCCTGGCTCGCACCCCGGCCATGCTCGCCGTCGCCGGGCGCTATCATGCCCGGGCCTTCGTTCTCCCGGACGATGCGGCGCTACGAACGTATGCCGCCGTCCAGGTCGCGATCCAAGCGCTCCGCCGGAGCCCGAGTGCGAGTGCTCTCGCGGCCATCCTGCGGACGCAAACCTTTTCCACGATCCTCGGGCCCGTCCGATTTCAGAAGGACGGGGATCCGGTCTCGCCCGCCGTTGTGGTAACCCGGCTAAACTAAGCCTTTGGTATTCTGGATACAGGAGCAGACCGGACGCCGCTTGAACTGCTGGCCAGACCCGAGGAGGAAATTTGATGAAAACTCTCCTGGCGGCAGTTCTTTCTTTCGCAATGCTCGGCACGCCGGTATACGCACAAACGGCGCAGACCGTAGCCCCGCAGACGACCGCGCAGACGAGTACTGCGGCTCAGCTGCAGGCGCTTCAAGCGCAGCTCGACGCGTTGAAGGCGCAGATCGACGCGATCAAAGCGCAACAGCTGCAGCAGCAACAAGCGCCGCCACCTGCGGCGACCGCACCGCCGGAGCAATTCCTGCGGATGAAGCCAGGCAAGAGCGTAACGTTCCTCTTCGGCAAGCGGGACGAAGTGACGCTGTACGGCCACATCGACGTCTCCGCCGACGACACGACGAAGGGTCTCGCCAACTACTATCCCTTCAGCGGCAGCGGACCAGTCGGCAATCATTCATGGATGGACGACATCGCGTCGAACTCCACGTATGTCGGCGTGCGCGGAAGCCACAAGCTCGGCAACGGTGACAACAAAATCATCTATCAAGTCGAGACGGGCATCGCATTCACCGCGCAGGCCGGAACCGTGAACAGCAATTCGACCAGTGACAGCGTGGTCAACGGTGCGCTTACGACGAGGCCGACCTACGTCGGCCTAGAATCGGACGCCGGTCGATTTTTCATCGGAAAAACGTACTCGCCGCTTCGTCTCTCGACAGGCCGCATGAATCCGTTTGCGAGTCAGATCGGCAATTACGAAGTGATAATGGGCAATACGGGAGGCGACAATCGCGTCGAGTTCGGCGGCCTCTTGGACCATTCGATTTGGTATGAGTCGCCCACGTTCGGTGGCTTGAAGATCAATCTGCTCGCGTCGCCGGGACAGAACCGCTCGAGTGACGACAGCAACATCGCCGCGGGCGAGCCGGACTGCACCGGGCAGCAACTACCGGGCGCCGGTGCGCTCCCGCCCTTCTGCAACGACGGCTCGTTCGGATCGGCCTACAGCGAAGCCCTCGAATTTTCGCACGGGCCCCTCTATCTGACCGGCGCGTACGAGATCCACAAGAAGGTCAACCGGGTCAGCGATTTGGCCAACCTCGATCCGAACGACGTTGCCGACGAAGACGACCTGCGAACGGGCCTTCAATATCAATTGTTCGGAGAGTCGACCTTCAACTTCGTTTGGGAGGATTTCCACCGCTACGTTCCGGCGTACTTGGAATACCAAAACGAACGTCAGCGTACGGGATTCTGGTTCGCGTGGACGCAGCATCTCGCACCGACGTGGAACTTCGACATCGGTTGGGCACGCGCCAACCCGACGCCGGGCGATCCGGGTCAGCACAACACGCCGGCGACCGCGAACCCGAACAACATGGCGAACATGTACACGTTCGACTTCAAGCACAAGTTCGACGAGCATTTCGGGTGGTATGTCGCCTATGCGGACACGGTCAATCATGCGGCGGCACACTACGATCTCGGCGCCGGCGGGCACGGCGTGACGACCGATTGCCACGATGCGACCACCGAGGCGGCATTCGATGCGACCGTCATTCCGCCGGTCAGCGGAACCGGACCACATTGCTACGCCGGCGGACACCTGCAAGGCGTCTCGACCGGACTGACGCTCAACTTCTAAACGTCAGGGACGCGAAGCCCAGTATTGCTCAGGCGGTGGCGATACGCGCTGCCGCCTCGAGTCCCAAGTCTGCGATCGAGGCTTCGCGCATCTTGAACTTTTGGATTTTCCCCGTCACCGTCATCGGAAAAGCCTCGACTACTTTTACGTAGCGCGGCACCTTGTAATGCGCGATCTTGCCTTTGCAGAACTCTTGAATTGAGGCCAGATCCAGCGTTGCATGCTCTTTCGCAATGATCCACGCGCACAGCTCTTCGCCGTATTTCGCGTCCGGGACGCCGACGACCGCGACGTCTTTGACGGCAGGATGCGTATACAAGAACTCTTCGATCTCGCGCGGATAGATGTTCTCGCCGCCACGAATCACCATGTCTTTGATACGGCCGCTGATGTTGACGTAACCCTCGGCATCCATGACGGCGATGTCACCCGTGTGCATGTAGCGCGCCGTGTCGATGGCTTTCGCCGTATTGTCGGGATCGCTCCAATACCCGAGCATCACGAGGTAGCCCCGCGTGCACAGCTCGCCCGGGATGCCACGCGGCACGATTTTGCCTTGCTCGTCGACGATCTTGCACTCGACGTGCGGATGGACGCGGCCGACCGTCGTCGTGCGTTTCTCGAGAGAGTCGTGCTTTCCGGTTTGAAAGCTGACCGGCGACGTTTCGGTCATGCCGTAGCAGATCGTCACCTCCGGCATGTGCATCTCGGCTTGGACGCGTTTCATCACTTCGACCGGGCACGGCGAGCCGGCCATGATTCCGGTGCGCAGCGAGCTGAGGTCGTAGTCCTTGAAGTTGGGGAGCGCAAGCTCTGCGATGAACATGGTTGGAACGCCGTACAGCGACGTACACCGTTCCGCCGCGACCGTCTCGAGCGTCGCAGCCGGCTCGAACGTCGGAGCCGGGATCACCATGGCGGCCCCGTGCGTCACGCACGCGAGATTCCCGAGCACCATTCCAAAGCAATGGTAGAACGGAACGGGGATGCAGACGCGATCCAGCTCGCTGTAGCCGCAGCCTTCCCCGATGAAGAATCCGTTGTTCAGCAGGCTGTGGTGCGAGAGCGTCGCGCCCTTCGGAAAACCGGTCGTTCCGGACGTGTATTGAATGTTGATCGCATCGTCGGGCTGCGTAGCGCCTTGGCGCTCGGCCAGCGCGTCGCTCGAGATCCCGATCGCAAGGGCGCGGACATCGTTCCAGCGGATGGCATCGAGCTCGACGTCAAGCGTTTCCTCGCCGATCAGGACGATCTTCCGCAGCGCCGGTAACGCGGTGCGGACCTCGGCCAGCATGCGCGCGTATTCGCTCGTCTTGTGACGGACTTCGGTCAGCAGCACCGAGACGCCGCTCTGCTGCAACGCATATGAGACTTCCGAAGTCCGGTAGGCCGGATTGACGTTGACCAGAATTGCGCCGATCTTCGCGGTCGCGAACTGCGCGATGATCCACTCCGCGTTATTGGTCGACCAGATGCCGACGCGATCGCCGTGCCCGACCCCGAGCGCGATCAGGCCGCGCGCAAACTCCTCCACCGCAGCGTGCAGCGCGTGATAGGTTAGGCGCACGCTCTGATGACGCGAGACGACAGCGTCGCGATCGGGAAAGCGCTCGACGATACCGTCGAGGTGCGCACCGATCGTCGAAGGAATGAATTCGACGTCGCTCGCACCGTGGACGTAGCTCAGCGTGTTGCTCATCGGCCTTCCCCCTCATTCCACTCGCTCGCATCGGGCTCGCTGAGCAGAAATTCAAGATCCTCACGCGTCAGCGCCTTGGCGATCGCCGAATCGGCGCGAATGACGCTCTCGGAGAGCTCGCGTTTACGCGCCGCAAGGGCGCGTATCTTCTCTTCGACGGTCCCGCGCGTCAGCATGCGATAGGCGGTCACGGGGTGCCGCTGGCCGATGCGGTGCGTTCGGTCGATCGCTTGGCGCTCGACCGCCGGATTCCACCACGGGTCGTACAGGATCACGTAGTCGGCGGCCGTCAGCGTAAGCCCGACCCCGCCGGCCTTGAGCGAGCACAGGAACACCGGAGGGCCATCGTCGCGCATGAAACGCGCGACCTCGGCTTGGCGGTCGCGGTCTTTCACCGAACCGTCGAGGTACGCAAATCCGACGTCGCGCTTCGCAAGATCGTCTCGGATCAGGCGGAGCATCGATGCGAAAGCCGAGAACACCAGCACGCGATGGCCGCCGTCGCGAATCTCGTCGATCGTCTCGCGCAACGCTTCGAATTTCGCACTGCTCTCCGGTTCGTCGAGGAAGCGCTTTACAAGCAGGCCGGGATGCGCGCAAACTTGGCGCAGGCGCGTCAATGCGGCCAGAACGTGAATGCCGGCCTTGTCCTGCGGCACCTCGTCCCACGCGTCCAGAATCTCGCGACGCGCGGCTTCGGCGATCGCGCGATAAAGTTGGCGCTGAGGGGATGAGAGATCGACGACGATCTCCGCCTCGGTTCGCTCCGGCAGCTCCGGCGCTACGTCTTCTTTGGTGCGCCGCAACACGAACGGCTCGAGCCGCGCGTGCAAACGCGAAACCGCGCGCTGATCGCCGCCCGCGATCGGTACCTCGAAGCGGCGGCGGAACGAGCTTTCCGTACCCAACAACCCCGGCTCGAGGAAAGCGAAGATCGCCCAGAGATCGCGCAGCGAGTTTTCGACCGGGGTACCGGTGAGCGCGAGACGGTGCTCGGCGCGCAGACTGCGCACGACCTTCGAGATCTGCGAGCTCGGGTTCTTGGCGTTCTGCGCTTCGTCCAGAATGATCGTCCGGAACTTGAACTCCGCGAGCTTCTCCGCATCGATGCGGGCCAGCGCATACGACGTGATGATGACGTCGTAGCGTTCGAATTCGCCGTAGCGTGCCGCTCGATCGTTGCCGGACGACAACTTGAGTGCGCGCAGCTGCGGCGTAAACTTTGCGATTTCATTGAGCCACGTGTGCGTCACCGAGGTCGGCGCGATGACGAGCGCCGGCGCCGGTCCGTCGATCTCTTTGCGCCGCAGCAGGTATGCGAGCGCGACCAGGGTCTTACCGACGCCCATCTCGTCGGCCAGGATGCCGCCGAAGCGGAAGCCCGAGAGATAGTTGAGATAGTCGAGGCCGCGGCCTTGATAATGGCGCAGAACGCTCGTCAGCGTTTCCGGCGGATCGACCGTTTCCAGGCCGCTGAAATTTCGAACGCGCTCGCGCAGCGCCTCGACTTCGTCCGGCAAGCGCACCTGCCCGAACGACTCGTGGATCTCATCGCGGAGCGCGACCAGCGCGGCGAGGCCGCTCTTGCGGCGGCCGAGCAGATCTTCGAGCAGCTCTTCGCGCTCGCGCAGCGCACCCACGTCGACGAGTCGTCCGCGCACGTCCGCGTAACGCCCGCTGCCGCCGAGAATCGCGCGCAGCTCCTCGGGTGATAGCGGTTCGCCGTCGTCGACGAGCACGTCGATCTCCAGCTCGAACCATTCTTCCGAGCCGCTGGGCGGACGCGCTCCCAGGCGTAAATCGAGACGGCTCGGCTTGGTGATGCTCCCGAGCGTCGCATCGATCTCGATGTCGAGGTCGTTCCACTGCGGGAGTGTCTCACGCACGAACTCGGCTGCGCGCTCGGGTCCGTGCAGGGCAAATGTTCCGTCGAAGCGCGGAACGCAGCCTGCGGAGCTCAAGCGTTCGCCAAGCGCACGCGAGTCCTCGGACGGAAAGCGGACCAGACGGCCGGCAATCGTCGCGATTGCGCCGTTGGCCGACAGCCCCGTTCTTGCGCCGGTAGCTTCGTCGTAAAGCTGCGGGCGAATGACAAGTGCGCCGTTCTGCCACGCCATGCCCAGATAACCTTTCGGTGCACGAACGTCCTCGATGCCGAAACGCGCACGCTCCTCGAGCGCAAGATAGGGCGCGACTTTGGCCAGCGTCTCGAGCGACGGATTTCCGTCGAGCGGCGCCGACTCGGCGGCATGGGCTGCGGCGATGGCGCGCTCCGCGCGCGCTGCATCCAGCGTCGCATCGAGCAGGTACGCGCCTTGCTGGTCCGCGATCCAGGCCGGAGGTCCGTCCAGGATCACGAGCTCGCGCGCATTCAAGCGACGACCGTCGGCAGCCTCGAATCCCGGCACCGCAGTTGCACCGCGGATGCTTGCGATCAGCCGAACGCCGCGCGGATCGATTGCAAACGCGGGCAATTCCTGCGGATGGCGGCGCAAATCGGGCTGGCCGTCGTAACGTACGCGCGGGTGCCGCGCCAGACGAAACATGATCTGCGCGAGCGCGCGGGAGCTTGGCCGCGGACCGAACGCATCGCCCAGAACGCCGTCGCGCACCAAATTGCGATCGTGCTCGTCCCAATCGTCGAGTGGAGTTTGATCCAGCATCGCGGCGATAGCTTCGCCTTCGCGCAGCACGCCGTGCAAACGCGGCGTATCCAAAAAGAGCGAGCACGCCAGGCTCGGTGCGTCGCCGTTTGCCGGCGGCGTAAACGAAAAGACCGCCCAGATCTTTCGCGCGCGCGCGTCGGATGCAGGTCCGAGCTGCGGCAGCCAATCGAGCCCGCCGTTTTGCGGTTGCTCGTCGGGCGGATCGTTGTACGCGTCGCCGTGGACGCGCACCGCTTCGAGAGCCGCGACGACATGCGCGCAAATTCCCGATCCCGAACATGCGCAAACCGCGCGCAAGCCTTGCGGACCCGTTCCGCCTGCCCACTCGATCGCGACGTCGGGCGCATGTCCGTTCGAGCGCACGACCGCTTCGATGCGTGCATCGTCGACGCTGCGCAACGTTACGCCGCCGGCCTCGACCAGCGCGAGCGCCGGCCGGACTAAATCACGCGAAAACCACGAAGCGATCGAGGCCGGAAGCCTCGATCGCCACGTTACGAACCCAGTCAGTGCAGCCTGCGCACAGGGCTCTTAGGCCGGTTGGATCTCCGGCGCCGGAGGCGCCGCAGGCGGCTCGATCGTCGGAATCTTGCTGAACCGCAGCTTGTCGGGATTGTCGGGATCGACTTCGCACAGAATACGATCGCCCGGACCAAACTTGCCGCGCAACATCTCTTCCGCCAACTCGTCCTCGACTTCACGCTGAATCGCGCGCCGCAAAGGCCGTGCTCCAAATTGCGGATCCCAGCCTTTTTTGGCAAGAAGCGCCTTGGCTTCTTCGGTCGCTTCGAGGAACATCTCTTGGGCTTTGACTTCGCGAATGACTTTCTCGAGCTCGAGCCCGACGATCTCTTCGATCTGCGGGCGCGTCAGCTGATGGAAGACGACCGTTTCATCGAGACGATTGAGGAACTCGGGCCGGAACGTGTGCTTGACCTCTTCCAAGACCTTGTTCTTCATCCGCTCGTAGGCTTGATCGTCGCTTTGACCGGAATCGCGCTGCGGACGGAAACCGACGTCAGTCGACGTCTGCATGCCGACCGCACCGACGTTGGACGTCATGATGATGACCGAGTTTTTGAAGTCGACGGTGCGGCCTTGTGAATCGGTCAAGCGTCCGTCTTCGAAGACTTGCAGAAGCAAATTGAAGACGTCCGGATGCGCCTTCTCGATCTCGTCGAGCAGCACGACGCAATACGGCCGGCGGCGCACGGCTTCCGTGAGCTGACCGCCTTCTTCGTATCCGACGTATCCCGGAGGCGCGCCGACCAGCCGCGAGACGGAATACTTCTCCATGTACTCCGACATGTCGATGCGGATCATCGCCTCGGAATCGTCGAACAGAAACTCTGCGACGCTGCGCGCAACTTCGGTTTTACCGACGCCGGTCGGACCCAGGAACAAGAACGCCCCGATCGGACGCTTCGGATTCTTGAGGCCGGCACGCGAGCGGCGAATAGCGCGCGTGATAACCGAGATGGCTTGGTTCTGACCGATGACGCGCTTGTGCAGTGCTTCTTCCATCGACAGCAGCTTTTCGGTCTCGGCCTGGGCCAGCTTGCTGACCGGGATCTTCGTCCACGAAGCGACGATTTGCGCGATGTCGTCTTCGGTAACGCGCAGCGTCTTGTCGACCTGCGATTTCTTTTCTTGCCACTCCGCTTCGAGCCGCTGCTTTTCGAGACGCAGCTTTTCTTCTCTATCGCGAATCGCGGCGGCTTTCTCGAACTCTTGCGACTTGACGACCGACTCTTTCTCGGCCTTGACCTTGCGAATCTCGGCTTCGATCTCGCGGATCTCGGCCGGCGGCAACATGGCTTGGAGCCTGACCCGCGAGGAGGCTTCGTCGACGAGATCGACGGCCTTGTCGGGCAAGAAACGATCCGATATGTACCGGTCCGAGAGCTTGGCGGCGGCGGCCAGCGCTTCGTCGGTTATTTGCACCTTATGGTGAGCTTCGTAACGATCGCGAAGGCCCTTGAGAATCTCGATCGTCTCTTCGATCGAGGGTTCACCGACCATGATCGGCTGAAAACGCCGTTCCAGAGCCGAGTCTTTTTCGATGTGCTTGCGAAATTCGTTGAGTGTCGTCGCGCCGATGCACTGCAGCTCGCCGCGGGCAAGAGCCGGCTTGATGATGTTGCTGGCATCGATCGCGCCTTCGGCTGCCCCGGCACCAACCAGCGTATGCAGCTCGTCGATGAAGAGAATGATCTCGCCGGCCGCGCCGCGGATCTCGTCCATGACGCGCTTCATCCGCTCTTCGAACTCACCGCGATACTTCGTCCCTGCGACGAGTCCGGCGAGGTCGAGCGTGATCACGCGGCGGTCGCGCAGCGGCTCGGGGATTTCGCCCTTGACCACGCGCTGTGCCAGGCCTTCGGCGATCGCCGTCTTGCCGACGCCGGGCTCGCCGATCAAGGCCGGATTGTTCTTGGTGCGGCGCGACAGAATTTGAATGACCCGTTCGATTTCGTTGGCGCGTCCGATGACGGGGTCGAGCTTGTTCTCGCGAGCCAGCGTCGTCAGATCCCGTCCGTACGCATCGAGCGTCGGCGTCTTAGACTTGCCTTTGGGCGCCGGCGGCTGACCTTCGGCTCCGAGCAGCGATGTGGTCTGCACGCGAACCTTGGCAGGATCGACGCCCAAGTTCGTGAGGACGCGCGCAGCGACGCCTTCACCTTCCCTTATCAATCCCAGCAACAGGTGCTCGGTTCCGATGTAGTTGTGATTCAGCTGTCGGGCTTCTTCGAAGGCCAGCTCGATGACGCGCTTGGCGCGCGGCGTGAAGACCATCTCCTGCTGCACGGTCTGGCCGCCGCGGCCGACGATAGCCTCGACTTCTTGCCGAACCTTGGCAAGGTTAACGCCAAGCGTCTCGAGCACTTTGGCTGCCAGGCTCTCACCTTCGGAGATGATGCCAAGCAGAATGTGCTCGGTTCCTATATAGTTGTTTCCGAGCCGCTGCGCTTCTTCTTGCGCAAGCACGATGCTGCGTCGTGCTCTCTCGGTGAACGGCTCCCACATTGACATACCGCGATACTCCGTAGCGGGTCCCTCGAACCCTTCTGTACCCTCAACGTCCGCCGATGCGGCCCCGTTGACGAGCACGTCCAATGCTAATGCTCGAGGACCAGTAACTCCATGACCCTATGCCCGCAAAGCGAGTTTCGGAATCGAAACACGACTCTCCCTACGTCTTCTGTCGCTTACGTCTTAACGTGGCGCCATGTTGACGTAAAACCGTTCCAAGCGCCGGACCGTCGCTGCGCCGAAACAGCAACCCGAGTGCCACTTCCACGATGGAGCTTTCGCTCAATCGCTGCTCGAACGCGATCTGGCGCAGCCGCGTGCCGATCTCCTCGGAGACGTTCACAGACAGCTTCACCACCTCGGGCGCGGCGGGCGCAAGCGGACGCCTCGGCATGCCCGGCAGTTAGCCTACCAGACGGCAAAGCCCTCGATTGGCCTAGGTACTAGCCTCGGCGGCGGAGACTGGCGCCCGCGCGGCGGAGCTGCGAGCCGAGCTCGGTGTCGCTCCCTCCGTCAAAGAAGGAGCGCAACGCGTGTTCGATGACGGCGCTTTCGCTGATCCGCTGACGGAAGGCAAACTCCCTCAAACGCTCGGCAAGACGAAGGTCGAGCGTGTGTGAAACGGTCGCAATTCGTACCGCGGTTCGCGCGGCAGGCGGATTGGAGCGGTGATTTCCGCCGGAACGTTTTGCGTTCGCGGCAATTGAGACGGCTGCTGTTCTTCGGGCCATATTCGTTTCTATTACGTAAGAAATGAGGAGCCTGTTTCTCCGCGTTGCACAAACGCGGTAGCGAATTTCCTTCTGACTTCGCTGCGAAGGTCATGCGGGGAGAGTTAACCGAAAAAGCGCAAGCTTAGTCGTACAAACGTATGCCTGAGGATTTGGATTGGGAGCTGTCGCAACGGTATGCGGCAGTTTCAAGGTTCTAGGGGCGGAGGTTGCTGATGCCTACACCAGAGCAGGTCCGTGAGTCGCTCGCGGAAGTCATGGACCCAGAACTCGGGATTCCGATTCTGGACCTCGGTCTGGTTTATGGGATCGAGTGCGCAGGACAGCAGCAAGAGAACGTTACGGTGACGATGACGCTGACGTCGCCGATGTGCCCCGTCGGTCCTATGTTCAAGCAAGCGGTCCAATCCAAGGTCGAGGCCGTCGAGGGCGTGCAGAGCGCCAAGGTCGACATCACGTTCGATCCGCCGTGGGATCCGCGCGAAATGGCCAGCGACGACGTAAAGCTTCAGTTGGGCATCTGGTAGCTACCGAGGACGGGCAGGCGTCGGCTGCGGTCCGGCTAAAGGGACCGACCAGAGCTAACCGGCGATGATGTCGTTTATTCCGGACATCCTTGGTTTCGTTGCCGCCGCACTCGTGCTGGCGACCTTCTTGATGCGCGCGCCGGTCCGGCTTCGGCAGTTTGCCATCGCAAGCAACGCGATCTTCATCGTTTACGGCGTCTGGATGCGGGCCTGGCCGATCGCGGTTCTGTTCGCGATCTTGTTCGCGCTCAACGTCTGGCGTCTGCGCGAGCTGAAGCTGCTGACGCAAAAGGTGCAGTCGGCGCTCACCAACGACCTTTCCATGGACTGGCTACGGCCGTTCATGACGCCGCGCAAGTTCGCCGCGGGCGAGTTCATCTTCCGCAAAGGCGATCCGCAAACGGACGTGCTCTACATCGTAAGCGGCACCGTGCGCCTCCCGGAGATCGAAGTGACCGTCAGCGCCGGGGAGCTGCTCGGCGAGATGGCGATTTTTTCTCCGACCATGGAGCGCAGTCTCTCGGCGGTCTGCGTCACCGACGTCGAAAGCCTGCACATGCCGACCGACTCCGTTCTCAAGCTGTACTATCAGAACCCGGAATTCGGCTTGTACCTCGTCCGCCTGATCACGCGCCGATTGCTCCAAGACACGCATTTGCTCGGGAGCATGATCAACGAGCGAACGACTCAACTGGAGAAGCTCAAAGCTCTCACGGACGTCGACGAAGCGACCGGCGTCGCAAACAGGCGCGCGTTCGAAGCGCGTCTGCACATGGAATGGTCGCGCGCGATCCGCACACCGGCGCCCCTCTCGTTGATCGTCGCGCAGATCGAAGACCGCTACAACCGCCGCTGGACCGACGAGATGCTCACGCAAGTAGCAATCGCGCTCGGATCGTGCGCATCGCGGGCGTCCGACCTCTTGGCTCGCCACGACAAAGAATTCGTCGCGATCCTCCCCAATACGGCGCACGAATCCGCGAAAGCGATCGCCGACGAGATGGATTCGACGATTGCAGCGCTCGACGTTCCCTCAGCGAGCATCTGGGCGGGCGATCTGCGCGTTCGGCACGGCGTCGCGACCCGAACGCCGAGCAAGGAGATCGCGCCGGAGACGCTCTTGCAAGAAGCATATCGCGAGTTTCACGGAACCCAGCCGGCCCCCACCGCGAAGGGCCCGGACCTGCTCAGCAAGATCGCGCAAGCGGCATTTCCGCACGAAGAACCCCTCATCGGCGGTTGATAGGCTTCTGACCACCAACGGCTCGCCCGCAGGAGACGTACGCGAGCAGCTCTCCAAGATGCGCGAGCTCGCGCAAGCACCAGCCGGCGAAGACGCAGTCGAACGTCAGCATGCGCGCGGCAAGCGCACCGCGCGCGAGCGCATTGAGGCGCTCGTCGATCCGGACTCGTTCGTGGAGTTCGATGCGTTCGTCGTACACCGCACGTCGGCGTTCGGGCTCGGCGAACGCGAGTTTCTCGGCGACGGCGTCGTCACCGGACGCGCGTTGATCGACGGCCGCCAAGTCTTCCTGTTCTCGCAAGATTTCACGGTGCTGGGCGGTTCGCTCGGCGAAGCGTTCGCCGAGAAGATCTGCAAGGTCATGGATCTCGCAGTGCGCACCGGCTCGCCCGTCATCGGCATCAACGACTCCGGCGGTGCGCGGATTCAAGAGGGAGTCGTAAGCCTGGGCGGTTACGCCGAGATCTTCTGGCGCAACGTGCAAGCTTCGGGCGTGGTTCCGCAGATCAGTCTCGTTGCCGGACCTTGTGCCGGGGGCGCTGTCTATTCGCCGGCGATCACCGACTTCACGATCATGGTCGAAGAGATCTCGCAGATGTTCATCACGGGCCCGGAGATCATCAAAACCGTTACCGGCGAAGACGTGACGTTCGAAGAGCTCGGCGGCGCGATGACGCACGCGACCAAGAGCGGCGTCGCGCAGCTCGTCGCGGCCGACGAGGACGAAATGAACGCGCAGACACGCGCCTTGCTCTCGTTCATTCCGCAGAACAATCTCGACGATCCGCCCACGTTCGCCGGCGACGACGATCCGCAGCGCTTATGTCCCGAGCTCGACGGGCTCGTGCCGGATGCGCCGAACAAACCCTACGACATCAAACAGGCGATCGATGCGATCGTCGACAACGGCGAATTTCTCGAGATCCTCCCGTTCTATGCGAAGAACATCGTGATCGGATTCGGGCGCGTCGCCGGACGCTCGGTCGGGATCGTCGCGAACCAGCCCGAAATTCTGGCGGGCGTTCTCGACATCGACAGCTCGATAAAAGCCGCGCGATTCGTCCGCTTTTGCGACGCCTTCAATATTCCGCTGGTAACGTTCGTCGACGTCCCGGGCTTCTTGCCGGGCACCGCACAAGAATACGGCGGCATCATCAAGCACGGCGCAAAGCTGCTCTACGCATTTGCCGAAGCGACCGTTCCGAAGATCACCGTGATCACGCGCAAAGCCTACGGCGGCGCGTATGACGTCATGGCGTCCAAACACATCCGTGCCGACGTCAACGTCGCATGGCCGACTTCGGAGATCGCGGTGATGGGCGCCGAAGGCGCCGCCAAGATCCTGTTCCGGCGCGAGATCGCCGATGCCGCCGATCCGGTCGCGAAGACCGCCGAGCTGATCGAAGAGTATCGCAAACGGTTTGCCAACCCGTTCGTCGCTGCGCAGCGCGGTTACATCGACGACGTCATCGAAGCCCGCGAGACGCGGCGGGTCATCGCGCGTTCGCTCGAGATGCTGCACGACAAGCGCGTCGAGCGTCCGCGCCGCAAGCACGGCAACATCCCGCTCTAGGCAGCTTGCGTCGGCGCGCTGAAAGCCGACTCGAAGAAGCGCACCGCTCCAGGCCGCAGCGCTGCGTAGAATTCGCGAAATAGCGCGCCGGCACGCGCGCCTGGCCAATTCGCGGGCAGCAGCTCCGCCGGCAAACCCGGATCGATATAGGCGAACTTACGGAAGTCGTGGACGAGCCAGATGCGCGTCACGAATGCCTGCGTATCGGTCAGTGAAGTTCTCGGCCGCGCGTAGCGTTCGATGAACTCCTCGTAGGCGCGGCCGATCGCGTCGAGATCCCAGCATTTGCGAACGAGCTGAGCGTCGCTCAGCGGCCCGGCATACCGCGCCACGAATATGTCGATGCGGTCGTCGAGGCCGAGGGCGTGGACCGCATCGCGGACGGCGTCCGTGACCTGGCGCGGCGAAATCCACAGCGAGGCGGAAAGCGGCCCCAATCCGAGCACCGTGAGATCCTTGCGCAAGCGATCGCGCAAGTCGCGCGTCGATTCGGGGATCGTGTAGCTGAGCATCCGCCATTCGCCGTCCCATTCGTCGTTCGGCGCGACGTAGATGCGCTTGCTGATCTCGTCGACGCGGCGCTTCCCGAGCGCGGTCGGAGCGTAGAACGAGCGGTTACCGCTTCGCGAGCTTTCGAGCCAGCCTTGACGCGACATCCGGGAGAGCGCGGCCCGCACCGCTTGTTCGCTCAGGCCGAATTCGGCCATGAGCCGCACCAGGCTCCCCACCCAGATGGCGTCCCCGTAACCGTGCACGAAGTCGCCGAACACCGTGAAGATGAACGAGTTGGGGCGCGTGACCGGGCGGAGCGGCTTGACAGGCTGCACGTGCTCTCCCTAATATGACGATAATTTCACGAACGTGTCAAATATCGTCTAATAGGGGCTCGTGCGGTGACATCGAGGATCGCGACCTTCGATGATTGGGTCGACCTCCTGCGCAGCTGGCAGGACGAGATCGGTTTTGACCGCGCCCTGATCGAGCGCTGCGTTCCGGACTACAAGCTCGAGGCCAAGTACGGCCGGCTCCCGAGCGACGAGATCGGCTTCGGCTCCTTTGCCGGCGAGAAAAAGTGGGAGCGCTTGCTCGACGTCCCCGATCAGCGAATCCGCGACTCGATCATGAGCATGGTGGTCTTCCAAGGTGACACGGAGTTCGCGTCCAACGAGCAACAGCGTTTTCTACTGAACGATGCGCCGAGCGAATACGATCTGGCCTCGCTGGCGCGGATCATGCTGGAAGAGACACGGCACGGCTTTCAAATGTGCCACCTCCTGATCGAACACTTCGGCGCCGACGGCAAGATCGAAGCGCAAAAGCTTCTCGAACGCCGCGCCTTCGGCAAGAAGAACCGGCTGCTGCGAGCCTTCAACGAGGACGTCACGCACTGGCTCGATTTCTTCACGTACACGAACTTTATGGACCGCGACGGTAAGTTTCAGCTCACGATGCTCTCTCACTCGGCGTTTGCCCCGCTGTCGCGTTCGATGCTGCCGATGCTGCGCGAAGAGTCGTTTCACATGGGAACCGGCATCTCGGGCTTGCGCCGCATCGCGCAAGCCGCCGTCATTCCGGTACCGCTGCAGCAGAAATACTACAACAAGTGGATCTCGGGCTCGCTCGATCTTTTCGGGACGGATCACTCGCGCTCGGCGCGCTGGGCCTACACGTGGGGCATCAAAGGCCGCGACGACGAGGGGAAGACCGAGGAACCCGTCAACGTCGAAGCGCTCAACGAACGCGCGCGCGAACGTTTCTACGAAGAGATACAACGCACCGTCGATCAGGTCAACAGCGTCAATCCGGCCGAGAAGCTCTACGTCCCGGACGCGCGCTTCAACCGGCAGATCGGGGACCATTCGGACGAGCACTGGAGCGTCGACGGGCGCCGGCTGACCGGCGACGAATGGGCCGCGTACGCGCCGAGCGTTCTACCGACCCCGGAGGATGAAGCGCGTCTGGGCGAGCTGTTCAAGAATCCGGAATGGATCGCACCCAAAGGACGGACCAACGAGGGCTAAGCATGGCGATCGATACGAAGAAGGCCGAGCCGACGCCGTTCGGCCGCGAACATTACGCCCAGCGCGGAAAACGCGTCATCCATTATGCGA
>Ga0335072_10001246_pt1 | contig 42075 bp, 37 predicted proteins | sample Lox_Sample_21_FD_206725 | JGI IMG/M metagenome (GOLD analysis project Ga0335072, IMG submission 206725) | Soil microbial communities from Loxahatchee National Wildlife Refuge, Florida, United States - Lox_Sample_2.1 | ecosystem: Environmental > Terrestrial > Soil > Wetlands | place: USA... | reverse complement strand
CGTCGGTTACATTCGTAACGCCATCGGGTCCGATGGAAGCCGGTCAGCAACACAACGTGCGTACGGTGTTGCAGGAGAGGCCGAGCAGCAAGCATTGCGGCCCCAGGTCCCTTCGGGTCGTATCGTCGTCGACACGAATACCGCAGCGGGCGAAGGTGAAGTGTGCAACCTGCCGCAAGATCGTCGGCGGGCGCTGCCGCCCTGCCGGAATACTTTGATGCTGGTCAGTGTGTCCATGGCACTCCACCTTCATGCGCCGCTTCCAGAAGCAAGGAACAGAGCGACCGTGTCGGCCACTCTCCGCGCGCGCGCCCGAACGAGCCCTATCTCCGCCACCTGTCGCTCGCGCTCGGCGGTGACGACCTGGAGGATCCCGGCATTGCCGACGCGATAGCCCTGCTGTGTCAGCCGAACGGTAGCCTCCGCGGACGCCACCGCCTGTTCCTGAGCTCGAAGCGCCTGAGCGTCATGATCGAGAGAGTGCAACGTGTCGGCCACCTGACCAAAGGCGTTCAACACGACCAGCTGATACTGTAGGAACGTTGCGTCGTAGGCGTCCTGCGCGGCGCGGCGCTGTGCACGCAGCGTCCCGCCGTGGAACACCGGGGCGGTCAGTCCACCGATGAGATCCCATGCCGCCGCCGTGCCCCCCGTGAGCAGCCCCTGCTCGGCCCATCCGGCCGTGAGAGAAACCTGCGGATAGAGATCCGCGGTCGCGATACCCACCGTCGCGTTGGCGCTGCGCAATTCGGCTTCGGCGGCCCGGATGTCCGGCCGCGCCCGCACGAGCTCCGAGGGCACGACGAGACTCAGTTCGTGGGGGACACTCAGCTCATCGAGTGCAAAATCGTGGGGAGTCCATTTGACCGGTGGTTGCCCTACCAGAATCGCGAGTGCGTCCCGCGCCGCATCCAATTCCTGGTACAGCGGCGGCAATAACGTCCGGTCCCGATCCCGCTGGCTCTCGGCGGTCAGGACATCGATGTCGGAAACGGCTCCCACCCGGCGAGCGGCGCGCACGAGATCGACCGTCTTCCCGTCGGCGTCGACGATCCGCTTGATGACGCGGATCTGAGCGCGCGCCGATGCGATGTCGAGTACCTCCGTCAAAGTGTCCCCGAGCACCTGCAGGCGGGCGGCGCGAAGCTGCTGCTTCTCGTAGCCGGCGATCGCGCCCGCTTGCCCGATCCGGTGACGTAACCCGCCATAAATATCGAGGTCGTAGCTGACGCTCGGACCGACGGAATAGTCCGAGAACGTGGGGAAGGTGCTGGCCTCCGGGCCGAGAAAGGCCGAGCCATATTCATTGCGCGCAACCTGCGATGCCAGGTCGAGCTGCACGGATCGTTGCCCTTGTGCCGCTGCGAGACCTTCCTGGGCACGAGCGAGGTTGGCCCTGGCGATGCCGAGAGAGAGATTGTTGCGGAGCGCGAGTGCGACGACCTCATCCAGTTGGGGCGAGTTCAGCAGCGTCCACCAGTTCTCAGGCGGCCGCATTCCGAGGACGACCGACTGCTCGGCCGCTTCACCCGACCGCCCGTGCGGTTTCGACGTCGCCTCGGAATGGGACTTGGGCGCCCGCGAGCTCACGTACGAGCTCACCGTCGGCACCGGCGGCGGGGTGAATCGCGGACCGGTCGCGCAAGCCGCCAGCACGGTCGTAGCGATCATTCCCGCTACAACCGCCGTCCCGAGTCCGTGAGGCACGCGTTTTGCCTTCGACATGATCAATGGGTCTCCGGCACCGCGCCCACCCGCCAGCGCTTGAGGAAGAATACGGTGACCAGGCCAAGACCGAGCAATGCGCTCTGAAATATCACCGTGTCGGAGAAGCCCAGAATGAGGGCTTGGCGCTGCAGCACGCGGCCGACCGCAACGGCGGCCTCGTGACCGGCCATCTGCGCGTCGCTCGTCACCCGGACCATGAACAGGTCGGTGAGGCGCTGCAGACGGGCGCGGGTCGGCTCATCCAAAAGAGACACCTGCGAGTTCAGGATGACGGAATGGAACTGCTCGCGCTTGGTGAGAAAGGTTTGCAGCACCGCAATGCCGATCGCACCACCCATATTGCGTACCATATTGAACAGCGCGGACGCCGAGGGGGCGTTCTCACGTTCGATGCCGGCAACCGAGATGGCCGCGAGCGGCATCATCACCAGGGTCTGAGCCAACGCCCGCACGATGCTCGAACCGATGAACTGCGGGCCGGAGAAATCGCTCGACACGGGACTGGCGAGAAGGCTTCCCCCGATGTAGAGCAGGAACCCGACGACGATCAGGTAACGCGAGTCGACCATCCTGACCACGCGGGGCATCAGAGGAAGCAGCACGAGCTGTGGCAGGCCGATCCAGATGAGCACCGTGCCGATTTGCTCGGCGTCATAGCCTTGCGCGTGCGCGAGGTAGAACGGCACGATGTACACCCAGCCGTACATCGACAACCCGAAGAAGAAATTCGCGATCGAGCCGAAAAGGAAATTACGTCGGGCAAACAGTCGCAGATGCAGCAGCGGCCTTTTGTAGAGCAGCTGCTGAACGGTGAACGTGATCAATGCCACGACCGCGATGACTCCCAGACGGGTTATGAATGGCGAGCTGAACCAGTCGTCCTTGTTACCCTCTTCGAGCACGGTCTCGAGCGCGCCGAGGCCAATCGACATCGTCAGGATCCCCATCCAGTCGGCGCGCCGCAGCAGCTGCAGATCGCGCGGCTCGCGCTCCAATCCCGCCCAAAGCGTCGCGAACATCAGAATGCCCGGAGGCAGGTTGATGAGGAAGATGAACTTCCACCCGAAATTGTCGTTCAGGTAGCCGCCGATGACGGGGCCGATGGCGGGCGCAAAAATTGCCGAGACGGAATAGATCGTGAGACCCAGCGGATGCTTCGATGGCGGCAGCCGGGTCATGATGATCATGAACGCCAGCGGGATGAAGGAGCCGCCGGCAAGACCCTGCAGCGCGCGCATCACGATCATCTCACTGAGATTGTGCGCGAACGTGCACCCGACGCTGAACACCAGGAATAGAATGGTGCTGGCGAGAAGATAAGTCCGCAGCGACAGCGCCCGCGCCAGCCAACCGCTCAACGGAATCACGATGATCTCCGCGATGAGATACGCGGTGACGATCCAGCCTCCCTGGTCGACCCCGGTGCCGATCGCCCCCTGAAGATCGGCGAGCGCGGAGCTCACCACCTGGATGTTGAGAATGGCGAGGAAGGCGCCAAGGCCGGACCCGATCACGGCAATCCAGGTTTTCGCCGAAACCTCGGGTTCCGCCGGCGCGGCCGCGAGGGCTATGGATGTACTGCTCACGTTCGAGTGCTCCGCCTGCCGCTCGGTCTCCTACCGCCGTGTGGTCGCCACAGACCGGTGACCGTCGCGTGTGTCCACGGACACCTCCACGGACATGCCGGGCCGGAGCCGTCCGGACAGCCCCAGCTCGTCATCAAAGACGAGCTTGACGGGCACGCGTTGCACGATCTTCGTGAAGTTCCCTGTCGCATTGTCTGGCGGAAGCAGGCTGAACTCGAGTCCGCTCGCCGGTGCGATGCTGTTCACCGTCGCCGTCAGCTCATCGCCCGGGAATGCATCCACCGATATCTGCGCGCCCTGACCGGACCGCATGCGAGTCAGCTGCGTCTCCATGAAGTTGGCAACCACGTAGACGTGGTGGAGTGGAACGATCTCCATGAGCTGGGTGCCCGGTCGAACGTACTGGCCTATCCGTACCGTCCGCGCTCCCACGGTGCCGTCGACTGCGGCCGTGATCACGCTGTAACTCAGATTCAGCTCCGCCTGATGCCGAATCGCCGCTGCGCGCTCGCGCCGCGCTTGGGCAAGGTCGCGTTGAGTTCGGAGCACCGCGATCTGCTGCCGGGCGCCTGCGAGGGCCTCCTGCGCGTACGTTACCTGGGCGAGCTTTTCACGAAGATCCGTCGTGGCATCATCCGACTGTTCTACGGAGCCGTATCCGATCCGCGCCATGGCACGCCGGCGCACATCGTTGATCCGGGCCAGCTCCGCGGCCGTCTGCGCCACCTGAAGGTCCGCTTGTGCCTCGCGGACCCGCAGCTGCTGCTCCGCGAGCCTCGCGGTGAGATTCGCCACGTCCGCGGCGGCTGCCGAAAGGTTCGCCTGCGCCTCGCGCAGAGCCGTCTGCAGGTCCCGATCGTCGATCCGGGCGAGGACCTGTCCGCGCCGCACCGGTTGGTTGTCATCGACCGCCACCCGTGCGATGTAGCCGGCGACCTTGGGCGCCACGGTGGTCGAATGCGCCTGAACGTAGGCATCGTCGGTGGATTCCATGAATCGCCCGACCGTCCAGTATCGTTCGCCGGCGAAAGCGGCTGCTGCCACGACCAGGAAGCCCCCCGCCGCCCACAGTATGTGCCTGAGCCTCAATTTGATCGCGAAATTGGGTATCACGAATCGAGACGGACGCGGTTCCTCAGCTCCCTCGCGGATCAGCGTCGAGCCAAGCGGAAAGCTCAGGTTCTTGCCGTTCATCTCATCATCTCTGACATCTTGTGGGCTCTTGTGGGCATTCCCCGTAACGGTCGGTCACCTGCACGCGGCTGCTGGATAAGCAGCCGGGCACTCCGGCTGAGTAAGCCCGCGCCGGGTTTATTTTCTGTTTCCCGCACGCCCTGCAACGGTTACAGCCGTAACGAGGTCGCGGGGCACCCTCCCAGCTCGCCCCGGCGACGCAGCGCGAAATGCACCATACGACACCGATGGCCACACTCTCCTACGTTGCATCTGCAACGCGTGGACGCGTCGCCGACATCGCCGCGCCGGGCTCGGCCCGCATCTTCGTCCCAGGCTTCCTCCCGAAGCTGGATTTGGAGATGCGCCATGCAGCGCTTGGCCGACACCGACCTTCGGGCTTTGATGCCAGGTACCCAGCTCATCGCCAGACGCCGTGGCTATGTCCATACCGGCATCTATGTCGGCGGCAGGCGGGTGGTCCACTACGCGGGCCCACTGAAGTATCCGCGGGGACTCGTCGAGGAGACCTCGCTCGAGGACTTTGGAGCGGGGCGTCCGGTGTATGTCATACATGCGGCGATACCGCCCGCACGACTGGTGGAAGTAGTACGGCGCGCACGCTCCCGGCTAGGCGAGCGGTCCTACGACCTGCTGTCGAACAACTGCGAGCACTTCTGCAGCTGGTGCCAGACCGGTGAGGCGCGAAGCGCGCAGGTCGATCGGCTGAGCCGATCCCAGCGCCTCTTCGTTCGAGCCGTGGAGCGTGCGGTTCTGGCCGTGAAGCGCGAGCGCCTCGCGGCGTGACCGGGCCGGCCATCGGCGCCGCCAGATGGAGCAGCGAGCACCCCTCACCGCCGCGTTGCGACGCGGACCGGACTCCTCACGGATGAAACAGAACCGAGTCCCGAGCCGCCACCCCAGAGCCCGCCGAGCGATTTGACGAGAAGCACGCTGGCGTCGAGCCGCCGCCCGGCGATCGCCGTGGCCTGCCGCTCATTCGTGAGCGCAATGGTCTGTGCGGTGACGACATTCAGGTAGTCGGTCGCTCCACCGCGATAGAGCTTCATCGCCAGATCGAGCGCGCGCTGGGAGTCCGCGACGGCCGCCTGCTGGACCTGTGCCTCGCTCGCGAGCACGCGCAAAGCCGCGAGGTTGTCCTCGACTTCCTGGAACGAAGTGAGCACCACCTGCCGGTACGCGGCCACGGAAGTCTGGTAGCTCGCCTTGGCCTGCGCGAGGCGCTGATGACGCAGGCCGCCTTCGAACAGCGTACCGACGATCTGCGGACCCACCGCCCAGAACCGGCTGGGCAGCGTCAGCCAGTCGCCGATGCCGTAGGACTCGAACCCGCGACTCGCTGAAAGGATCACATCGGGAAAGAACGCCGATACGGCCGACCCGACGTCTGCATTAGACGCAGCCACGCGACGCTCCGCCGCGGCAACGTCCGGCCACCGCTCCAGGAGCTCGGAAGGAACTCCGACCGGAATGTCAGGCGGCGCCAGTTGTGTCGGGTCCGCCGGCAGCGAGAATCTGGAGGCAGGCACGCCGATCAGCGCCGCAATCGCGTCCTCGAGCCGCGCCCGCGATACACCGAGATCTATGAGTTGCGCGCGAGCCGTCTGTACCTGGGTCTCGGCCTGGGCGAGCTCGTAATCCGAAGCCACGCCCATGTCGTAACGCTCGCGCACCATCGTGAGCGCCTGATCATAAGCATGCACGGTCTGACCCAACAATGCCGCCTGCGAATCCACTTGCCGCAGGTCGAAATAGTCGACCGCGAGCTCCGCATGCATGCTGAGCTCGACTGCCGCGAGGTCGCCCGCGCTCGCCTGCGCGCGCGCCGTCGCCGCGGTTACCTCGTGCCCTATCTTGTCGAAGAGGTCCGGCTCCCAGGATGCCGTGAGGCCAGCGGAGTAATCCGTCACGGTCTTGCCCGCAAGCGAGCTCGGCACATTCGCCGACGTGTGGCTGGGCGCAACGCCGGCGCCTGCGCCGATCGTCGGGAAATAGAGTGCCCGCGCCTGACCGGCGAGAGCCTGAGCCTGCTCGAGCGTCGCGACGGCCTGGCGCACCGTCTGGTTGGACACATCGATGCGCTCCTCGAGCGAATTCAGCTTTCGCTCGTGGAAGATCTGCCACCACTCGCCGCGCTGCTGCGCATCGCGGGGCACGGCCACTTGCCACCCGGGCGCCGGGGCCGCCGGCAGGGAGCCGCCATGCTTGTATGAAACCGGAACATACACCTTCGGCCGTAAGTAGCGAGGGCCCGTTGCGCATCCGGCCAGAGCGATCGCCATCACCAGCGGGATGATGCGCTTCATGTGGGCTTCCCCGTGCTCGAGACGACACGAACAGACTCGCCGCTCACCACGGCATCGTTCGGATTGGAAATGACTCTGTCGGCTGCGGACACGCCGGAAGCGATGTCGATGCGGGTGCCGAAATCCCGCCCGAGCTCGACCGGGAGCAGTCGCACGTGCCCCGTCGTGTCCACCGCCGCGACCTCGACGCCCTGCGGACGAAAGAGCAGAGCGCTGACCGGCAGAGAAAAGCGCGGGTGCGCGACCTGCATGGCAAGATCGATCGTTCCGTACGAGCCCGGCAGGATCGCGCCGTCCGGATTTTCGAAGTCCACTTCGATGCGCAGGGTGCGGCTGGTCAGATCTATCGCGCCGGCGGTCCGCGTCACTCCCGCGGAACACCTTCCCGGGATGCTGCGGCAGCGTTAGTGAAGCGACGGTCCCGGGGCCTACCTCGGCGGCGTATTCCTGCGGCACATCCATGAACACCCGCAGCTTGTCGGTCTCCACGAGATAGAAGAGCTCACTGCCGGGGCCCCCGGGGCTGCCGGGCGCTCGGCAACCCGGCCGCGATGCGCGGCAGCAGCGCCTTGACCTGCGAGACGATGGCAAGCGTCGAGGCGTTTCCGGTCTTCTCGATCTCGAGCAGCGCCGAGCGGCTGCCGTTCACCCGCACGATGTTGGTCTGCGGGACGAAGCCGTCGCGCACTTGGGCGACATCGTGCACGTCGATGACGCCACCCGGAACCGCTTTGATCGGCAGGTCGTTGAGGGCCGCAACGCTGAGCGGGCTGCCGTTCAGATTCACGTTGTATTCGAACGCGCCGATCTTCGCCGTGCCGCCGGGCAGGATGAGATTCTGAGCGTTGACGGCGTTGACGACATCGAGCGGCGAGAGTCCCCGTGCCTGCAGCGCCTTGGTATCGATGTCCACCATGATCGTGCGCACCTTGCCGCCGAACGGCAGCGGCACGCCCGCCCCCTGGATCGTCGCCAGGCGCGTGCGGATGAAGTTGCTGCCCAAGTCGTACAGCTCCTGCTCCGAAAGGGTTGTGCTCGAGAGCGCGAGCTGCAGGACGGGGACGGTGGAAGCGCTGTACGCGAGGATCTGCGGCGGGAGGATCCCCGGCGGCAGGATCTTCAGGATCGATTGCGCATTGGCGGCCGCCTCGGCCATCGCGCGGTTGATGTCGGCGCCCGGGTGGAAGAACACCTTGACCACCGCGACTCCGTTCACACTCTGCGATTCGATGTGCTCGATGCCGTCGATATCCGTGGTCATGGCCCGCTCGAACGGCGTGGTGATCCGATTGGCCATGTCGTCCGCCGGCAGCCCCTGGTAAGTCCAGATGATGCTCAACACCGGGATGTTGATGTTCGGGAAGATGTCGGTGGGCATGCTGAGGATACTGAGCGTCCCCAGGATGAGTACGAGGATGCCCACCACGATGAAGGTATAAGGTCGGCGTAAAGCGACTCTGACGATCCACATTGGGCACTTTCCTCCGCGGCAGGTGTCCTCGAGGGGGGACTTGGTGCGGAGGATGAGCGCCCTTTCCTGCTGCCCGATTGCGCGGGTCATTACAGCCGTAACGGCTGCTGGACCTCCCTGTCGCCGCGGTAGATCAGTAGATCGTCTCGACGGCGGCGTCGAACGAGTAGCCGACGCCCCGTTCGGTAATGATGTAGCGAGGTTGTGAGTAATCGGCCTCCAGCTTGCGGCGCAAGCGCAGGATCTGCACATCGATCGCGCGATCGTAGACTTCGTTGTCGTAGACCCGGCTCGCCTCGATCAACTGATCCCGCGTGAGCACGCGCCGTGGTGAGGCCAGCAGCGCGGCGAGCAGATTGAACTCGCCGTTGGTCAGGGCGATGCGGGCGCCGTTCTTGCCCGCGAGCCGCCGCGTGCGCAGGTTGAGCTCGAAATCCCCGAAGCGGAAGGCGCGGATCTGGCCTTCGCGCGCTTCGGCTCCGGCCACCGCCCTGACCCGCCGCAGGACCGTGCGGATTCGCGCGAGCAGCTCTCGTGGGCTGAAGGGTTTCGTCAGGAAGTCATCGGCACCGAGCTCGAGGCCCATGACGCGGTCGGCCTCGTCGCGCACACCAGTCAGCATGATGATGGGGATGGCGGAATGGCTGCGCAGCTCTCTCGCGATCGCCATGCCGTCCTCCCCGGCGAGCCGCAGATCGAGAACGATGAGGTCGATGGCCGAGTCGGCAAGGATCGCGGTCATCGCGGCGCTCGTCCCCGCGGCGCTGACGCGCAAAGCGTTCTCGGCCAGATACTCCGTCAGGAGAGTCCGGATCGCGGCATCATCGTCGACGATGAGGATGTGCGGTTGAAGCGTCTCTGACATGATGGCTACCCACGCTACCGGCGTCGGTAGTATACGCTCGCCTCGACCGGCGGGATCGGCTGGCCCGGGAGCATCAAGGCGGGTTGCGGGCTGCGAGAATTTCGTCCACGGCCGCGACCAGCACCTTGCGGTGCAGCGGCTTGGCCATCACGCGGGCCACGCCAAGCTGGCGAGCCAGCGTGCCATCGGACGACAGGCCGAGGCGGGCCTGGCTGGAGAGCGCGATGATCGGCGCGCCCGCGTGCACGCGCCGCATGCTCTGGAGCAACAGCTCCGTGTCGCGCTTGGAGGTGGAGACGCTCATGATCACGAGGTCCGCGCGCGGGCTCGCAGCTGGAGCGGATGGCGAGTCCAGTACGAGGTGTCCGGCGCCTCCCAGCCACTCGCGGAGCAGGCCGTACATGAGGTCGTCGACCTCGTAGAGGGCAATACGGGCCATGGCGCCGTTCGATCAGCCCGGTCGGCGCTGCGCCGTCGCCATTCCACGAATCATGGTGCGTCACCTCGCTGTGAAAGCCACGGTGACATCTCACCCGCCCCGCGTTCGAGCGCGATTTCGCTGCGGCGCGGGGATATTACGGCCGTAACGTGCTCGAGCGCGCCTCAACCCGTACGGCGGCCGCCGGCCAGCACGCTCGCCAGAGACTCCGCGAGATCCCGTTTCTGCACCGGCTTGCGTAGTATCTCGCTCACGCCAGCCGCGCCGGCGCGCTCGGCGAGATAAGCCCCGCCGTGACCGCTCATCAGCAACACGCGCACGCCGGCACGCGCTTTGCCGAGTTCGCGCGCGAGCTCAGTGCCGGGAAGCTCCGGCATCACCTCGTCCGTGAGCACGACATCGAAGCGCTCGGGATCGGCCTTGAAGGCGCGCAGGGCCGCGACGCTCGATCCAAAGCCGACCGGCTCGTAGCCGAGCTCCGCCAGCGTCTCCTCCGAGAGTGACACGAGCGCCGGCTCGTCATCGACGACCATGACCGTCTCACCGTGCCCGCGCGGCAGCTCCCGAGACTCACCCGCAGGGGCCGGGGCGGACTCCCGGGTCGCCGGCAGCCAGATGCGAAATGTCGTCCCCTTGCCGAGCACGCTCGCCACCTCGATGCCACCGCCCAGCTCCGTGGCGATGCCGTGCACGAGGGACAGACCGAGACCCGTGCCCTCGCCCACAGGTTTGGTCGTGAAGAAGGGATCGAAGATCCGGTCCAGGGCCTGAGGCGGAATGCCCGTGCCCGAATCACTGACCGTCAGCCGCGCGTAATCCCCGGCGGCGAGGCGACCGCGATGCAGCTGGCGCGGAGCCGATAGGGCGATCTCCTCGAGCGTCACGCGCAGAACCCCTCCCTCGGGCATTGCCTGCACCGCATTCGTGCACAGGTTCATCGTCACCTGATGCAGGCGTGTCTCATCGCCAATGATGGCGCAGTCGGCGGCGAGAAGCTGCTTCTCGAGTCGAACGTTGGGCGGCAGAGATCCTTGCAGCAGCCCGAGCGTCTCGGCGACCACGGCTTGGGCTCGGATCGGAACCCGCTCGGTGAGACCGGTGCGGCTGAAGCCCAGGATACGGTCGATGAGCGACCGCGCCCGGCCGGCGGCGTGCATGATGTTGTCCAGATAGCGGCGCTGGGAACTCCCCTCGGGCGCCTGTTGCTGCGCCAGCTCGCCGTAGCCGACGATCGCGCCCAGGATGTTGTTGAAGTCGTGGGCGATGCCACCGGCCAGCGTCCCGATGGCCTCCATCTTCTGCGCCTGCCGCAACGCCAGATCTCTCTGCTCGACGCGTCGCAACTGCCAGACCAGCGCCGCAATGGTCAGGGAGCCGAGCAGGACGAGCAAGAGCGTGCGTACCGCGCCGTGAATCGTCTCCTGCTTGACGCTGGCGAGCGCAATGTCTTCGTTCCGGGTGACGGCCACCAGGAGGGGCAGTGAAGGGACGGGCACGATGGCAATGAACTCCCGCCGACCGTCCATCGGGCTGCGGATCCGAAACGTGGCTCCCGGCCGCAGCGCCGTCAGCGCCTGAAATCTGCGTCCGATCAGCGCCGGCGCCGCGGGACGGCGCACGAGCAGTGTCCCATCGCTGCGCAGCAGCTCGACGGTGAACTTGCCCCTGAGCATCACGGCTGAATAGAGGCGGCTCAGATCCCCGAAGTCGACGACCGCGGTCACGATACCGGCGAATCGCCCCTGACCGTCCAGGATCTTGCGGGATACGATGACGGCCGATCGGCCCGACTGCGTGATCAGCGGTTGAGTGATGAAGAATTCGTCACCTGCCGAGCCTTGCTGCGCCGCGAAGTAAGGCCGCTGCGACAGGTTCTTGCCGATAGGTACCGTGTTGTCGGACGAGTATCTGACGATACCCTGCGCATCCATGATCCGCATTCCGCGCACTTGCGGCACGCTCGATACTGCCGCGGCCAGGACTTGATCGATCTGCCCGGGCGGCAGTTGCGTGTGGCCCGGATACCAGTCCGCGGTCCTCTGCAGGACGAGATCACACTCCGACCAGCTCCAGGCGGTCTGCTCGGCCAGCGCGCTCGCAAGGTTCTGGACCTCGCGATTCGTCGAAATGACGACGTGCTGGTACGCGCGCCATCCGTCATAGGCGGAGGACGCCGTGAACGCTGCAATGATGACCGCCCCGAGCAGAACTAACGCCAGACGCAGTCGCGCGTGCTCACCCGCATTTGCGGCCTCTCGCAGTTGTTCAATCACGCGTCGCATGACTCCGCACGCTGCCTGTCATCAGCCGCGGATATCGTACCAGAGCGCCCGGGCGCTGCCGTGCACCCCGGCGCCGCCGCGGCCGACTGTTGGCCCTCTTCACCGGCGGCCTCCACCGCCATGCATCCCGCGGAAGCCCGCGCCGCCCCCGTGGAAGCCCCCTGGCCTTGCGCCGTGAAAGCCTCCAAAGCCCGCGCCACGGCCCACGGCGAATCTCGCCGGGGCAGGTCCACGGGAGAACGAGTACTGATGAAATCCTCCTCCGCTGAAGCCTGCGCCATGACTGAATCCGCCCGGACGGCCGGATGCTCCGATACCGCGTGACACGTAGCGGTGGTGATGGAAGAAGACGCCATGATCATGCCAATCGGCTCCCCAATGATTCCAGCCCCATCCGTAGCCGCCAAACCCCCAGACCGGTATTCCGATGCCGAAGTAGATTCCCGGGCCGCCGATGAACAGGCCCGGGATCGGCGTCCAGTCCGGATACAACACGAGGGGCTCGCCGTAGACGAGCCACGGGTCGTAGTCAGGAACGTAGACTACCTCGGGATCGGCTGGCTCGATGACGATCACCTGCCCCTGGTTCGTGACATTCTCCTGCGGATTGCTCTCGAGGTTGCCGGCGCGCTCCGCTCGTGCGCGCATCTGTTGAATCGCGCTCATCACCGACTGCGAGTCGCGCACGTAGGCCTCGCCGAGAGAGGAGGTCCACGACAGGTTCTCATCCATCATCGACAGCACCTGCGGGAACTCCAACATCGCCTTGACGCTGTCATCCCACGGCTCGGCGTTCACCGCCGCGGCGAGAGCATGCCCTTTCAGTCTGGCGTGCGCCTGCATCCACCTGTCCGCCTCCACGATTTGGATCGGATAGGTTGCGGCGGCGAGAACCTGCGCGACCAGCGGGTCGGGGTATAGCGCAATGGGCGCTACGAGCTGGTCCACCTGTTCGACCGCGGCCGGCGTCGCCGGCGCCGCATCGGCAGCCCTCACCCAGAATACCAGGAAGGCCACGATGAGCAGATTGACCGCCACCGCGGTGGCGGCGGCAATGAGACGGGACGTTTTCATGATGTGACTCCTTCTTCGCTAGGAGCCGCAAGCGTGATTGCCGGCCGTGAGGAAGCCGTGTCAGCGGCCGCTACCGCCGTTTCAGCCGTAACCCGCTTCCCGCCGGATTTCAGTTGTAACCGCGCCGCGCAGAACTGATATCGACCCGTGCTCGCTCCGGGGAATACTCCTCAGTGCGCGCTGGCGCCGGCAGCATCGGCCCATGCGTTGGCAAACGGCCCATTCCCTGGAGATCGCCTGATGATGAGCAGCAAGACCCCGATGACGGCGGCACTGATCTGTGCAGCCGTGGCCTTCCACGGGCTGGCGCACGCGAGTCCGCCGGCCCGTCTTTTCCAACGCAGCCAGCGACCGCCCGGGGTCAGCTGGCCCTTGTTGCGCAGCCAGCCCCGCGACTGGACGCAGGGTCAGCCAATCGACCTGTCGGTTGCGCTGGGCCCGAGCAACCCGCGCTACGGCGGGCTGCGCGGGGCGCGGTCGCGGCTGGACGAATCGGCACCGTCGCTGACATCGACGAACACTGCCACAGGGTGGACTACCCCGCTCGGCCTGCGCCTTTCCATCCGCTGGTAGGGCCTCCGCACGCCCCGTTAACGCTGTACCCCCCTTTTTGAGGAGACACAACCATGAAGACTTCCATCCGTGCCGGCGCACTGCGCCGTGATCTTTCCCTCGCACTCGCATTCGCGCTCGGCGCGCTCTCGCTCGCGAGCAGTAACGTCCATGCCGCCAACCTCGACCCGGTCACGGTCTCCGCCCCCGGGATGAGGGTGGTAGGCCTGGATTCGGTGAGCGGTGCGCCGATCGAGAGGACCACGGCCGCCGCGGTAGTCAAGTTTGATCCGATGACCCTCACGACCAAGTCCGGTGTCGCGCTCCTCGAGGACAGCCTGCGCGTCGCCGCGCGGCGAGCCTGCAATGCCGCCGCGTCGCCGGATGTTCAGACCTGCGCGATTCGAGCCGTGCAGTCCGCTCAGCGCCAGGTCCACGCCGCCATCGCGCGTGCGCGGCGGGACACCAACGGCTGATAATGGAGCCCAGGCCAGCAAGTACCCAGAGGACCCGGTCATGCGCACGATAGAGTTCAGCAGCTTCGGTGATCCCTCCGTGCTGAAATTGACGGAGGCCCCGACCCCGGATATCGACGAGCAGTCCGCCCTGATCCGGGTGATGGCCGCGTCGATCAACCCAAGCGACGTCAAGAACGTCGCCGGTGCGATGAAACAGACCACCCTGCCACGCGTCCCCGGACGGGATTACGCCGGCGTGGTTGAAGCAGGGCCGGCGGAATGGCTCGGGGCCGCCGTGTGGGGGACCGGAGGCGATGTCGGCTTCACGCGCGATGGCACCCATGCGGAGCTGATCTCCGTGCCGCTCGCGAGCCTGCGCCGCAAACCCGACAGCCTCACTTTCGACCAGGCGGCATCGGTCGGCGTCAACTACGTGGCGGCCTGGTGCGGCATCGAAGCCGCCAGCCTGCGGGCGCGGGAGACTCTGTTGCTGATCGGTGCCGGCGGCGGTGTCGGTGCTGCGGCCGCCCAGATCGCCCGGCATCGCGGTGCCCGCGTGATCGGGGTCGACCAGCGCCTGCCGCCCCCGGATGCGCCGATCCATGCCATCGCAGAGAAGCTGATCATCGGTACCGAGGATCTGCCGGCCGAGGTCCGCAAGGCCACGGGCGGCCGGGGCGCCGATGTTGTGTTCGACCTGGTGGGCGGCATCATGTTCCGCAGCGCCGTCGACAGCCTCGCCCTCCGGGGCCGGTTGATCGAGCTTGCCGCGACCGGCCGGCGCGAAGTGAGCTTCGATCTCGCGGATTTTTATCACAATGAGAGCCGGCTCTTCGGCGTCGATACTCTGAAGCGCGATCTGACCGCCTCGGCCGAGGTGCTGGATGCCCTGACACCCGGGTTCGTCGCCGGTGATTATCGGGCCGCCCCGCTCGGCGAAACATACAAGCTGACCGAGGCACAGTCGGCTTACCGCCAGGTCGCGGCCGGAGCCGCGGGCCGTATCGTTCTGCGGCCGCAGGAATAGAGCGGCAGGCAGGCATGCCCGGCTATCTCATCTCCCTGGTCATGGGCCTGGCCGTAGGGGTGGTGTACGGACTCATGCACGTGCGCTCCCCGGCCCCGCCGCTGATCGCGCTCGTCGGCCTGTTGGGCATGGTGCTGGGGGAGCAGGCGATCGTTGCCGTCATTGCCCTCGCTGGCCGCCACTGATGCGCCAGCTGGCTCACGGAACCTCCAGCAGCTGCAGCTTGTGAGGTGCGTCGGCGGGCACCTTCAGATAGGTGACGCCACCGAAATGGTCACCGCCGATCGTCCAGCAGGCAGCACGGCACCGGCGCAGCGCCGTGAGGCTCCGGACCTGGGGGAGAGACCGGCCATCGAGCCTCACGGCCTGGGCAATCAAGCGCTCCACGGCGAACACGTAGTGTTTCAGATCGGGATTGTAGGTTCCTTTCGGCGCAGCCGTCTCGATATCGACCGTATGGCCGCTCGATTGCACGGTGATGCGCTGAAGGAAGTACACGCCGTGTTCGTACGCATACGTCTCGCCGTCGTCATCGTAATAATCGAATGAGGTGGGCGCTGCGGCAGGAAAGACACTTACCGTCAGTGTAGTGAGGGGATGCTCGCCGACGTGGTCCATAACCTGCTGCGTAGGAATGATCGCGCCCTGGCGGATGAAGAGTGGGATGTCGGACCAGGTCTTGCTGTCGACGGGCACCGTGATCGTTCGCCCGCCGAGATAAATCGCACCGGAACTCCAGCTCGTCCAGACCCCCCGCGGCAGGTAGATGCGCTGCTGCTGCAAGTCCTGCTGAACGACCGGCGACACGAGCAGCCAATCGCCGAACATCCACGCAGCGCTCTCATTACGCACATGCGGATCCTCCGGCCAGCCGAAGACCAGCGGCCGCACCAGACCGATCCCCGTCTCGGTAGTCCGCCAGGCGTAGGAGTAGATGTAGGGCAGTAACGCGTACCGCAAGCGGATCGCGCGGGTCGCGGCTCGCTCGGCAATCGGACCAAAGAGCCATGGCTGGCGCCGCTGGCCATGATCGCCGTGCACGCGGAATATCGGCGCAAAGGCATCGAATTCGATCCAGCGGGCGTAGTTCTGCGGACCGGGGCGTCCATGGAAGCCGCCGCCGTCCATCCCCCACCACATTTCGCCGACGTCGATCGCACTCAGCATCCGCGGGCGCTGCTCCGCCATGCTGCGAAAGCCGGTGTTGATGTCCCCGGACCAGAGCCCATAGGCGTAGCGCTGCGCTCCCAGCCAGAAGTTGCGATTGAGCGACCACACCCGCTCGTCCGTATGGCGCCGCTGCCCATCGAATAGTGCGCGCTCCATGTTGAGGAACTCCGTATCGTCGCCGTTCTCGTCGGCTTCGTCGTTCCACCAGCCGACGATCCCGGTGTCGAAGCTGTGCGCCAGGGCCGGGTTGAAGAACCACGCGCGCGCGGCCGGCTGGTCAAAGTCGAGGTCGCGCACGAGCTCATGCGAAAAGTAGTCGATGCTCGGCTTCTCGCTGGTAACCCAGAGGCGATGCGCGCTTGCATACCGGCCCTCCGCCGTTGCGACGTGAATGCGCGGCTTCATGATGCCGATCAGGTGCACGCCCAAGCCCGCGAGCTCCCGATCGAGCCTGCCGCTCGGGCCGTCGGGAAACTTCTGCGCATTCCAGCGGAACTCGCCGTCACCATCCTGACCCCAGGCCTTCCAGTCGAAGTCGAGCGAGAACGCATCCAGCGGGATGTGCCGCGAGCGATAGCCGTGGACGATGTCGAGCAGCTGCGCTTCGTCGATTCCCCACTGGCTGTTGATGAAGCCCAACGACCACTTCGGGAAGAGCGGCGCATGACCGCTCAGGTCGGCGACGGCCGCGAGGATCGACTCGGGGGGCCCCGCGATCAAATAGAAGTCGGGATCGGGTCGCGACAGCCTTGCGACGCTCATGCGGGCCGAGTGCAGATCGAACCTTGCGCCCCTGCTGTCCACGAGCACGCCGAAGCCCGCGGTGCTCCACACCAATGGCGCGCCGGCGTTGCCCTGCTCTCCGGCCCTCGCGACCTGAACTCCTGTGCGCAGCAGACCAGTCCCGGGATGCTGGTAGATGTTGAAGCCACCGATACCATAGAGAGGCGAGCCAGCCGCGAAGCGCACCGTCAACCCTCCGTTGCGCAGGGCCTGCAGGTGGGGCGCGACGAGGAGCGGCTCGTGCTTGCCGCCCGCGAAGAGCTCGAGAGTCTGGGCCGCCGGATCGAAGATCACCCGGACCGCCCCGGTGGTCAACACGATTTCATGGCCGCGGTGATGCACCTCAGCCACGCAGAAGGGGCCTGGCGCCTCGGGCGCCATCACGAGCGTGGCAGCCGTCGCCTTCTCCTGCGGGAGGAAGTGGACGTGCAGCACATTATTCCTGACCAGGCACAATTCCAGGTTGCCACGGTCGAAAGGGACATGGATCGGCGCCTGAGTCTGCGCCCAGGAAACCGATGCCATGAGCATCGATGCGGCGGCGGCGAACGGGCACCGCGGATACCAACGGGTTATCGGCATGGATCTGGTGGAGCTCAGACTGAAGAGCCGCCGAGAAAGGTCGCGAGATATTTATCGTGCTGCGGTTGCTCGAGCACCTTGCGGCGGATGAGCTCGAGCGAACGGGCGATTTCCGCTTGCAGCCGCTGCGGGGAGATCCGGCCGATGGTCGGAGGCAGGCTCTCGGGCACGATGCCGAGGCCGCTGAAGAGCACTCGCCAGCTGTCCGGCAGGAATGTCTCATCCTCCATGGGCACGATGTGCCCGCGCGCGCGGAAGGTCGCGACTTTATGCCGCAGCGTGTCCGGCATCTGCAACTCGCGGTTACGCTCCCAGAAAGGCCCATCGAACGCTGAGAGTGCGTAAAGAGCGCATTGGAAATCACGGATGCGCTCGAAGCGCGAGCGCATGATCCGGTTGTATTCGCGGCGCTCCGCGCTGAAGTCGCCGGCGACCGGAAACAGGGTCAGCAGGTGCACGATTCCGAGCTGCAGGGCGTGGATGCCGACATCGTGAATCGGATCGAAGACACACGCCGCCTCCCCCACCCCGATGCAGTTTCCCTGCCACGGAGCCTCCCGGATGCCGGGCTCGACGGTGCGCAGCGCGGTGTCTGCCAGGTCGATCCCAGCAGCAGCCGTGGCGGCCGCCAAGGCGTCGTCGTCACTCCCGATGTCGCAGGCATGCACGATTCCGGTTGCGGCTCGCGTCGGATGGAGCGTCGTCCAGCCGTGAGGCCCGATGCGGATTTCCGCGAACGGCGGGATCGAGGTAAAGGCCGGCGCGCGCGCGCAGAGCACGCGCTTGGCGGCCAGCAAATGTCTCCAGGACTGCCGTGCGACTCCGAGAGCCCCGTCGAGGAGCACAGCATCCGCACCGCTGGCATCCACGAAGAGATCAGCCTGCAGTCGCCGCGCGCCATCGAGTGACAGCGCCGTAATCGCGGATTCCTCCCCGCGGCGCTCCACGACGACCTCCCGCGCCACGTGCATCCCGACACCGTGTGCTTTCGCAATGGACTTCAGCAGCAGCGCGTACGGCTCGACGTGCAGATGGTAACCGTAGTCAGTGCGCCCAAATGCATAAGAGGCGGCGTCCGGGACCAGCATGCGCCCGTTTTGCGCCGCCACCGCCGTCAGGCAGAAGCTCTGCAGCGGCACGTTGAGTCCCTGTCGCCGCGCCTGCCGCCAGAGATGGAAGAACTCGATGTCCTCGATCGGCCTGCCGTGGGACCCCCAGGCGTGAAAGAATGAAGGGCATTTCACGGAGCCGGTGGCGAAGTTCTGTCCAAACGAAAAAGCGCTCGAGGCTTCGAGCAGGACCTCCGCCTCGCCGATGCCCAATTTCGCATGCAAAGCCTCCAGTGGAGGCAGCGTTGCGGCGATGTCCGACGGATGCAGCCGACTCGGTAGCTCGACGGCCTGGACCGACAATCCCGAGGGACCGAGCGCACGGGCAAGCGCGACGGCCGCCAGCCACAGATCTACGTCGCGCCCCACCACGATGACAGATGCAACCCCTCGACCGGCCGTCATACGGTGGCCCCCGCCAGACTCTGCTCCTCGGACGCCACGCAATGAGCGGCCAGGTAGTCACCATGCGACTGCATACGGCCGACCGCCGTGTGGATTCTCGCCCGGAAATCCGCCAGTTGCTTCTCGAGGCCGTCGAGCGGCAGCCCGTCGGCCAGACGATCGTACCCGTTTGGGACGATGCCCTGCCCGGCGAATACCGCAAGCCAGCTGTCGCGGCTGAACAGTCCGAACTCGTAGTTGGGAAGCGCGGCGCGGGAACGGAACAGGTCGAGCTTGTGGCGCAGACTCTCGGGCAGTGTCATGGAGCGCACGAAATCCCAGAGAGGCTCGCCGAAACGGCGATTGGCCGTGTAGTGCAGCACGAGAAAGTCCCTGATGCGCTCGTACTGCCACTCGGCGAGGCGGTTGAATTCGGCAACGAGACGGGGATCGATCCCGCCCGCGCGACGGTCCGGCATGAGATGGAGCAAGTCGATGATGGCCGCCTGAATCAGATAGATGCTGGTGGACTCGAGGGGCTCGAGAAATCCGCTGGCGAGGCCCATGGCCACGCAGTTCCCCGTCCAGGCACACGCGCGCCGCCCGGCTGAGAAGCGCAGCAGGCGCGGCTCGCCCATCGCCGGCGCTTCCAGACCCGCGAGCAGACTCGCCGCCGCCTCGTCCTCACCTATGAAGCGGCTGGAAAAGACATACCCGTTGCCCGTGCGGTGTTGCAGCGGTATCCGCCAGCACCAGCCACCTCTGCTCGCGGTTGCACGGGTGTAGGGCACCAGCGGATCGGCGCGCGGCGTTGCCACCGCGAGCGCGCGATCACACGGCAGCCAGTGCGTCCAATCCTGCCAGGGAACCCCCAGCGCGCCCCCGAGCAGCACGGCCCGGAATCCCGAACAGTCGATGAAGAGATCGCCCTCGATACGAGCTCCCGATGTCAGCACCAATTCCGTCAGGTTCCCCGTCTCCGGGTGCCGGCGAACCTCCCTGACCCGGCCCTCGACTCGCCGGGCACCACGCTCGGTGGCCCAAGAGCGAAGGTACGCAGCGTAGAGCCCGGCGTCGAAGTGATACGCGTAAGAGTATGTCGAGCGGATCGACCTGGACTCCGCCTCGGGCGGCTCGAAGACGTTGCTCAGCGCCGCAGCCACCGAGAACGAGTAGTCCTGCAGGGGCGCGCACTCGAGGCCAGCGAGCCGTGCCCGGAACCAGTGATGCTGGAATTCCACGCCGCCCCAGGGCTCGCCGAACGCGCCGAACGGATGGACGTAGCGCTCACCGTCGCGGTCCCACCCGCAAAACTCGATACCGAGCTTGAAGGTCGCCCGGGTCCGGCGCATGAAATCGGACTCGTCGATCCCGAGCAGCTCGTTGAATCCTTTGATGCTCGGCAGCGTCGCCTCCCCGACTCCGACGGTTCCGATCTCGTCCGACTCCACCAGCGTGATTCGGTAGTCCTGCGCCGGCAGCTGCCGGCGCAAAGCCGCTGCACACATCCACCCCGCCGTCCCTCCGCCCAGGATGACGATGTGCAGCGGCGCCGAGCCGTTACCTCTCGCAGACTGTCCGCTCACCTGCGCACACTCAGAACTTCGCCCGAATGCCCAACTGATAGCGGCGCCCCACCCGCGTCCATGCCGAGTCCATGTATACCGGCCTGGCCCCCGGAGTCGCCGACGAGTCGCCGAATATCTCCTGCTGATAGACCGTCGTCGTATCCAGAATGTTCGCCACATCGAACGACAGCGCCACGTGCTCACCGATCGAATAGCGCAGCGAGCCGTCGAGATAACCCGATGACTTCTGGAATACGGGCAATCCAATGCAGCAGTCGAGGTTGTCAGTGAGGAAGCGCGAGCGCCAGTTGTACGCCAGGCGGGCTCCGAAGGGACCGTAGTCATACAGCCCCACGAGGTTGAAGGAGTTCTTGGAAACGCCAGCAAGCTGGTGGGAGTCGATCACCACGCCTCCCTGCGTGTTCACGCCGGCGCCGAACGAGCCTTGTCCACCCACGAGGGGGTTCGGATTGTCGATCAGGTTGGTATTATTGATTCCCGACTGCTCCACATAGGTGTACGTGGCCTGCATGCCGAGCCCCTTGAGGAACCCCGGCAGGAACTTGAAATAGGTCTCGAAATCGAGCTCCGCGCCCTTGAGAGTGCCGCCGTCCTTCACATTGACCGGCTCGGTGACCTGCACGGCCTGGGTCGAGCCGTTATTGGTGAAATCCTGCGTCGTCTGTGCGTCACCTTGCGCGTCCGACAGCTTCTTGTAGAAGAAATCGACCGTCGCGGCTCCGGTCGCCGAGAAGTAGCGCTCGAACGACAGATCGAACTGATTCGCCGTCTCGGGCCGAAGTCCCGCGTTGCCCGCATTCGCCTGGAAGAGGAAATTGTATCCGACCACGTTTGCGGGAATGTGCGCCGCGCTCGGCGAGTTGTACACGATATAGGGCGAGCTCGCCGTCTGGTCGATGGTGGGCGCGTTGATCTGCACGTAGTTGCGCAGCAGGCCGATATCCGGGCGGCTCATCGCCTTCGAATAAGCGAAGCGGATGAAGTCCTCGGGATCCAGGCCGAAGCGGACATTGAAGCTGGGCAACGCGTGGGTGTACGCGTACCTCACCGTGCCCGGCGTGCCACCGCTGTTTGCGAACGCCAGGTCGCCTGGCGTGAGATAGCAGCTCGCGTTGACTATGTTGTCGCCCGAGAGCGGCGTGCCGCACGGAGCCAGACTGGTGAGCTCGGTGGAGGCGGGATATTCGTCGCTGCCGGTGCTGAACTCCTCCGTCCGCACGACACGCACACCGAGATTGCCGACGACATTGACGCGCCCGAGATTCGCATCCTCACCGCCGAAGTTCAGCATGACGTAGGCGGCCTTGGTCCGCTCCTCGAGCTGCATGACTTCGGACGGCAGGTAACAGTCAGTGGTGCCCTGTCGGTCGCAGATCTGCGTGTATCCCGGTGGGATGGGCGAGTTTGTCGCCGCGCCATTCAGCGAGGAGATGACCTTCGGAAAATTCGTGATGGTCGCGTTGTTCATGAACACGAGATTGCCGTTGGGGTAGACGCTGCCGTTGTAGAAGGAATTGAAGTTGTTGGTACCCCAGATGCCGGCTCCGTAGCCGTTGAACTCGGCCTGGCCGCCGCCGCAGCCCGCCGGATAAGGGGCCGGCGCCGTGTTGTCGGCGTTGAACCCGGGTCCGTTGCAGTTCCAGCTGGCCGCGATCGGCGTCCAGTTGAACGCGGAGTAGCGCACGTCCTGCCGGCGATCCGCGAATCGGACGCCGGTGGCGAGCGAATCCAGCCACGATCCGGGATTGATGTCGTACGTGAGGCCGCCGCGATAGGCCTGCTCCGTGCCGCCATCGTTTTCGTCGTGCCCCTGGATGAACGGAATCCAGTAGTTGTGGGGGTTCGAGAGCCCGCCGGGCGCATAGTTGACATTCGACCCGGGCAGCAGCGTGATCTGCGGCGTGCCGTCCGAGTTCGTGCTGTACTGGTAGTTCGCCATCGAGCCGGTCGCAACCAGGATATCGTTATTGGTTACATAGGACTTGACGTACTGCGCGTCGAAGCGGCTGTGCAGGCGGGACGTGATGTCCCACTTGACGTCGGCCGAGAAGTCCTTCTCACCCTCGGCGTGATCGAAGTCCCGCGTCTCGTTCTGAAAATACATGCCATCCTGCAGCGTCGAGCACGTGAATCCGGCCGCGCAGTCGTTGACGAACGGCTCGCCGGGAACGGCGGAGCCGGTGTTGATGTCGTCCTGCAGGTTCGGTGAATAGCTATTGAGCCAGCTGCCGTGAGGCTGCACGATGGTCCCCGACTCCAGCATTCCGTTCGGGCCGAAAACCAGCGGCCCCGTGCCGTCGGCCGCCGTCACTATCGAACTGCCGCGCGGGTCGAACGCGGGCGTGCCGTAGTAGGTGCCGTCGAGAATCGCGTGGCTCGCGTCCTCGAGCCAGGCGTTGTGATAAATCGAATCCGTGTACTGCAGCGTGGCGAGCACCGTGTTGGCGGGGTTCTGGTATTGGGCGGCCCCTGAGAACCCGAAGCGGTGGCGATTGTAATCGACCTGCGAATAGCGTATCCCATCCGGGACAAACGCCCAGCCCGTGCCGCCGAAGGGGTTCGAGGTGCATGGTATGCTGCCGTCCGCGTTCACGATGGCGTGGGTCGCGGTGCCATAGCCCGATGAGCAGTACGTGTCGATCTTGTCATCGATCACGCTCTCGGTTCGCGTGATCACGTGCGAGGCAGAGTAGTCGCCGAGCAGGCCGAAGCGGCCGATATCGGTATTCCAGGAGTCGCTGCCGAGCACCGAATAGGCCGGCTCCGTCTTACCCCCGCGGTCGTCATAATCGCCCTCGCCGGAAGCGACGAGCACCGGGCCCCGCTGATCGAATGGCAACCGCGTGACGAGGTCCACGGTTCCCGCGAGACCGCCCTCGATCATGTCGGCGGTCTGGTTCTTGTAGGCATCGATCCGGCTCAGGAGATCCGGCGAGACATCGTTGAATTCCAACCCGCGGCCCGAATCGGCCGTGAAGGCATCGCGGCCGTTGAATTCGGTACGGACCAGCGGCAGGCCGCGAATGAGAACGCCGGTGGGCTCACCGGAAGGGTGGGTGCTGTCGTCGTCGGACTGCAGACGGCTGACGGTGATACCGGGCAGGCGCTCCAGAGACTCCGAGGCCGACTTGTCGGGAAAAGCGCCGATGTCCGTCGCGGTGACCGAATCCACGATCGTGGCCGCTTCCCTCTTCAACCTCAGGGCGCTTGAAATCGCCTCCTTCTGGCCGACGACGATAACCTCCGCCAGCACTTCAGTCTGGGCGTCGGTCGCCGGGCTGCTGGCTGCCGCGGCGCCGTCCGCGGCGGATTTGGCGACTCTGATCGGCGCGCCCGTTGACTTGCCCGCCGGGTTCGTCTTGCTCTTGAGCGCTTTCGGCTGTGGCTGCGGTTGCGAGGCGATGCCTGCCTTTGCCTGGTCGGCGCCCGCCGCATACGGTGCCGCCGCGAGGGCGAGTCCGGACGCGCAGGCCAGCGCCCGCAATACGGCACGATGAACGGCGCTCTTGGTCGTCTTCACGATTACCCCCTCAGCTCGTGTGTCTTGCGTAGCGGCTTCGGCGCACCCCGCGCACGAGCCACTTGCTATTACGACCAACGGCAGGGGAAAAACCCCCGCTTCATTTTTCTGCAGTCGGATCCAACTCCCCGGCTTTCGAGACTCGGATGGGGGTTGCCGCCGCGTCGCGTGTCGTATTTGAGGTGGGATCGATTCGGCTAGAACTTCGCCCGGATTCCGAGCTGGTAGCGGCGCCCGGCCCGCGACCACGCCGAGTCCATGTAGACCGGCTTTGCTCCGGGCGTCGCCGCGGAGTCGCCGAAGATCTGCTGCTGGTAGACCGTGGTCGTGTCGAGAATGTTCGCGACATCGAACGTCAGCGCGACGTGTTGGCCTATCGAATAGCGCAGCGAGCCGTCGAGGTAGCCCGCCGCTTTCTGGAATATGGGCAGGCCGATGCAGCAGTCGAGATTGTCGGTGAGATAGCGGGAGCGCCAGTTGTAGGCCACGCGAACCCCGAGGGGACCGTATTCATACAGACCCACGAGATTGAAGGAGTCCTTGGAAACGCCCGCGAGTGTGTGGGAGTCGATCACGACACCCCCCGCCGTACTCACCCCGGCGCCATAGGAGCCCTGTCCGCCCACCAGGGGATTCGGATTGTCGACCAGGTTCGTGTTGCTGATTCCCGACTGCTCCACATAGGTATAGGTGGCCTGCAGTCCGATTCCCTTGAGGAGCCCCGGCAGGAACCTGAAATACGTCTCGTAATCGAGCTCCGCGCCGCTCAGCCTGCCGCCGTCGTGCACGTTGACCGGACCTGTGATCTCCACAGCCTGCGTCGAGCCGTTGTTGGTGAAATTGCGCGTGAACCTCGAGTCCCCGAGGGCGTCCCACAGCTTCTTGTAGAAGAGATCGAGCGTCACGGCTCCCGTGGCCGAGAAGTAGCGTTCGAAGGACAGATCGAACTGGTCGGCAGTCTCAGGCCGAAGTGCCGTGTTGCCCGCATTGGCCATGAAGACGAAATTGTACCCGACCACATTCGCGGGAATGTGCGCCGCGGTCGGTGAGCTGTACACGACGTAGGGAGAGTCCGGCGAAGTGTCGATGCCCGGCGTGGTGATCTGCACGTAGTTGCGCAGGAGGCCGATATCCGGGCGGCTCATCGCCTTCGAATAGGCGAAGCGGATGAAGTCCTCGGAATCGAGGCCGAAGCGGACATTGAAACTCGGCAACACATTCGTGTAGGCGAACAGCGCCGTGCTCGGCGAGCCGCCGCTGTTTGCAAAGTCCACTATGGCCGGAGTCAGATAGCAGCCCGGGTTGACGACGCTGCCGGCGGCCGGAGCAGCCGGAATACTGTCACACGGAGGCATGGTCACATCGGTGGCAGGAGGAAACTCGACGCTGCCGCTGCTGACCTCCTCCGTTCGCACGACACGAGCACCGACGTTGCCCACGACGTTGATACGCCCGAAGATATGCGCGTTGTCGCCGCCGAAGTTCAGCATGAGGTAGGCGGCCTTGGTCCGCTCCTCGACGTGCATGACCTCGGACGGCAGGAAGCAGCCGTCCACCGTGGCGCCCTGTCTATCACAGATCGGCACGTATCCGGGCGGGATGGGCGAGTCGGTCGCGGCGCCGCTCGTGGCCTGGATGACCCGATCATAGTTCGTGATGGTCCCGTTGTTCATGAACACGAGATTGCCGTTCGGATAGACGCTCCCGTTGTAGAAGGAATTGAAATTCTGAGTGCCCCAGATGCCGGCGCCGTAGCCGTTGAATTCCGCCTGTCCGCCGCCGCACCCCGCCGGGTACGGCGCGGGCGTCGTGTTGTCGGCGTTGAACCCGGGTCCATTGCAGTTCCAGCCGGCGGCGATCGGCGTCCAGTTGAACGCCGAATAGCGCACATCCTGCCGGCGATCCGCGAATCGGACGCCGGCCTCGAGGGAGTCCAGCCAGGAGCCGTGCTTGAGATCGTAGGTGAAGTCGCCGCGATACGCCGTCTCGGTGCCGCCGTCGTCTTCCATGTGCCCCTGGATGAACGGAATCCAGTAGTTGTGCGCGTTCGAAAGACCCCCTGGCGCGTAGTTGACGTTGGAGCCCGGAAGCAGAGTGATCTGGGGTGTGCCGTCCGAGTTCAGGCTGTACTGATAGTTCGCCATGGAGCCGGTCGCAACCAGGATATCGTTGTTGCTCACGTAGGCGTTGATGTATTGGGCATCGAAGTCGCTGTGCAAACGGGACGTGATGTCCCATTTGACGTCGGCCGCGAAGTCCTTCGTGCCTTCCGAGTGGTCGAAGTCCCGCGTCTCGTCCTGGAAATACAGACCGTCCCGTTGCGTCGAGCACGTGAATCCCGGTCCACAGTCGTTCACGAACGGCACCCCCGGCACGGCCGAGCCGGTGTCGATGTCCTGCTGCAGGCTGGGGGAGTCGCTGTTGAGCCAACTGCCGTGGGGCTGCGTGAGGGTTCCCGATTCCAGCATGCCGTTGGGAGCGAACACCAGCGGGCCCGTGCCGTCGGCTGGACCGAGGATCGTGCCGCTGCGCGGGTCGAACGCGGGCGTGCCGTAATAGCTGCCGTCGAGGATCGCATGGCTCGCGTCCTCGAGCCACGCATTGTGGTAGACCGAATCCGAGTATTGCAGGGTTGCCAGCACCGTGTTCGAGGGGTTCGCGTATTGGGCCGCGCCGGTCACGCCGGTGCGATGGCGATCGTAATCCACTTGCGAATAGCGTATGCCGTCCGGCACGAACGCCCAACCCGAGCCGCCGAAGGGATTCGACGTGCACGGTATGCTGCCGTCGGGGTTCACGATGGCGTGGGTCGCCGTTCCGTAGCCCGACGAGCAGTACGTATCGATCTTGTCCATGATCACGCTCTGGGTGCGCGTGACGACATGGGAGCGGGCGTAATCAGCGAGCAGTCCGAAGCGGCCGATGTCCGTGAACCACGAATCGCTGCCCAGCACTGAATAATCGGGCGTCAGTTTGTTCGAGCGATCGTCGTAGTCGCCCTCCGCGGAGCCGACCAGGATCGGTCCCTTCTGGTCGAACGGCACCCGCGTAACCAGGTTCACGGTGCCCACGAGGCCGCCCTCGATCATGTCCGCCGTCTGGTTCTTGTACGCCTCTATCCGGTTCAGGAGCTCCGGCGAGATATCGTTGAAATTCAGCCCGCGTCCGGAGTCCGCAGAGAACGTATCGCGGCCATTGGCCTCGGTGCGGACCTGCGGCAGGCCGCGGATGAGAACGCCGGTCGGCTCGCCGGAAGGATGCGAGCTGTCATCGTTCGACTGCAGCGAATTGACGGTGATACCGGGAAGACGCTCGAGAGCGGATGCGGCCGACTTGTCGGGAAAGGCGCCGATGTCGTCCGCGCTCACCGAATCGACGATCGTGCCGGCGTTCTTCTTGAGGCGCAACGCGTTGGATATCGATTCCTGCTCGCCGACCACGATGACTTCCTGGAGCGAGGTGGAGACGGTTTCGGCCGCGGAGCTGTCGCTCTGCGCCGGACCGTCCGCGGCGGAATTGGCCAGCCGGAGCGATTTGCTCGCATCGTAGGCGGAGCCCGTCGTGCCTTTCTGTGGAGCTGCGGGCGCGCCTTGTGACTTGCGGGCGGGGCTCGTGCCATCCGCCGCGGTGGCCGGACGAATCGTTGCCGTGCTGTAGTTGCTGTATACGGCCTTGAGGCCGGTGCCCTGCAGCAACTCTTCGAGTGCCATGTGCTTCTCGAGCTGTCCGTGCACCGGATGCGCCACCGCATGATCGACCGCGGCATAGAGATAGAGCAATTGCATCTTTGCCTGGCTGGCAAAGGTTTTGAGCGCTTTCGGCAGCGGCTGAGCGGCGATGTCGAACTTCGCCTGGTCGGCGATCGCCGCATGCGGCGCGGCGGCCAGAGCCAATCCGGAGGCGCAGGCCAAGACCTGTAATACGGCCCGATGAATGGCGCTGGCGTTATCGCGTCGGCGCTTCAATGTAGACGCGGTCAGGACCGTCTCGCCGAACCGTCATGCCGAACCCGTCATGCAGAACCGTCAGCAGCGCTTCCGCCCCCTCGGGACTGGTACGGAAAGTACCGCCGACGCGCAGCTTGCGCAGCGCGGGGTCGCTGAACTCGATCTTCAGGCTGGTATAGCGCATGAGCTCGTCGGCGACGTTGCCGAGCGGCTCGTTCTCGAAATCCACGCTCCCCTGACGCCACGCGAGCAGTCGCGTGAGCTGAGCCTCATCGAGGTCCCTCAGCGCCTCGGCACGTCCATGGACCTTGAGCTGCTCGCCGGCACTCACGGATGCCCCGGCGCTCATGGCGGCCGCGTCCGGCAGGTCGCCGGAGCCGGAGTGGAGAACTTTGACCGCGCCCTCGCTGACCGTCACCACTACGCCGCTCGGCGCGAGATACACGTTGAAGGCGGTACCTACGTCGCGCACCCAGGAGTTGCCGGCATGTACCCAGAAAGGACGGTTGACGTTGTGCACAACGCTGAAGAAGGCTTCGCCGCGATCGAGAAACACGACCCGGACATCCGGCGTGTACTCGACGTGGGCCTTGCTGTTGGAATTGAGCTTGAGCGTCGAGCCGTCGGAAAGCGCTACCGTGGTCTGCTCACCGACCGCGGCCTGGAAGGTGGAATCATCCTGCTGGCGCAGGGCCCAGACCGCAACGAGCGCAATCGCCGCGAAGCTGGCGGCAGCCGCGACAGCCGTCGTCCAGCGCTGGCGGCGAGGACGCGGCGCTGAAGCCGCGTTCATTGCCTGACCGAAATACACGGCACGCACCAGCGGGCCGGACTTCTCGAGCTCCCGCCACGTGCCGCAGAGCGCGTCATACGCCTTGCCGTGCGCGGGGCTGATGCGCAGCCAGTCGGCGAACCGGTTGCGATCCTCCGCGGACGCGTCATCGGCGTTCAAGCGCGCGAACCAGACGCTCGCCTCGCGCTCCGCCCCCTCTCGATTGGCAAGGCGGCCTACTTCAACCACGGTCCGGCCTCCCTGCCTCATAGCGTCTCTGCAGATAGCTGTGGGTGTCTTTCAGCCCCCGCGCGATGTGCTTCTCCACCGTCTTGACGGAGATACCCAGGCGTTCCGCGATTTCCTTGTAGCAGCATTGGTGAAAAACCCGCAGCGTGAAAGCGGCACGGCACTGCAGAGGCAGGCGGTCTATGGCCTCCTGGATCAGCCGGTTGCGTTCGTCTTGAAGGATCTCGGCCTCGAGCGGATCACTCCCGGATTCGACCCCCGAGGCGGCGATTTCCCCCAGCGCACCTTTCTCGACGGTGCGCTGATGGCGGTACTCGTTGGCAGCGAGGTTGCGCGCGGTCGAAAAGAGGAAGGCCCGCAGCGTCCGGACCGAGTCGCCTTGCCGGTAGGTGCGCAGAAACGCCTCCTGGACGATCTCTTTCGTCGTTTCAGTCGAACCGACGAAGCGCCGGATGTACCGGTGCAGCGCGTCACGGCTCTCGGCGAAAAGACTGGTGAAGACCTCGGCGCGAGTATCGGTTGCCTTGGGCATGGTAGTAGTTTTCTGCGCCGACCTACATTACCCGCCGCGCACCGCCCCGGCAACTTTCGAATGTCGGGTGGGGGGTTTTGCCGTGTCGAGTGTCGTAGCCAGCCGGCGATGACCCCGGCGGCTACCATGCCCGCCAGGGGCCCATGCATGGCATGAGGCTGCCCTACTTCACCCGCACCCCGCGCGACGTCACTCCGGCGACGCCCGATATATCCGAGCAGATTGCGATGAGACGGTCCTGTAGCTCCGTATCCTGCGACTGCGGGTTCGGCCGCATTCGCTTCAGGTGATAGAAGTAATGACCGGTGACATTGGCCTTCGGGTCGTCTCCGGCGGCCAGCCAAACCTGGGTCAGATGGGCCTGATCCATGTCATCGGGCGCGCCCGCACCGCCCATCTTCGTCGGCACCCAGCCGGGTTCGAGTGAATTCGAGAAGACCTCCGGCCAGCGTCGCGCGATGGCGAAAGCGAGCATCGCGTCGTGGAGCTTACTCTCTGCATACGCGGCCGAGCCGTTCCACCGGCGCTTCTTCCAGAGGATATCGTCGAGGTTCGCGTCGGCGTGGTGGTGCATACCGGAGCTCAGGTAGACGAGCCGCTTCGGCCGGTCGATGAGCGCCGTCAGGATGTAGGCTGACAGCGTGTTGATTGCAAATACATGCGGCAGGCCGTCAGCTGTAACGCGGTGGCTTTCGCGGTAGCCAACCGCCGCGTTGTGCACCACAGCGTCGAAGCGGCCGAGCGCGTTGACCTGGGCCGCGACGTCTTTGGCACCGGCAATCGTCTCCAAGTCGCCGATTGCGATCGCCTCGGCCCGAGGGAGCGCCGCGCGTGCCTCTTCCGCTCGCGCGGCGTTGCGGGCGTGAAGCACGACGGTGTGGCCCTTGCTGACGAGCAGCTCCGCGGCCATCAGGCCAAGGCCGGTGGAAGACCCCGAAATGAAGATGCGCGACATGATCAGGTTCCTTCGTTGACGGTTACGGTTGGCGGTTACGGGAGGTGGCTGCAAGCACTGCGCCGAACAGCGCGCAGGCGCCACCGAAAAGGTAGACTCCGGCGTAGCCAAACCAGCCGGCGATGGCGCCCGCGACAGGGCCAGAGACGCCGTAGGCGATGTCGAGAAACGCAACGAACGCGCCCATCGCGCTTCCGCGGTTGGACGGTAACACGCGCTTCAGAGCTTCGACACTTTCTCGACCCCTACACGGGCCGGCCGTTCGAATGGGAGTTCATCCGCGGCAGCAAGTCCGTCGGCGTCCCAACCAGCGGTCCCCTCACATTCACCGATCCAAAATCGATGCTGCAGGAGTGCATCGCCGGCACGGGAGTCGCTCAGATCATCGGCTGGGGCGCTGCGCAATTACTGTCGGAGCGCCTACTGGTCGACATTTTTCCGGACTGGCATGGCGAGCGCTTCCCGCTCTTTTCCTTCCACCCGTCTCGGAAGCATCCCCCCGCGAAGGTCCGCGCTTTCGTCGATTTCTGCCTGGAGGTCGCAAAGGAGTCGAGCCAAATCCCCGTTGACGTGTAACCGTACAGTCTGTACACTCTATGCCATGCGGAAACCAATTCGAAAAGGCGCTGAGGAAGCGCGTAGTCAATTACCGGAGCTACTGACGGCCGCGCAGCAAGGCCGTCAGACGATCATCACTCGCCATGGGCGGCCGGTTGCCGTGCTGGCACCGGTCTCTGCATCTGGAGAAGCCCACGCTCAACGCTCACTGCTCCCCCTCGCCGGCAGCGGTCGCGGGTTATACGGCCGCGATAGCTCAGCGACCCTGCGCCGGCTGAGGGACGAATGGAATCGGTAAGCCTCGATGGCTTACCGGAGAACGCCCTTCTCCTAATTGACTCCGCCCCGATCATCTACGTGCTGGAAGATCATCCCGAGCTCGCCACGGGATTCAGGCCGATATTCGAGGCGCATGATGAAGGGCTAGTGCGTCTCGCAGTTACGACGGTGACGCTTGCGGAAGTGCTGACCGGACCCTTGAGCGCTCGCGACGAGGTCCTCGCCGAAAAGTACCGAGCCACCCTCAAGTCGTGGTTCGTCGTTGATTTGGACGCGGAGATTGCAGAGAGCGCAGCCAGGCTTCGCGCCGCTTGTAAGTTGAAGCTGGCGGATGCGGTACAGGCGGCAAGCGCGCTCGCGATCGGTGCCGACGCGCTCGTGACGCATGACCGCGATTTCTCATCCCTGGGCGACTTGCTTGTTATTGGTGTCGGCACAAAGGGCAGTCCGAACGGATAAAGGAACTCTGAACCTGTAGTTGCATTCCGCGGTTTACGCGCCTACGGATGGGCCTCGCCTTGGAAGCACGCCCGTTAACACGGCCCGTTGCTATAGCCCAAGGATGGCTTTCGGCTCCAGGTAGGCTTCCAGGCCAAAGACACCGTATTCACGGCCGAGGCCGGACTGCTTGAAACCCCCGAACGGCGCCTTGGGCTCGTGGGTGAGCGTGTTGACCATGACACGGCCGGCGTCGATTCGCGCCGCGACGCGTGCGCCGCGTTCGGTGTTGGTGGTGAGCACGTACGCCGACAGGCCATAGCTCGTGTCGTTGGCGATGGCCACGGCATTGTCCTCGTCCTCGTATGGGATGATCGCGAGCACTGGCCCGAAGATCTCCTCGCGAGCGATAGTCATATCGTTGCGCACGTCGGTGAAAAGCGTAGGACGCACGAGCCAGCCTCGCTCGTAACCCTCCGGGCGACCCTCGCCACCTGCCAGTAGGCGCGCACCTTCTTCGATACCCTTGCGGATGTACCCCTGAACGCGTTCCCACTGCTTGCGGCTCACCATCGGGCCGACGGCGGTATCGGGATTCCTGGGGTCGCCGGATACCGTGGCTTCGACTGCTTCTGCAGCGAGCGCCTCGAACTCGGACAGCCGAGCGCGTGGCACCAGAAGGCGTGTTCCGGCAATGCACGCCTGCCCGCTGTTCATGAAGCCAGCCTGGATCGCCAGTGGGACCGCGGAGGCGAAGTCGGCGTCATCCAGGATGACCGTGGGCGATTTCCCGCCCAGTTCCAACGTCACGCGCTTAACGTCATCCGCGACGGCGCGCAGGATGCTCTTGCCGACCGCGGTAGAACCGGTGAACGAGATCTTACGCACGTCCGGGTCCTTGACGATCGCCGTCCCCACGACGTCCCCACGGCCGGTCACGATATTGAAAACGCCGGCAGGTGCGCCTGCCTCGTGCAGGGCCTCCGTTACGATGCGCGTTTGCAATGCAGACATCTCGCTCGGCTTGATCACTGCGGTGCAGCCGGCAGCCAGCGCGGCAGCGAGCTTGCCGCAGATGAAGCCGGCGTTGCTGTTCCACGGTGTAATCAGTCCAACGACACCGGCGGGTTGCATGACAACGCGTGCCGTCCCGAGCTGGCGTTCGAAGTCGAACGCCTCCATGGCTTCGACGGCGTCGAGGAGCACCTGTGCCGCGTGCTGCGTCATCCAACGCGAGCGCGACGCCGGGGCACCGTACTCCTGCACTATGGCAGCGAGCAGCTCGTCCTGGCGCGCAACCACGGCAGCGTGCATGCGGCGCAGCAGGGCGGAGCGTTCAACTAGCGTCGTGCGTGACCATCCGGGCAACGCGCGCTTTGCCGCGGCGATGGCGCGGCGGGCGTCTTCGCCGTCGGCGAGGCGCACGGAGCCGATCACATCCTCCGTTGCTGGGTTGAACAGCTCGAACCGCTCTTCGCCGTGCGGGGTCACGAAAGCCCCATCGATATAGACCTGGTCGATGCGATACATGGTGGTCTCCTGCTTGACGTGACCAGTATGTGGTCGGCCTATTGATCTGATAAGCTGGACAAATGAGGATGCAGTGTTAAGTACGAGCGGATAATGAGAGGTGGCCTGACCGAGCTCGAGGCCGTGCTGGCGGTGGCCAGGCATGGCAGCTTCCGGGCTGCGGCGGCGGAGCTGGAAATGTCGACGTCGGCGCTGAGTCAGTCGGTGGCTGCGCTGGAAGCACGGATCGGCACGCGCCTTTTCCACCGCACTACACGTAGCGTGCGACTCACAGAATCGGGAGAACGCTTCGTAACTGAGGTCGGCCCGGCACTGACGAGCATCCGCGGCGCCCTCGAGCGGGCCGGAGAGTCAGCCAGCGACCCGACCGGCGCCCTGCGGCTGAATACATCGGCTGGTGCCGCGCGGCGCCTGATGATACCGCTGCTGATCCCCTACATGCAGCGTTATCCGCGCGTGCGGCTGGAGCTGCTCACCGAAGCCCGCCTCATAGACATCGTCCATGAAGGTTACGATGCCGGCTTCCGAACGCTTGATATCGTGCCGGGGGACATGGTGGCGGTGCCAACAGGGCCAAGGATCCGCCATCTGGTGGTCGGATCTCCCTCGTATTTCGCCCGGCACGGCCGGCCGCGCCATCCCGGCGACCTGAGCAGGCACGTTGCGATCCGCGCTCGCATGCCCTCCGGCCGTATCTACCGTTGGGAGTTCGAACGCCACGGAGAGACACAGGTGGTGGACATGGCCGGCGTCATCACATTGGACGAGCCCAACTTGATGCGCGAGGCGGCGCTCGCCGGGCTGGGATTGACCTATCTGAGCGACCATGACGTCGAGGCCGACCTGTCGGCCGGGCGCCTGGAGCGCGTGTTGGAAGAATGGACGCCGCCCTCCGCCCCGCTGGCGCTGTACTACCCCGGCCGACGGCACGTGCCCGCGCCATTGCGCGCGCTCGTGGAACTCATCAGGGAGACCTGACTCTTTGCGAGACACGGGCTATGAGCTCGTCGGCCCGCGAGAGGAATAGTTTCAGAATCGGCGATGTGTTGGCATTGCTGTAGCCGATCGCAAGATCTATGGTGGGCGGCACGCCTTCCAGAGGGCGGCTGACGACCGACCAGGGGAGGAAGTTTTTCGCGTATGCGGGCAACAAATCGACGACAGCGATGAAATATCGAAGGTGGCGCAGCTCCATCGCTTTTCCCCATGCCTGCAGAGTATGCCCCAAGCTTATAAAGTCTTTTCAAAGTTCGCCGCAAGCCCCTAGATTGACGCGCAGTGCGGTGTACGAAATTTACCGGAGATGCCATGTCCAGGTTAGCCGAGAAAGTTGCGCTCGTTACCGGTGGTTCCCGCGGAATTGGCGCGGCAATCGCCAGACGTCTGGCCACGGACGGAGCCAGTGTGGCGATCACATACGCGAAGGACGCCAAGGCCGCGACCGCGGTGGTCAAAGCGATTGAGCTCGCAGGCGGAAAAGCGGTCGCGATCCAAGCGGATGCTGCCGACGTCAAAGCGGCCGCAGCCGCCATCGAAAAGACCATCGCCACTTTCGGGCGACTGGACGTACTGGTGAACAATGCCGGAACGGCCATCCCGAAGACATTCGAGGAGACGACGCTCGAGGAGATGGATCGGGTCATCGACATCAACGTCCGCGGCGCAATGGTGGCAACACAGGCGGCCCTGAAGCACATGAAAAGCGGCGGTCGCATCATCATGATCGGTTCGGCCATCGGCGAACGTGTCTCGACGCCCGGGCTCGTGGCTTACTCGGGGACGAAGGGAGCCGTAAAGATGTTCACTCAGGCCTTGGCGAGGGAAGTCGGGAGCCGCGGTATCACGGTCAACAATGTCCAGCCCGGTCCGATCGACACGGATCTCAACCCCGCCTCGGGTGATTGGGCGGTCACACAGAAGGCGGCTACAGCGCTCGACCGTTACGGCCGTGCTGACGAAGTGGCCGCGATGGTGGCCTTCGTCGCCGGTCCGGAGTCTTCGTACATCACCGGGGCGAATCTTACCGTCGATGGCGGAATGAACGCCTGAACTCGGAGTCCCCGATGAGCAAGCTCAAAGGCAAAACGGCCCTGGTCACCGGCGCTTCACGCGGCATCGGCCGCGCGATCGCTCTCGCCCTGGCCGAGGCCGGCGCCCAGGTGCTCGTCCACTACGGCAGCAGTGAGAAGGAGGCCGACACCACCGTCGCCGAGATCCGCAGTGGCGGCGGCAAGGCCGAGAAGGTCGGTGCCGACCTGCGAGAGCCCGACGGCCCGCACACTCTGGCCAAGAGGGTCCGCGCCATCGTCGGCGACCGCCTCGATATCCTGGTCGCCAATGCAGGGATCACCAAATCGGCGACCATCGAGGATACGACCGTCGAGGACTTCGACAACCTTTTCGCCGTCAACGTCCGCGCGCCATTCTTCCTGGTGCAGCAGCTGCTTCCGGCGCTCTGTAAAGGAAGCGTCATCATCTTCACTTCTTCGCTCGGTGCCCGGACATCCGTCGGCGCCCTCTCCGCGTACAGCGCAACCAAGGGCGCACTCGAAACGCTGGTCAAACACTTCGCCACAGCGCTCGGCCCACGCGGCATCCGCGTCGACGCGGTCGCTCCCGGCGTGATCGACACCGAGATGTCGAGCTTTACCAAAACCCAGGCAGGACAGGAGGCCGCGCTCGGTATGCAGGCGCTGAAGCGCATAGCGCAACCCAACGATATTGCTCCCGTCGTGGCATTTCTGGCCTCCGACGATGCCCGCTGGGTCACGGGCGCTTCCATTCAGGTCGACGGCGGCTCGAAACTCTGAGCCGAGCGAGGTGTCGGGGTTGATGCGGGTTGATGCACGAGCCGCGGCGCGGTTCAGAAGGTAGCGGGACGTTGCAACCAGTTGCAAAGATGCTCGCCGGGACAGCTGGAACCAAGACCAGGTAACCGCTACAAAGATCAAAGCCGACGTCCCCCGCCTTGAGTAGCGGCTCGGTTTAGAATTTTCCGGGCATTGACCTTGCCCCGGCGTGCCGCGTTCCCCTGGAGATCGCTGGGATCGGCCTGCCCCTCCTCCACCGGAAGCCCCGGCTCGACGACGAATCGCTCTTCGTGATTCACATTTTGTGATTCACCAAAGGTGAATTAGAATCACCTCGGTCTTAAAGAAGGACAATCGTGGCCACATCCGTCCGTCACAACCCATTCGAGTTCGGTGGGGAACTCAAGGCAGCCTCCCTGATCGATCGCGAACAGGAGCTCGACCTCGTTATCCGTACGATCGAGAACGGGGGGAAGCTCTTCCTCATCGGGCCGCGCCGCTACGGCAAGACCTCGATCCTGGCTGCCGCCGAGGAGAAACTGGCGGATTCCGGGGTAGTGGTGCTGCGCTACGACGCCGAAGTCTATGAGAGCCTCGGTCGGCTCGCTGAAGCGCTCTTGGCTGGAGCCGCCAAACGCCTCACCCCCACGCTGGAGAAAGCCGGCGAGGCCATCAAGCGTCTGGGGTCCAAACTCAAACCGCAGGTCGATTACGACCTTGCCGACCAGAGCGTCAGCATCACCTTCGGTGCTTCCGGTAAAAGCACGGCCCCGACGCTGCCGCTGCTCACGGACGTGCTCAATATAATCGATCGGATGGCTGCCGCAGCTCAGCGACGCGCAGCGATCATTCTGGATGAGTTCCAGCAGATTATCGAAGAAGGCGGCGCCACCGCCGAACGGCAGATTCGCGGCACGGTGCAACGACATCACCACACAGCCTACGTATTCGCCGGATCCAAGACGCGACTGCTGGCCGATATGACCAACGATCCGGCGCGGGCGTTCTGGAAGCTCGGCTCGCGGCTATTTCTGGGCCCTATTCCCCGGGAAGCCTGGCGCGAATTTTTGGATCGGGGCTTCACGGGCTCAGCTTTCAAGATCCAGGGCACCGCCACGGAGCGTCTACTGGATCTGGCCGAGGACGTCCCCTTCAATATCCAGCAACTGGCGAATTCATGCTGGGAGCTGCTGCGTGCGTGCGGAGGAGGCACCTTGACCCCAGATCGGGTCGACGAGGCCTTGGTCGCCCTGGTCACACGCGAAAACCCCTCATACACACAACTCTGGAACAGTCTGACCAAGCAGCAAAAGATCGCCCTCAAGGCGGTCATCGAGCAAAGCGGCGCAAACCTGCGTTCGGCCACGGTACTGTCACGCTACGGACTTGCTTCGTCAACGATGCACAGGACGCTCAAAGCCTTGGATGCGCGTGGAGTCGTACGCGAGGAGGAAGCTATCGGAACGATTCGCTATCGTCTCGAGGATCCATTCTTCGCCCCCTGGCTGCGACTGGTTCAGCGGACCAGCACATGAGTGCCGGCCACCCGTCGCTTGACCCCATCGCACCACGTTGCAATCCGTTGCGCTTTGGTGCATCGCTTCGGATGACTTCCAACCTAGTGCTGTATCTGCTGCCTGGAGGCGCAATCGAGTTTACCCGTCGCTGAAGAGAGGCGAGCCGGAGCGGGCGCCAGGCGCGAGCGGAGGCCGTGGCTACCGGCCCGTACCCAGCTGGTGGTCATGAAAGAGTTTGTACACCAGTGCGCGCAGCCATAGGTGGCCTTCGTCGCGCTGAAACCGCTCGTGCCAGAACTGAGAAATGTCGACCGCAGAGAGCTCAAATGGCAGTGCAACTGCGCGTACACCAGCCCGACCCGCCAGCGCATGCGCCAGATGGGCGGGAACGCAGGCTATCAAGTCACTCGATGACACGACGCGATCGATGCCCAAAGAGTGGGCAAGTTGCAGCGCCACTCGACGCACACTTCCGCTCGGCGGTGTGATCGCGTTGAGCTTCGCTTCGAAATGCGCGTGATTGCCGGCGGCAGGTGTGTAGATCAGATGATCGGCAGCGAAGAACTGCTCGGCAGATAGCGTGCCGCCGATGGTGGGGTGGTCTTCCCGCACCAGTGCGGCATACGTCTCGCGAAAGAGCCGCTGCTGATGAAAATCAGCGTGCAATCCGCTGAACATCCCGATAGCCAGATCGATTTGACCCAGCTTCATCATCTCCTGGGCCGCGTCGAGTGGCGGATCGGTCGTGACGATCCGCACGGCAGGGGCCACTTTGAGCACATGCGCGGCCAAGGGGGGAATGAAAGTCGCCTGTCCCACGTCACTGACATAGAGCCGGAATGTCCTCGTCGCGGTCGCTGGCTCGAATCGCCGGCCGGCCTGAAGCGCCGAACGCAACGATGCCAATCCCTCGTCGACCAGAATTGCAATTCCATCGGCCCGCGGCGTGGGCTGCATACCCTGGGCCGTCTTCACGAACAGCGTGTCGTTGAAGACCGCGCGCAGCCGCTTCAATGCATTGCTGATGGAAGGCTGCGTGAGATGCAGGACCTCGGCGGCTCGGGTCGTGCTGCGGCAGCGATAGACCGCATCAAAGACCAGCAACAGGTTGAGGTCGATGCTGCGCAGCTCGGGATCGGCTTTCATGAGGGCGAGACCGGGTTATTCATCTGGTGAATGATGCTATTTAAAGTGGCAATTTAACAGGGACTTACACCCGCCGTAGGCTCCTTCCCAGCCAAGCCCAATCCGGGTTCGGAAAAGTAGAGGAGATCAGCCATGTCGACGCTCGCAGACAATACGGGTTTAGCGGTGGTCCTGGTTCATGGTGGCTTTGTCGATGGGTCCGGCTGGGAAGATGTGTACAAGCTCCTGAGAAGGAGCGGATATCCGGTCGGGGTCGTACAGAACTCGACGGTCTCGCTTGCGGATGACGTCGCGGCGACTCGCCGTGTCATCGATGCGCAGAAGGGGCCGGTGATTCTGGTGGGTCACTCGTATGGAGGCGCCGTCATCTCCGAGGCGGGCAACAATCCCAAGGTGCGCGGTCTCGTCTATATCGCCGCCTTCGCTCCGGATGCCGGTGAGTCGGTGGCATCCCTTATCGCCAATCCCCCGCCGGGGGCGCCGATCCCTCCGATCCTCCCGCCGACCGATGGCTTCCTGGCGCTGGACGGGGAAAAGTTCGCGGCGAGCTTTGCCGGAGATGTCGAAGAAGATAAGGCCGAGTTCATGGCCAACTCGCAGGTTCCGTGGGGAATTCAGGCACTGCAGGGTGCCGTCAGCTCACCGGCCTGGAGGAGCAAGCCGAGCTGGTACCTGGTAACGACCGAGGATCGGATGATTCCTCCCCAGGCCCAGCGCTCCATGGCCAAGCGGGCAGGCGCGAATGTGCAGGAGGTAAAGGGTAGCCATGCCGTCTATGTCTCCCAGCCATCCGCAGTTGCTTCGCTGATCGAGAAAGCGGCCAAGAGTGTGGGCGTGACTGTCCAGTGAGGCCCATGAAATGCCGGTGCACTGGAAGCGGTGCACCGGCATTTCGCGATCCCGACCTCCTGGCATTCTGGCGCAGCGGACGTGATCTTACGCGATCGCCTCCACTCGCGTCAGTGCACTGCCCACGGCTTTCTCCGCGGCCTCCGGTCCGAACGCAACGCCCTCCACCACGATGACTTCCACGTCGGTGATGCCGATGAACCCGAGGGCGGCCCGCAGATACGTGTCCTGGAAGTTGTATGCCTGCATGGGGCCCTGGGTGTACACCCCACCCCGCGCGAGGACGAGGTAGACCTTCTTCCCCTTGACCAGGCCTTCCGGACCTTTCTCACCATACCGGAAGGTGACGCCGGGGCGCACTACGTAGTCGATGTACGCCTTGAGGCTCGACGGAATGCCAAAGTTGATCATTCCGGCCGAGATGATGACGGTATCCGCCGCGAAGAGCTCCCGCAGCAGTTCATCGGAAAGCGATAGCACCGATCTTTGCGCGCTGGTGAGGAAGTCCGCGGGCGTATTGCGGGCGACCGCGAAACTATCGTCGATATGCGGCAAAGGGTGACGGGTGAGGTCACGCACCGTCAGGGTAGATCCGGGTCCGCTCGCGAGCTTCTCGGCGAGTCTTCGGCCGACGCGCGTCGAGTGGGACTCGAGGCGCGGACTGGAGGTAATCAACAGAACCTGGCTCATGTCAGTTCCTTTCGGTGGAGTAAGTGTCATTTGCGCCTTCAGGCGGTCCGGCCGTGAATTTCGCCCGAACTCGCCGCGCGAGCCGTCGTTCGCGCATCGAGGCTGAGAGGACCCGCGCCGAAATACACGACCTGGAGCAGGCCGCCGAGGATCATGATGTTCTTGAGGAAGTTGATCATCTGGTTCTGATCGGCGAAGTTTCGGTGAAAGAAAACGGCCGTCGCCAAGGCAAACACTGCGAGAACGACCGCGACGGGGCGTACGCGATAGCCGAGCAGCAGCAGTGTCCCGCCACCCAGCTCGACGCAAAGGGCGATGACCCACCCCAGTTGCGGGAAGGGTAGTCCCACGGCGCCGATGTAGCCGACAGTCGCGTGGTACGTGAAGAGCTTGCCCAGGCCGCTGAACATGAACGGCAGGGCGATCAAGGCGCGGCCGAGCAGGGGAAGATACCGATTCGAGTCTTGCATTTGAGTCTCCAGGGAATCTCTGTGTCTGGTTATGCCGCTTCGACCAGAATGATCTCGGCGGCCTCGAGGGCTGTGATTGCAATTCCGGTTTCGCCCGCGATCGCGATGCCGTCACGCTCTCCCACGTGTTGGCCGTTCACGATGACGCTTCCGCGGGCGGGCACGAGATAGCCGTATCGCGTCGCTGGCAGCGCGTATTCGATGCGCTCTCCGGCCTCGAGCGTCGCGCCGAGCACGCGGGCATCGGCATCGATCGCGAGCGCATCCCGGTCCTCGGAGAATCCGCTCGCGAGCGGCAGGAGGCGTCCGGCGCGCTGCGCATCGGCAAACGGCCTGGTGGCCCAGCGGGGATCGCTGCCGCGACGCCGGGGCAGGAGCCAGATTTGAAAGAGTCTGAGCGGCGCATCGCCGCCGTTGAATTCGGAATGCCGGATCCCGCGCCCGGCGCTGAAGGCCTGTACGTTGCCGGCGCGAATCTCACCCCGACCGCCCGAAGTGTCCTCGTGACGCAGTACGCCCTCGCGCACATATGTCACGATCTCCATGTCCCGGTGCGCGTGCATCGGAAAGCCGCTGTGCGGAGCGATCTCATCGTCATTCCAGACCACCAGGCCGCCGAGCGGCGCGTGCGCCGGATTGCCTCGCTCTCCGACTGCAAAGTGGTGCTTGGCCTTGAGCCAGCCGTAATCCCCGCCTCCCAGGGTCTCCAAGGTTCGAAGTTGCAGCATGGGCAGGACTGTACTCCTGCAATAGTTCTCCATTTAGACCCCTGTTTGCAGAGGACTGTTGCCGATATTAGAATGATAGGACCGCTATGATCCGCGCATGAAGCTTTCCGTGGATGCGTTCAAAGACCTGAATAATCTGTATTTCTTCGCCAAAGTGGTGGAATTCGGCAGTTATACCGCCGCTGCCGAGAGGCTCGCGATGCAGACCTCGAAGCTCAGCCGCCGGGTCGGCGCGCTGGAAAAAGAGCTCGGCGTCCGCCTGCTCAATCGCACGACACGCAAGTTGTCACTGACGGACGCCGGCAAGACCTTTCACAGTCACTGCCTGGCGCTGATTGCGGAAGCCGAGGCAGCCAAGGATGCAATCGGCCAGACGTTGTCCTCGCCGCGCGGGCTGGTTCGAGTGAGCTGCCCCACCGGCCTGCTGCAAGCAGGCGTGGCCGACATCCTTGCCGGGTATCTCGCCGCAAACCCGCAGGTACAAAT
>Ga0335072_10001244_pt1 | contig 42103 bp, 35 predicted proteins | sample Lox_Sample_21_FD_206725 | JGI IMG/M metagenome (GOLD analysis project Ga0335072, IMG submission 206725) | Soil microbial communities from Loxahatchee National Wildlife Refuge, Florida, United States - Lox_Sample_2.1 | ecosystem: Environmental > Terrestrial > Soil > Wetlands | place: USA... | reverse complement strand
CGACCCCTGGGCGTAGTGGGCGAGCATGTCCGCCAGACGCACGAACGCCGCCTCCCCGCTCGCCTCCGGACTGTGGTGGCGTTCGATCACGGTCGCGATCGACGCCGGCATCCCCCAGCGGCGCACCAGGACCCCGCCGACGAGGGCGTGGTCGACGCCGAGCTCCCGGCGCTCCTGGTGGATGCGCTGCTCCGGCGTCTGGGCGCCCTGGTGAACCTGGGCAGGGTAGCCCGGGTAGGCGTGCAGCAGCACCAGCTTGCCGATGTCGTGCAGCAGCGCCGTCACCGTCAGCCGGTCGCGGCTCTCGTAGCCGACCTCGCCCGCCAGCCGTTCGGCGGCGTGCTGCGTGGCCAGGGCATGCAGGCGGAAGCGCTCCGGCGCCGCGTCCCAGACGCTGGCCCGCTCGAAGAAGTCGAAGGTCCGCACCCGCGCCACCAGCGCCTGCACCGTGCGCGCCGAGAGCAGCTCCACCGCTCCGACCACGGTGTCCACCCGACCGCGCGCCGCCGGCGCCTGGTTGGCGAGACGCAGCACCGCCGTGACCAGCGCCACGTCAGACTCCACCGCGGCCACCACGTCGGCCGTGGCGATGTGGTCCTTGGACATCACCGCCAGCAGCCGCTTGCGCGACTCCGCCAGCGCCGGGAAAGCCTCCAGCGCCTCGAAGGCCTGCGTCAGCCGCCGGCCGTGGCCCTCGTTCTGGTGGCGGGCGCCGTGCTGGCCCGCCGATCCGGACGCCGCCGGGGAGCGCCCGGCCGCGCCGGAACGCTGTTCGCTGTCGGGCTCCGAAGGCCTATCCTTGGCCCGCGGCTGCCGCATGGTTGCCGCTGTCTGCATCGCTGTTGCACTCCTGTGGCGTCGCAGCCGCCCAATCCGTTGGGCGTCTTGTCCCGGCATCTATCGGCAGCGCTGGACGAACAATTGAGGCGGCGATCCACACACCCGTTTAGGTAATCGGCCGCAGATGTGCCTACTTGAGGCGACTTTCGCCGGTTTGAGCGGCCAAGGCGGCGTCGATCCGCCGCAGCGTCTCCTCGCGGCCGAGCAGGGCGACGCTCTCGAAGATCCCCGGCGAGATCGCCGTGCCCGCGAGCGCCACGCGCAGCGGCTGATAGATGTCTCGCGGCTTGGCCCGCAAACGCTGCTGGAGAGCTTCGAGCGCCGTCTGCACTCCCTGCTCGTCGAAGCTCGTCACCGCCTCGAGCGCCGCCCGCGTCAGGGCCAGCGTCTCCCGTCCGCGCCCGTCCAGCCAGCGCGCCGAGGCCTTCGCCTCGTAGCCCTCCGGCGCGGCGAAGAAGAAGCCCGCCAGCGGCCAGAATTCGGAAAGGACCTGCATCTTCTCCTGGGAGATCGCCACCGCCCGAGCGAGCCGATCGCGGTCGCAATCGAGATCCTCCGCCCGCGCCTGGTCCGGCCCCTCGGCGTCCAGATAGGCGGCGACCCGCGCCGTCAGCTCGGGGACGGGCAGCTCCCGCAGATAGACCCCGTTCATCCAGCGCAGCTTGGCCTCGTCGAACTGCGCCGGGTTGCGGCTCACCCGCTCCAGCGAGAAGCGCTCGATCAGCTCCGGCGTGCCCATCACCGTCGCGTCGTCACCCGCACCCCAGCCGAGCAGGGCGATGTAGTTGCGCACCGCCTCCGGCAGGTACCCGGCGGCGCGCAGCTCCTGCACCGAGGCCGCCCCGTGGCGCTTGGAGAGCTTCTTGCCGTCCGGGCCGTGCAGCAGCGGCAGATGCGCATAAAGCGGCTGCGGTGCGCCAAGGGCCTCCAGCACCAGCAGCTGCTTGGGAGTGTTCGAGAGGTGGTCCTCGCCGCGCACCACGTGGGTGATGCCGGCGTCGAGATCGTCGATCGCGACCGCGAAGTTGTACAGCACCGACCCGTCCGAGCGAGCGATCACCGGGTCGTCGAGATGCACGTGCTCGAAGCTCGTCTCCCCCCGGATCACGTCGTGCACCACCGTCGCCCCCTCGTCGGGCACCCGCAGACGCACCGCCCCCTCGCGCTCCGCCGCCCCGCGGAAGCCGCGGTCGGCGCCGTGGCGGCGCTTGTACTCCTTGACGTCCTCGGCCGTCGCGCCCGAGCGGTACGCATGGCCACTGTCGAGCAGGCTCCGCAGCGCCTCCTGGTGGCGCCCCGTGCGCTCCGTCTGGAAGATCGGGCCCTCGTCCCAGTCGAGCTCCAGCCAGCGCAGGGCGTCGAGGATCTGCCGCACGTTCTCCGGCGTCGAGCGCTCCCGGTCGGTGTCCTCGATGCGCAGCACCAGCGCCCCACCCGAGCCGCGGGCGAGCAGCCAGTTGAACAGCGCCGTCCGCGCCCCCCCGATGTGCAGAGCGCCCGTCGGCGACGGCGCGAACCTCAGGCGCATGGGGGCCTTCCCGGGCCCGGCGAGAGGCTCCCGGCCTCCCGGCGCGTGGCGTGTGGCGTGACGCAGCTCATAAGATCCGGCGCCATGCTAATCGGAGCGCACGTCTCACCGGCCGGCGGGCTGCCGAAAGCGATCGAGCGCGGCACCCAGCGAGGCTGCCGGGCGATCCAGATCTTCAACCAGTCGCCGCGCATGTGGCGACCCACGACCTATCGCGAGGAGGACGTCGCGGCGTTCCGCGCGGCGATGGCCGCCAGCGAGATCGACGCCGTCCTCATCCACGCCGTCTATCTGCTGAACTGCGCCAGCGACGACCCCGACATCCGCGCGAAATCGCTCGCCTCGCTCACCCACTCGCTGCGCGTCGGCCACGACATCGACGCCGCCGGCGTCGTGCTCCACCCCGGCTCCGCCAAGACCGGGCACGTCGGTGAGGCCATCGCCCGCGCCGGCGCGACCATCCGCGAGGCACTCGCCGCGAGCGAGGGCTGCGAGCTTCACCTCGAGAACACCGCCGGCGCCGGCGGCACCCTGGGGCGCTCCTTCGACGAGCTCGCCGCCCTCCTCGACGCCGCCGGCGGCGAGGAGCGCCTCGGGGTCTGCCTGGACTCCTGCCACCTGCTGGCCTCGGGCTACGACATCCGCACCAGCTCCGGCATGGACGCCGTCAAGCGCCAGGCCGTGCGCGCCCTCGGGCGCGGTCGCATCCGCTCCCTGCACCTCAACGACTCCCAGACCCCGCTTGGCTCGAACCGCGACCGTCACGCCAACGTCGGCATCGGCGAGCTCGGCGAGGAGGGCTGCGCCGCGTTCCTCTCCGCCCCCGGCCTGCAAAAGCTCCCCTGCGTCCTGGAGACCCCCGGCGAGAACCGGGAAGGCCCCTCGCGCACCGAAGTCCAGCTCGCCATGCAGTTGCGCCAGCGCGGCCTGCAGGCGCGCAAAAAACAATAGCGGTCAGGCTATTTCGCGCGGGATCGGCCGCTCAAGCCGCCGCGAGGGCGGCCGGGGCGAGAATCTGCTCCAGCTCCGCCCGCAGCGTCGGGGTCGGCTCGACGCGGTAGGCCTCGCCGAAGCGCAGCCGCCGCGGGCCGCCGGTGGTGCTCATCTCCAGCACCACCTCGGCTTCTCCAGGGTAGTTGCCGATGACGTCCTTGAGATCCTGGATCACCCCCGGCTGCAGCAGGGTGGCGTCCACCCGCAGGCAGATCGGGCCGGCCGTCTGGGCGGCGACACGCGAGCGGGGGCGTCCGCCGGCGCCCGCCCCGGTGGTGGCGGCGGCGCGGCGGATCTCCTCCTCGCTGGGCTCGAAGGCCTCGACGCTCTGAACCACGAGGCATGTCTTGCCGGCCTCCTTGTGGTCCACGCGGCCGCGCACCAGCAGGACCCGGTCTACGGCGAGCTCCGCCTCATGCTCCGCCAGCGCCTTGCCGAAGACAAGCAGCTCGACCGACCCCTCGAGGTCGTCGAGGGTGGCGAACATCATGTGGTCGCCGTTGCGGGTCTTGATGCGCTTGGCCTCCGTGACGATTCCGCCTACCGTCACCCAGTCCTTGTCACGGCGATCGGCGAGGGCGGCCAGCGAGCAGTCGGCGCGGGCCCGCAGCGCCTCGCGCACCGGCTTCAGGGGGTGCGCGGAGATGAACAGGCCGATCGCCTCCTTCTCGATCGCGAGCAACTCGGCCTGGTCGTACTCCTCGGCGAGTATCGGTGGATGGCTCGGACGCAGCAGCCCCGCGCCGGGGGCGGCCGAGCTCGGCGCCTCCGTCCCGCCCGCGCCGTCGAGATCGAAAATCGAGCCCTGCCCGATCTGGGCGTCCTGCTGGATCTTCTGGCCGGCGGCCTGGGCCTGCTCGAGCACGTCGAGCATGCCCTTGCGACTGGCGCCGGTCGAGCCGAAGGCACCGCACTTGATGAGCGCCTCGATCGCCTTCTTGTTGACCGTCCGGTTGTCGACCCGCTCGCAGAAGTCCCACAGCGAGGTGAATCGACCCCCACCCGTCCTCCCCCCATCCGGCCCATCCTCGCGGGCGCGCTTGATCGCCTCCACCGCCTGATAGCCGACACCCTTGACGGCGTCCAGGCCGAAGCGGATGTTGCCGTCCACGACCGTGAACTCGTGGTCTGAGAGGTTGACGTCGGGGGGGAGGATCTCGATGCCCATCTCCTCGCAGCGGGCGACAAAGAACGGGACCTTGTCCTTGGTCGACATCACCGAGGAGATCAGCGCCGCCATGTACTCGGCGGGGTAGTTGGCCTTCAACCAGGCCGTGCGGTAGGCGATCAGCGCGTAGCAGGCGGCGTGGGACTTGTTGAAGGAGTAGTCGGCGGACTTTTCGTTTGTCTGCCAGAGGAACTCGATGACCTCGGGCCGGGTGCCCGAGGCGCGGCAGCCCTCGATGAACTCGGGCTTGAGCGCCGCCATCGCCTCGCGGTTCTTCTTGCCGATCGCCTTGCGCAGATCGTCGGCCTTGGCGCCGGAGAAGCCCGCGAGCTCCTTGGCGATCTGCATCGCCTGCTCCTGGTAGAGGATCACGCCCTTGGAGGACTCCAAAATCGGGCGCAGGCGCTCGTCGGGGTAGGAGATGGTGTCGGGCCGGTGCTTGCCCTTGGCGTAGACCGGGATCTGGTCCATCGCGCCGGGCCGGTAGAGCGCGTTCAGCGCCACGAGGTCGTTGAACTCGTCGGGGCGGACCTTCTTGAGCGCCTCCCGCATCCCCTCGGACTCGAACTGGAAGACCCCGATCGATTCGCCTTTGGCGAGCATCTCGTAGGTCTTGTGGTCGTCGAGCGGCAGCCTGGCCATGTCGAGTCGCTCCGCCGGCTGCCCGTCGGGGCCGGCGCCGGAGCGGGCGATGATGTCCAGGGCGTCCTCGATCACGTCGAGGTTGCGCAGCCCGAGAAAGTCCATCTTGAGCAAACCGATCTCCTCTATCGGCTTCATCGAGAACTGGGTGACCGTGCGGTAGGCGCGGTCGCCGTTCTCGTCGGTGCCGGCGTCCGCGAGCTGCAGCGGCACTATGTCCGTCAGGGGGCGGTCGGCGATGACGACGGCGGCGGCGTGGATCGAGGAGTTGCGCACGATCCCCTCCAGGCCCTGGGCGACGTCGACGATGCGCCGTGCGTCGGGCTCCTCGTCGTAGACCTTGCGCAGCGGCTCGCCGTCCTTCAGGCACTCCTCGAACGACGGCGCCCGGCCCATGATGGGATCGGGGATCAGCTTCGCGAGACGGTCGCCGGTGCCATAGTCGTAGCCCAGCACCCGCGCCGCGTCGCGGGTGGCGGCGCGGGGGAACATCTTGCCGAAGGTCACGATCTGGGCGACCGACTCGCGGCCGTACTTCTCGGTGACGTAGCGCATCACCCGCTCGCGGCCGCGCACCGAGAAGTCGATGTCGATATCCGGCATCGAGACACGCTCGGGATTCAGGAAGCGCTCGAACAGCAGCTCGTAGCGCAGCGGGTCGACATCGGTGATCCGCAGGCAGTAGGCGACGATCGAGCCGGCCGCCGAGCCGCGGCCGGGACCGACCGCGACGCCATTCTCCTTGGCGTACTTGACGAAGTCCCAGACGATCAGGAAGTAGGCGTTGAAGCCCATCCTGTCGATCACGCCGAGCTCCATCTCCATGCGCTCCACCGCGTGCGCCGGCGGCGGGTCGCCATAGCGCGCGCGCAGCCCCTCCAACACACGGGCCCGCAGGTACTCGCGCTCGGGCTCGCCGTCGGGGGTCGGGAAGCTGGGGATCAGCTGCTTGCCGAGCTCGATCTTCACGTCGCAGCGCTCGGCTATCTCCAGAGTGCTGGGCAGCGCCTGGGGCCACGGCGCGAAGGCGGCGGCCATCTCGGCGTTGTCGCGCAGGTAGAACTCGTTGGTGTCGAACGTCATCTTCGGCGCCGCCAGCGTGCTCTTGGTCTGCACGCACAGCAGCGCCGTGTGATGGTCGTAGTCCTCGCGGCGCAGGTAATGCACGTCGCCGGTGCCGACCAGGCTGCCGCCGAGCTCGCCGGCGATGCGGACGATGCCCTCGTTGCACTTGTCCTGGGCGGGGATCCCGTTCTGCTGGACCTCGAAGTAGACGTTCTCGCGGCCGAAGACCTGCTGCAGCTCCTCGGCGTGCGCGCGAGCGTCCCCGACCCGGTCTTCGGTGAGGCGCTGGCAGAAACGCGAGGCGAGACAGCCGGTGAGCGCGATCACGCCGCTCGAGTGGGCGGCCAGCTGTGGCAGGTCGACCGTCGGCTTGCCCCGCACCAGGCCCTCGAGAAAGCCCGACGAGGAGAGCTTGACGAGATTGCGGTAGCCGCTGTCGTCGGCGGCGAGCAGCGTCAGGTGGTTGCGCTGCACCTTGCCGCCGCCGTTGCCGTTGCCGCCGCCGGGCGCGCGATCGGCGAGGTAGATCTCGCAGCCCACGATCGGCTTGATGCCATGCTTGGTGCAGGCCTTGTAGAGCTCGACGGCGCCGTTCATCACGCCGTGGTCGGTCAGCCCGAGGGCCGGCTGACCGAACTCCGCGGCGCGCTTTGCGAGCGCCTCGATCTTGCACGCGCCATCGAGCAGGGAGTACTCGGAGTGGACGTGCAGATGGGCGCAGGAGGGATTGTTCACCGGTGCCTGGATACTAGGCCTGGCGGCGGCGGACTACCGCCGCGCGGAGCCCTGAGAACGCTCTGACCAACGAATTAGTGCCTTGCCCAGGCGACGCCCGAGCCCGGCGAGGCGCGGCTCGGAGCGCCGCGCGCCTCCGAACAGCCGCGGTACCACCACGACCGTCGGGATCTCCCGCTCTGAGCTCGACACCTCCGGCGCCGGTGACCCGACCGCAGGCGGCGAAACCGCCGGCGTCGGCTCGATCGCGCGGGCACGCAGGCGCTCGACGGCGGCGGCGAGCGCGGAGGCCATCTCGACGCGCCTGGCGTCTTCCTCCCCCTCCGCGGAGGTCACCGCCTCGTTGCCCGTCGCGGTGGCCGCGAGGGGCGGACCTGGGATGGAGGGCCGCGACCGCTGTGCGCGGGCGAGCGCGCCTTCGAGCTCGGAGATGCGCCTGCGGGCGAGGCCGCGTTCGCGCTCGAAGGTTCCCCGCAACTCGGCGGCTACGCCGGCCAGCGCGGCGATGCTGGACTGCAGCCGCTCGCAGCTCTGGCTCACCCGAACGAGGTGGCCGGCGAGCTCGTCGCGTTCGTGCTCGGCGCGGACGCCGCGCTCATGCGCGAGCTGGGCGGCGGCGCGGGCCTCGCCGAGACGCTCCCGCAGGCGGTCCAGCTCGGCGTGATGGCCGCGGCGCAGGCGGGTGAAGTGCTCCTCGGCCTCCACCCGGAGCTGCTGCTCGGCGTACTCACGCTGCTTGACCCGGCGCAGCTCGTGCTCGCGCTCGGCGAGCTGTTGGGCGAGGCGTTCGCGCTCGTGCTCGGTCTCGAGCAGACGCCGGCGCAGGTCGGCGAGGTTGCCCTCCAGCGTGCGCACCGTCGCCTCGGCGCTCTCGGCGCGCTGAGCCGGAGCGGACTCGCCGAGGCCGGCGCGCCTGGCCCGTCTCGCGGCCAGCACGTCGCGCCGAGGCTCGTCGCGGGCGTCGTCGCTCTCCGGTATCACCCTCCGCAGAGTATGGACGGCGTCGGACGCATCGTGTCCTCTTTCGCCGAGGTGTGTGCGCGCGCGTGCGCGCACACACGCGCCCGCGCGCACACCTCGCCAAACTAGGAGGGTCCGGCGAAACGGCTAGCGAAACTGCTTGATCCCATCGCCGGGAGAGTCTAGCGTCGGCGTCATCCTAGAAATTGGCCCCCGCGCCGGTTGGAGCCGACCGGGGGCCGCGACACCAGGAGGTCAGTCCTGATGCACGACCAAGATATCCCTCTCCCCACGCCCGGGGAACGCTTGAACCAGCTGGAACTGCTCGTGTTGCACCTGATGACCGGCGACGAGCAGCAGGTCTGGTCGGTCGAGGACCTCGGTCGCGAACTGGATGACGCTGCTCGCGTTATCGACGCCGTGCGGGAACTGCGGACGGCTGGCCTGATCCACCAGACCTCGGACGGCTTCGTCTTCGCGACCCGTGCGGCCGTCCGTCTGATCGAGGTCGTCGGCAAGGTCGCCTGACGATCGCTGGGGCGTCACGTCGCAGGGCTGGGCGTGGCGCAAGCCGATCCAGAACGCGAACGATCCTCGCCTGGAACAAAATGGTGGTGCTCGACAGAACGCCACCAAGATCGTCGCCCACAACTACATCACAGCGCGGTGAGTCGCCTTCAACTCACCGGCGTGGTTCAAACGGCAGGAGAAGGAGGCGCCGCGCCCTGTCCAAGCGGCGCGGCGGCCTCATAGAGCGGGGCTCCCAAGTCTTGCCCGGCCGGGGAGCAACGCAGAACCGATCAGCACCAGCACGGTATCGGTGCCAGAGGACGGATTTCCGTCCGGGCAAGGCCGTACCGTGCTCTCAATCCCTCCGCCCGACCTGCCCGGCCGCGGTTGTAGAGGGCGATCAGTCTCATTACTGGAGGTTTAGTCCGATGTACTTCAAGCTGATCTACAGCGAGAAGCGTCTGTATCACGCTCGGCTCTACAACGCGGCAGGAGAGATCCTGTTCTGGACCAAGGAGTCCGCCACTAAGCAGCCGATCATCGACATCTGCGACCAAGTGCGGCGACAGATGAATGCCGCTGTGCCTATCTACGACGTGTAGCTACTCGGCGGTCGCGAGCGGGATGGTCTCGACGGGTGGCTTAGCGGCGGCGTGTTTGAGAACGCAGTCCCAATCGCAGAAGTGCAGCGAGCGGCCAGCACCTTCCGTCACCGTGATAAACGGCGACGCGGACGTGCTGGCCGTCCGCATGTGGCCGTCGCACTCGCGGCAATCGCAGAGAAAAATGCGCTCGATACTCATGATGTACCTCCGGAGTTCGTCTGGCGCAGACCGAATCCTGCCAGCTTACGCTGCGGGCCGGAGAGCTTCCGCATGCCCCAAGGCGCACGCGAGTTGGGCGAGGATCGTCAAGTTCGCATGTGTCCTGACTCGCTCGATCCGGCGCACGCGCAGCGGTGCCAGTGCCCATTCGTTCTTGAGCCGGCCGAACGCGCGCTCCACGGATGCGCGGCCTCGATAGAGCCCCTTCCAGCGCTTCGTCTCGCGCGGTATCAGGGGGTGCAGCCGGTCGGCACGCACCCAGACGGACGCGGGCTGGCATTCGCAGGTCGGGCAGCGCCATTTGGTAGCACCGCGCTTGCGATCGGCGCCAGCGAACCGCCACTCGCCGTGCTCGCAGCATGGCGGCTTGTGATCGCCGCGTAGGACGGCCGGGGTCTTGCGGAGCGCGATCACCGGCAGGACGCCGCGCTCGGCGCAGGCGTCGTAGACGGTGGTGTTGTCGTAGCCCTTGTCGAGTGCCGCTGTCTCGGGGTCGATCCCGAGCGCGTGGAGCTTGTCGAGCAGCGGCGCGACGGTCGGCCCTTCGTTCGCCTTCGCGGTCTCGACGGTCCACGCAAGCGGTAGATCGGTCTTCGCGCAGACCGCCATATGGATGCGGTAGCCGTAGAAGCCGCCACCCTTGCGTGTCGAGACCGCCGAGCGGTGCCCCCAACTCGCGTCCGGGTCGCTGTACTTCTCGCGTTCCGGACCGCCCTTGTAGCGGTAGCGCTGGCCGTTCGCATACGCCGGTATGTCCGATGCGTCGATCGCCACGTCCCAGCCGAGCAGCGGATTTCGGCGCTTCAGCGCCCGGACGACCGCTGCTATGCAGTCCTCCAGCACGGAGGCGTGCTCGCGGAGCTTCGCCGTGAAGCGGTAGCAGGCGAAAATGGACGGAATGTCTCCGTCCGGGGCGATCACCGCCGCCAAGGCGCGGTGCTCGCGCACGAGCGCCACCGTACGCGTCCACGTCGGCAAGGCGTACAGGCTCTTGGCGAGCGCCATCCCGACCATTGCCCGCAGCGGGTAGCCGGGGCGTCCCGTTTCGCGGGTGGTCTGGAGCCGGTCGATGAAGTCGCGGATCTCCGGCGAGACGAGGATGTACGCGAGGTCGTCGGCGACGGGGCGCCGTGCTACGGTCCGGGAGGTCATGGGAGGGTCTATCTCCTGTGATCCGGACCCCCGGACGCGCCAACGTCGCGGGGGTCATTTTGGCTTATCTAAGCCAAAAACTACCGGGCCGACCGGACGGAAAGCCAGCCGTGCTCAGGGTTCGGCCGGACCGCTCAGGTGCTGCTGATGCTGCGCCCGGAAGTCCCTGCTCACGATGGCGTAATACGCCTTCATCGCAGCTTGGTCCGGCGCCGCCGTGGGGTTGGGCGTGCTCGTGACGAATGGCCGATCACGAGGCACCGGGATCGGCTCCGCCGTCTTCGTGGTTCCATACAGAGGTTCGCTCATGACTCATCCTCTTCTTTCGGCATTCCAGCCTCTTTAGTGTATTGCTCCCACGCGTTGCCGAAAAGCTCTGCCAGGTGTGCGAGAAGAAGCGGCGAGAAGTTGATCCGCGCTTGAACCGTCCCGAACTGCCCTTGCGGGCCAACACGGATGAAGTCGAGCGTGAACTCGTGGGGCGTCCGCTGTAGCTGCGCTGCGTTCGCCCACCGTCCTCCGAACTCCTCCGGAGGAATCACGATGTTCGGCTGCTGCATCTCCCCTGGCTGCGGCGGTTGCGACATCGCGCGCGAGATTATGCCCGAAGCGGGCTCTTTGCGTCGCTTCGTCCTACTTGCCGGACTCGGCATGACCGGGACCATCGGTCCCGTCATCGGAACCATCGGCCTCAACTTGAGGATTTTGCAGGCGTTTTGGCCGCTTCTGGTCTTTACGAGCCGTCGGCTTTTCATCGGCGGCGCCGATCTGTCGAAGTGGTTCCGGATCGACCTGGCCTTGGAGGGCCGCCGCAATCGCGGCGGGGTCGGGGTTTTCACCGAAGTTGAAGTGGTAGTGGCGATCGCCGACGTTCACGATCGGGACGGCCTTCTCCGCACGTACACGCGCCACCTCAGCCGCATGACGCCTATCCCGAGCGGAGAGTACCTCCCGGGCGTGCCCTATCGGAGCCCGTGTCAGATGCCATATGGTCACGAGCGCGAGCCATACGGCGACACCGATGAGCGATGACTCCCAGCCACCGCCGGTCACTTCGTCCAAGCCCCTGTGGCTCCAGTGGTAGGTATCCCACCACTGGTAGAGAGGGGGTAACACGGCCGACACGACGAAGCCACCAAGCACCACCCTCCCACTGTCTTTGATGTGTCGCCAGGCGTGCTTTAGAACGGAGCCCCAGCCAAGCCCGTGCAGGTTCTCGGGAGCCACGGGCCGCCGCCTGCGCCTAAAAAGGCGTCGAATGGGGCGAGATTGCGGCGGTCCGCCATCGGTCTCGGGCGGCGTAGACACGCGCGGAGTCTACGCTTGGGGTAGGTTGCACCGGAGTCTGGGGTACGCATCATCCGAACACGTCCAAAACCCGTGGAGCGGTGCGGTCTAGCGAGTTTCGCTAGACCCTCCTAGTTCTCCACCTCCCCTCGGCCTCACCCGGCCGGCGCCGCCGCGGACCGGCGGCACGAGCGACTATTCGCCGCGCAGCCGCCAGGCCATGCGCGACTGCAGCGACCACAGCTCGATGAAGCCCGGCGAGGCGGTCTGCGAGAAGAGGCCGCCGGACTCCGCGAAGGAGGCCAGGGCGGCGTCGTAGACGGCATGCGGCGACTCGCGGGTCACGACCCGGGCGTGGCCCTTGTAGAGCTTCAGCCCGATCGCGCCCGTGACGCGCTCGTTGACGGAGTCCATGTAGGCGTCGAGGTTCAAACGCAGGGGCTCCCACCACAACCCGGCGTAGACGAGGTAGGCCCATTGGCGCTCGATCTGGGGCTTGAGCTGGTTCTGGTGGATGGTCCCGACGAGCCGCTCCAGCTCGCGGTGGGCGGGCAGGATCAGCGCGGCGGCGGGGGCCTCGTAGATGTCGCGAACCTTCAGCCCGACGATGCGGTCCTCGATGTGGTCGACGATGCCGACGCCGTGGCGGGCGGCGATGTCGGCGGCGGCTTCGATCAGCCGCACGAGCCCGAGCGGCTCGCCGTTCAGGGCGACGGGCAGCCCATTCTCGAAGGCGATGGTCACGATCTCGGCCTCGTCGGGGGCCTGCTCGGGGCGGGTGACCAGCTGGAAGACGTCGTCCTCGGGGGCGTGGTCGAGCTGCTCGATCCAGCGGCCCTCTGAGGAGCGGCCCCAGAGGTTGTCGTCGATCGAGTATGGCGTGACCTCGGCGCCGCCCTTGATTGGGATGCCGTGCTGACGGGCGTAGGCGATCTCCTCCTCGCGGCCCATCTGCCAGGACCGGACGGGCGCGATCACCTTCAGCTCGGGCCCGAGGGTCGCGACGGTGGCCTCGATGCGAACCTGGTCGTTGCCCTTGCCGGTGCAGCCGTGGGCGATCGTGTCGCAACCCGTGCGCCTCGCGTAGTCGACGGCGAGCTTGGCGATCAGGGGCCGGCCGAGGGCGGTGAACAGGGGGTAGTCGCCGTAGAGGGCGTTGGCCTTGATGGCCGGCGCGAGGTAGTCGTGCGCGAACTGCTCGCGCGCATCCACCACGTGGCATTCCAACGCGCCGAGCCGCAGGGCCTTGTCTTCGATCACCGCGTAGTCCTCGCCGGGCTGGCCGAGGTTCACGGTGAGGCAGACCACCTCGGCGTCGTAGCGGTCCTGGATCCACCTGAGCATGACGCTCGTGTCCAGCCCGCCAGAGTAGAGCAGCAGGACGCGGTCGACCCGGGCGGGGTCGGCCTCGTAGGAGGCGGTGCGCGGCGGGAAGGCGTCGGGGTCGATGGCGCTCATGGGCTGCGGAGGCTACTGGAGGCGGGCGGGGAGAGCACGGGTCGCGAATGAGCGCAGGCCCGCGGTGGCTCAGCCGCCGAGCGCGACCCCCAACCGTCGCACCGCCTCGTCGACGTCGGCCTCGTCGAGCACCAGCGGCGGCAGCAGCCGCAGCGTGGTCGGCCCGGTGGCGTTGGCGACGAGGCGCTGCTCGATCAGCAGGCGGCGGACCAGCTCGGGTGCGGCGACGTCGAGCTCGCAGGCCAGCATCAGCCCGCGGCCGCGCACGGCGAGGACATGCGGCAGCTCCTGCAGCCGGACGGCGAGCCGCTCGCCGAGGACGCCCACGCGCGCGAGCAGCGCGGGGTCGTCGATGACGTCGAGCGCGGCGAGCGCGGCCGAGCAGACGACCGGCCCGCCGGCGAAGGTGGAGCCGTGATCGCCCGGCGCGAAGACGTCGGCCAGCCGCTCCCCGGTGATGAGCGCTCCGATCGGAAGCCCGCCGCCGAGTGCCTTGGCGGCGGTGATAGCGTCAGGCACGACCCCCGTCTGCTCGTACGCCCACAGCGTCCCGGTGCGCCCCATGCCTGACTGGATCTCGTCGAAGACGAGGGCGGCGCCGTGGGTGTCACAGACTTCTCGCGCGGTGCGCAGGAGCTCATCGGAGAGGACGTGCACCCCGGTCTCGCCCTGGATGGGCTCGAGCAGGACGGCGGCTGTATTGCCGTCTACGGTCGCGCGCAGCGCCGCGGGCTCGGGGGCGACCGCGCGGAAGCCCGGCACGAGCGGCGCGAACGGCGCCTGCTTAGACTCCTGGGGGGTGGCCGAGAGCGCGCCGTAGGTGCGCCCGTGGAAGGCGCCGTGGACGACCACGACGTCTCCCCCGGGCCGTGCCTTGCGGGCGAGCTTGAGCGCGGCCTCGTTGGCCTCGGCGCCGGAGTTGCAGAGAAAGACGCGCCCACCGAGGCTCGACGCGGCCAGACGCCGGCTGAGGCGCATGGCGGGCTCGGTGTAGAAGAGGTTGCCGACGTGCATCAGCCGCGCGGCCTGCTCGCAGACTGCCCGCACGACCGCCGGGTGGCAGTGCCCGACGTTCGTCACCGAGATGCCGCACAGGAAGTCCAGGTACTCGTTGCCCTGCGCGTCCCACAGGCGCGCGCCCTGCCCGCGGACGAACTCGACCGGGAAGCGGGCATAGGTGCGCATGACGCTCGCGGCCTCGATCGTCTGCAGCTCAGCAAGCACTGATGGCCGCCCTTCGGTGAACATCGGCGACGCTCACGGCGCGGCCTCGATCTTGGTGCCGATGCCGGCGTCGGTAAAGAGCTCGAGCAGCAGCGAATGCGGGATGCGCCCGTCGATGATGTGCGCGGAGCCGACGCCGCCGTGGATCGCCTCGACGCAGGCCTGCAGCTTGGGTCGCATCCCTCCATCCAGCCTGGGCAGGGCGTCGCGGATCTGCTCGACGGTTGCCTGGGCGATCAGGCTGTCGGGGTCGCCGGCGTCGGCGAGCCAGCCGCGGACGTCGGTGAGAAAGACGATCTTGTGGGCGCCGAGCGCCCGGGCGACGGCGGCGGCGGCCTCGTCGGCGTTGACGTTGTAGGAGTTGCCCTCGCGGTCGGCGCCGACGGAGGCGATGACGGGGACGTAGTCGCTGGCGATGTGGTGCAGGACGTCCACGCCGACGCGCTCGATGCGACCGACGAAGCCGATGTCCTGCCCGCCGGGCGCGCTGCGGCGCGCGACGCGGAAGAGCGAGCCGTCGTCGCCGCAGAGCCCGACCGCGGGCTGGCCGTGGCGGGAGATGCGCCCGACGATCTCCTTGTTGACCTTGCCGACGAGCACCATCTTGGCGATCTCGACGGTCGCGGCATCGGACACGCGCAGGCCGTCGACGAACTGAACGGGGAGGTCCAGGCGCTCCATGTAGGCGGTGATCTCCGGCCCGCCGCCGTGGACGACGATCGGATTCAGGCCAACGTACTTGAGCAGCACGATGTCGCGGGCGAACTCCTCGCGCAGGACCTCGTCGACCATGGCGGCGCCGCCGTGCTTGATGACGACCGTGCGGCCGCGGAACTCGCGGATGTAGGGCAGCGCCTCCAGCAGGGTGCCGATCGCGGCGCCGCGGCTCTCCAGGGCGGTGAAGGGCGAGGCACCACCGGCGGACGAGGCACCATCGGCGGGCGAACCGGCACCGGCCGGCAGGGATGCGTCGGCGTCGCTCATGTCGTGTAGTCGGCGTTGATCGTGACGTACTCGTGTGAGAGATCGGAGAAGAAGACCTCCGTCTCCTGGCCGTCGCCCGGCAGGGCGATCTCGTACTCCAATTCGGTGGCGCGAATCGCCTCGCCGAGGCGCTCCTCGTCGAAGGGGACGGCAACCCCGCCCACACATACACGCGTCCCCTCGATCGCGACGTCGCACGCCAACGGCATGGGATGGGAGTCCCGCCCGCTCAGCGCGCCCCCGAGCGCCTGGACGATGCGCCCCCAGTTGTGGTCGGCGCCGTTCAGCGCGGCCTTGACCAGAGGCGAGTTGGCGACGGCGCGCGCCGCGCGCTCGACGGCGTCGGGGTGGCCGGGCAGCGCGCCGCCGCGCACGACGAGGCGGGCGATGCGGTGGGCGCCCTCGCCGTCGGCGACCATCATGATCGCGAGCTGGCGCAGGAGCGCGTCGAGGGCTTCCCCGAAGAGGCGCTCGTCCTCGCTCTCCGGCGCGATGTGCACGCCGCCGGCTCCGGAGGCGATGAGGATCGCCGTGTCGTTGGTGGAGAGCTGGCCATCCACGGTGCAGCGATCGAACGAGCGCTTGACGCAGACCCCGAGCAGGAGCTCGGCGGTCTCGGGCGCGAGCGCGGCGTCGGTCTCCACGAAGCAGAGCATGGTCGCGAAGTTCGGGGAGATCATGCCGGCGCCCTTGCACTGGGCGCAGAGGCGCACGGTCCCGGAGGGCAGTGTCACCTCCAGGTTGGCGCGCTTCTCGAAGGCGTCGGTCGTCTGGATCGCCTGCTGGAAGTCGCCATCGCCGTCGCGGCGCAGCGTCTGGGAGCAGGCGAGGATGCCCTTGAGCATCTTCTCGACGGGCAGCGCGTGGCTGATGCCGCCGGTGGAGCCGAGCGCGACCTGCTCGGGGGCGACGCCGAGCGCGATCGCGGCGGCGCCCTGGGTCTTGGCGGCGTCGTCGAGGCCGCGGCGGCCGGTGGCGGCGTTGGCGCAGCCGGAGTTGACGAGCACGGCACGCAGGGCGTTCAGATCGCAGCGCTCGCGGCTGAGCAGCACGGGGGCGGCGGCCGTCGAGCTGGCGGTGAAGCGCGCGGCGCTGCTGGCGCCGTCGGCGGGGGCGACGTCGCAGATCAGAAGGCCCACGTCGGGGTTGCCGCTGGGCTTGATGGCGCAGGCGACGCCGGCGGCGCGAAAGCCGGCCGGGAGCCCCGCGTCGGGCGCCAGTTCGCGCACATGCCCGGGCGCGGGCACCCAGCGCGAGCGGAAGAACGGCCGCGGCGGGCCCGCGGTGGAGCGGTCGCCGCGCAGGTCGGTGTGCTCCCAGCCGTCGGACGCCGGCCGGTCCCGCCCCACCGAGGCGTCGGCCATCAGAGCAGCCCTTCGCTCTCGGACAGGCCGAACATGACGTTGAGGTTCTGGACGGCCTGTGAGGAGGTGCCCTTCCAGAGGTTGTCGATCGCGGAGAGCACGACGATCTTGCCGGTGTGCCCGTCGGCGGCGGCGAAGACGCGGCAGAAGTTGGTGGCGCAGACGTCGCGGGTGCCGGGCGGCGTGGAGAGCACCTCGACGAACGGCTCCGCGGCGTAGGCGGCGGCGTAGAGCTCGCGCAGCTCGGCCTGCTCGACGGCGCGGGTGGGCGTGACGTAGCAGCTCGCGAGCTCGCCCTGGTCGAGCGGGACGAGGTGCGCCTGGAACTGAACCCGGAGCTCACGGCCGGCGGGGTCCAGCTCGCCCAGCTGCTGCTCGATCTCCGGCGTGTGACGGTGGGCGGCGACCTTGTAGGGGAGGATGTTCTCGCCCGCCATCGAGAGGTGGGTGGTCTCGTCGAAGGTGCGTCCCGCGCCGGATACTCCCTGCTTGGCGTCGATCACGAGATCTTGGATCAGCCCGGCGCGGGCGAGCGGGGCGAGGCCGAGCACGGCCGCCGTCGGGTAGCAGCCGGGATTGGCGACGATCTCCGCGGAGGCGATGCGCTCGCGGTGCAGCTCGGTGAGCCCGTAGACGGCGTCGGCGAGCAGCTCGGGCCGCGGGTGCTCGCCGTACCAGTGCTCGTAGGTCGCCAGCTCGGAGAGGCGGAAGTCGGCGGAGAGGTCGACGACGCGCGTCCCGCGCTCGCGCAGGGCGGCGACGGTGGGCGCGGCGGCGGCGTGCGGGTAGGCGACGACGGCGGCTTCGGCGTGGACGCCGTCGAGGTCGAGCTCGGCGATCCTCAGCGGCACGCGATAGCGCGGGTAGAGCTCGTCCAGGCGCCGTCCGACCTCCGAGCGGCCGGTGATCCCGACGAGCTCCAGTCCGGGGTGGCGCCAGATCAGCTGTGCGGCGAGCGCACCGGCGAAGCCGGTGGCGCCTGCGACGAGCACTCTCGGGGAGCCGGGCGCGAAGCTCTGGTCAGCCACGCAGCTCACCCCCGAGCGCGGCCAGCGCCGCGACGATCCGCTCGCGCAGCGGCGCGACGTCGTCGTCGGCGAGCGTGCGGTCGGGCGCGCGGAAGGCGAGCGCGAGCGCCAGCGAGCGGCGGCCGGCGCCGATCTGGGGGCCGGTATAGACGTCGAAGACCTCGGCGCCTTCGAGCGTCCTGCCGCCCGCTTCGCGGACCGCGGCGAGCGCCTGCGCGGCGGCCACGGTCTCGGGCAGCACCACGGCGAGGTCCTGACGCAGCGCGGGGTAGGAGATGACGTCGCGGTAGGCGGTCTCGACCTGGGCCTCCTCGACGAGCGCGTCGAGGTCGAGCTCGATCGCCACCGGCAGTCCGTCCCCGGCGCCGTCGGCGGCGGGCGCGAGCAGGTCGAAGCGGCGGGCGACCTCCGGGTGCAGCTCCCCGATCCAGCCGAGTGTGCGCGCGTGCGCGCGGGCGCGCACGCGCGCACACCGCCCCGGATGCAGGAACGGCAGGGACGCGCCGGCCTCGCACTCGAGCTCCACGCGGAGGGTCTGCGCGAGCATGTCCAGCAGCGCCTTTCCCGCATAGAAGTCGGCGCGCGGCGGCTCCGGCGCGGCCCAGGTCGCAGGCGCGAGCCGACCGGCGAGCAGCACCCCGAGCGCGCGGTGCTCCTCGACGCCGGTCTCCCGCTCTTCCAATCCGCCGGCGACTCCCCGCTGGAAGACGGCGCCTACCTCGAACAGCCGCAGGTCGGCGCTGCCGCGGGCGGCGTTGCGCGCGGCGGAGTCCAGCAGCGAGCAGAGCAGCGTGGTGCGCAGCAGCGACTGCTCCTCGGAGAGCGGGTTGCGCAGCGCGACGGCGCGGCGCAGGACGTCGTCGTCGGAGAGCTGCAGCTCGTCGAGCCGTCCCGGCGAGGTGAAGCTCCAGCCGACGGTCTCGTACAGCCCGCGTCCGGCGAGCGCGTCGACGACGCGCCGGCGCAGCCGCTGGCCGGGTGAGAGCATCCCGGCGGGCCGCCGGCCGGGCAGCGTCGCGGGCAGCTTCTCCAGGCCGTCGATGCGGGCGACCTCCTCGATCAGGTCGGCCTCGCGGGTGACGTCGGCGCGGCGCAGCGGGGGCACCTCGACGTCGAGCCCGTCGGGGGCATCGGCGACGTCGAAGTCGAGCGCCCGCAGGATCTCGCGCTGGCGCTCGCGCGCGACGGGGACACCGAGGATCGCCTGGACGCGCGCCTCGCGCAGGCGGATGCGCGTGGCCGCCACCGGCTCGCCGCCGGCGGCGGAGCGTTCGCCGACGTCGATCGTGCCGGGCAGCACGGTGGCGCCGCAGAGCTCGACGAGCAGGCTGGTGGCGAGCGCCTGGGCCTGGTCGCACTGCTCGGGGGCGAGCCCCTTCTCGAAGCGCGAGGAGGCCTCGCTGCGCAGTCCCAGAGCCCAGCTGGTGCGGTGGATGTTGGGGCCGTTCCAGGTGGCGACCTCGAGCAGGACGCGGGTCGTGCCCTCACCCACCTCCGAGCGCGCGCCCCCCATCAGCCCGGCGATCGAGGTCGGCCCGTCGGCGTCGCAGATCAGCACCATCTGCTCGTCGAGGGTGCGGGTCTGGCCGTCGAGCGTCTGCACCTCCTCGCCGTGGCGAGCGCAGCGGACGACCAGCTGCCCGCCGGCGACGCGGTCGAGGTCGAAGGCGTGCAGGGGCTGGCCGGTGAGCAGCATGACGTAGTTGGTGATGTCGACGACGTTGTTGATCGGTCGCTGCCCGGCGGCGGAGAGGCGCGCCTTCAGCCACGGCGGGGACTGCCCGAGGGTGACGTCCTCGAAGACCCGGGCGGTGAAGCGGGGGCAGAGCTCGCCGCACCGCACGCTGACGGCCGCGGTCGCGCCGAGCGATCCGGCGCTGCCTGGATCCCGCGCCCACGGGGCGGGCGCGAGCGGGGCGCCGGTGGCGGCGTGCAGCTCGCGCGCGACGCCGTAGACGCCGAGGCAGTCGGGCCGGTTGGGGGTGATCTCGAGCTCGACGACCTCGGTCGCGAGCGGCAGGACCTCGCCGAGCGGCGTGCCGGGCGCGGGGGGCTCCGTGAGGGGGGCGCCGCGCCCGCGCCCGGGCACGCCGGGCTCACGCGGGCCGGCGCGGTGCAGCTGTCCGGCGCTGACGAGCTCGTCGAGCACGAGTATCCCGTCGCGGCCGGTGCCGATTCCGAGCTCCTGCTCGGCGCAGATCATGCCTTCGGAGACGACGCCGCGCAGCTTGGCGCGCTTGATCCTGGTCCCGTCGGGCATGACCGCTCCGGGGCGCGCCACGGCGACCGTCTGCCCGGCGGCGACGTTGGGAGCGCCGCAGACGATCGTCGCCGGCCCGTCGGCCGAGGCGGAGCCAAGATCGACCGTGCAGACGCTGAGCCGGTCGGCGTCGGGGTGGCGTTCGCACCGCACGATCCGCCCGACGAGGAAGCACTCGGGCTCGCGCACGCCGTGATGATGGATCGCCTCGACCTTGGTGCCGGTCATCGTCAACCGCTCCTCGATGCCGCGCACGCCGAGCGCCGGATCGCAGTATTCGCGCAGCCACTCCAGGGGGACCCTCATCCGAACTGCTCCAGGAAACGCAGGTCGTTCTCGTAGTAGAGGCGCAGGTCGGGGATGCCGTGCTTGAGCATCGCGATGCGCTCGATGCCCATCCCCCAGGCGAAGCCCTGGACGCGCTCGGAGTCATACCCGGGCGCGTTGGCCTCGGTGGTGGGCACGTGGGCGTAGACGTTGGGGTCGACCTCGCCGGCGCCGAGCACCTCCAGCCAGCCCTCGCCCTTGCAGAGGTGGCAGCGGGCGCCGTCTTTGAGGAAGCCTGAGCCGGAGCAGTGAAAGCAGGAGACGTCGACCTCGACGGAGGGCTCGGTGAAGGGGAAGAAGTGCGGGCGCAGGCGCACCTCGCGCTCCTCCCCGAAGACGGCGCGGGCGAAGGCGAGCAGGGTGCCCTTGAGGTCTGAGAGCGTGATGTCCTCGTCGACGGCGAGCCCCTCGACCTGGTGGAACTGAGGGGTGTGCGTGGCGTCGCTGTCGGGCCGGTAGACGCGGCCGGGAATCACGACGTAAAGGGGCGGCGGGTGGGCTTCCATGGCGCGGATCTGCATCGGCGAGGTGTGGGTGCGCAGCACGGCGTGGTCGCTGACGTAGAAGGTGTCCGTCAACGCCCGCGCGGGGTGGGTGGGACTGTGGTTCAGCGCGTCGAAGTTGTAGTGAACGGTCTCTACCTCGGGCCCCTCGAGCACGGTGAAGCCGAGCCCGACGAAGATGTCCTCCAGCTCCCGCCAGGTCGCCGTGAGGACGTGCAGGCGGCCGACGGGCTGCGGCGGGCTGCCGGGCAGGGTGACGTCGAGGCGATCCTCGCGCAGGCTGCGCTCCAGGCGCTGCGCGTCGATCTGGGCCGAGCGGGCTTGGATCAGCGCCTCGATCCCCTGGCGCGCCTCGTTGGCGGCCTTGCCGACGGGTCCCCGCTGCTCGGGCGGCAGCTCGCGGACGCCGCGCAGGATCCGCGGCAGCTCGGCCTTGCGTCCGAGGTAGCGCACCCGCAGCGCCTGCAACTGCTCGGCGCCGGTGGCCTCCTGAACCGCGCCGCGGGCCTCCTGGCGTAGTTGTTCGACGCGTTCGATCACGAGGGCTGGACCCTAGAGGTTGTGGCAGCCGACTGGGAGTCGACGCGCTGGGAGGCGTTTGAGCCGGGGCCGATGGAGTCGCTCAGCTCGTACAGCGCGATGGCGGCCGCGGTGGCGGCGTTGAGCGAGTCGCCGTGGATGGGGATATGGGCGACATGCTGGCAGGCGGCGAGCAGGTCGGCCGGCAGCCCCTCGCGCTCGGCTCCGACGAGCAGGCTCAGGGCGCCTGCCTGGCGCAGCTCTTCGGCGAGCTCGCGCAGAGGCCGACCGGCGTGGGCGGCGAGCGCGACGTGTACCCCCGGCAGGGCCGCGACGTCCGGTACACGGGCGAGGGCGACGGCGAAGATGGCGCCCATGCTGGCGCGGACGGCCTTCGGCGAGTAGGGGTCGGCGCAGCCGGGGCCGAGGGCGACGGAGCTCGCGCCGAAGGCGTGGGCGCAGCGCAGCACGGTGCCGACGTTGCCGGGGTCGGCGAGCCCGTGCAGGTAGACGCAGAGCGGGCCGAGCGCTGTCTGACACCAGCGTTGGGGGTAGACGCCGATCGCGCGCGTCCCCGAGCCGAGGGCGCTGACGGCGGCGAGGGCGGCGGGGGTGACGTCGCGGAAGCGCTCGCCGCCGAGTCCGCTGCCGGCGGCGCGATAGCCCTGGAGTGGCTCCCACCCGGCCTCGGCGGCGGCGGCGATCAGATCCTCGCCCTCGGCGAGAAAGCGTCCGCTCCTGGCGCGCTCGCGACGGCGCTGCAGACGCCGCAGATCCCGCAGGCCGGGGTTGTGGGGGGATTCGATCGTCGTCGTCATCGCCTGGCTTGAGTTTGCTTGTGTGGGTCTCGGTCGGGGCTTGTTAGATACAAAAAAGGCGCCGTCCCTTTGCAGGAGCGGCGCCCGGGAGGCTTCGATGTCGGGACGCCTGTGCTCAGGCAGCCGACGCCTCGCGGGCGGCCTGCGCAAAACGTCGGAAGGACTCGGCGTCGCGGACGGCGACGTCCGCGAGCACCTTGCGGTCGAGCTCGATGCCGGCCAGGGCGAGGCCGTGCATGAACTGCGAGTAGCTCATGCCGTTTTCGCGGGCGGCGGCGTTGATGCGGGTGATCCACAGCCGGCGGAAGTCGCGCTTGCGGACTTTGCGGTCGCGGTAGGCGTAGGTGTCGGCCTTGATCAAGGCCTCCTTGGCACGCCGGTAGTTGGAGTGGGCCTCGCCGCGGAAGCCCTTGGTGAGCTCCAGCGTCGCGCGGCGCTTCTTGCGAGCGTGCAGCGAGCGCTTGACGCGGGTCATTTGCCGACCCCCAGCATCCGCTTCACGCGCGGAGTGTCGTGGTCGGAGAGAATCGCCGGCCCGGCCAGGGCGCGCTTGCGCTTGGGCGACTTCTTCTCGAGGATGTGGCTGGTGTAGGGGTGGCGGCCGCGCACCTTGCCGGAGGCGGTGACTTTGAAGCGCTTCTTGGCGCCGGAGTGGGTCTTCATCTTGGGCATCGTCTTGGCGAGATCACGGACGGCCGCCAGTGGTCCTGGCCGGCTTCGCGGTCTCGGGCCGGTGATTATGGCAGACGCCGCACCCGAAGCCCGTGCAGAGCCGCTCGGAGCGGGCCGCGATGGCCCTGCACGAACTGTTGCGCGGCCACGGTACTGCCGTCCATGCCCCCGGGTGGCCGTCATGTAATCGACGGTCTCTTCCGATGAGGACACGGTGGAGCGGGCTCCGACTGCACACCTCGACGCGCATCGCGCCCGGCGCCAGGCGCAGGATGCCCCCAGCGCGATCGCGCGAGCCCTGCGCGAAGTCACCCACGAGGCGGGCGGCGACCCCGAGCGCGCCGTGGACCTCGCCTGCGAGCGTCTGGCCCAGTCGATCGCGACCTCCGAGCGACTGCGGGAGGAGCTGCGCTCGCAGCGAGCCGAGCTGCGGATGCTGGAGAGCCGCATGAACATCGCCACCGAGATGCTCGGCGAGGGGGTGCTCGTGTTCGATCCCCACGGTCGAGTCGTCTACGCCAACAACGCGGCCGGGAGGATCCTCGGCATGAGTCGCGATCAGCTCCTCGCCCGCCACGTCCGCGACCGGCGCTGGCGCTTCGTGCACGAGGACGGCTCGCCCTGGCCGCTGGCGGGCCACCCGGCGGCGGAGACGCTGCAGACCGGACGCGCGCACCGCGCCGTCGTGATGGGCGTCCCGGACGGCCAGGGCGAGACGACGTGGATCTCGCTGAGCTCGCGCACGGCGCCCGACGCCCAGGGTCGGCCGTTCGGGGTGATCGCGACGTTCGTCGACATCAGCGAGCGACGCACCATCCTGGAGCAGCTGCGCCACCAGGCCCACCACGACCAGCTGACGGACCTCGCCAACCGCCGGCTGTTCCACAAAGAGCTCGACCGCGCCATCGCCCGCGCCCAGCGCCAGGGCTGCGCGGTGGCGCTGGTCTACATGGACCTCAACGGGTTCAAGCGCATCAACGACACCCTCGGACACCGCGCCGGGGACGAGGTCCTGCGCACGCTCGCCACCCGCCTGCGCCGCGCGGTGCGGGAGGAGGAGCTGATCTCGCGCTACGGGGGCGACGAGTTCGTGGCGCTGCTGAGCATGTTGCGCAACCCGCGTCGCGAAGTCGAGGCCTTCCTCGACCGGATGAGCCAGACGCTGGCCGAGCCGATCCGGCTGGACGCCGGCGCGGTGCACGTCGGGGCGAGCCTCGGGGCGAGCGTGTACCCGCACGACGGGAGCACCGCCGAGCAGCTGCTGCACCACGCGGATGCGGCGATGCTCGGGATGAAGAGCAGCCGCGCGGCCTGAGCTACGAGGCGCTCTCGCTCGGCGTGCCCGCCTCGGCGGAAGAAAGCTCGATGTCTGGAGCGGTGGCGGGCTCGTCGGCCTGGGCCGGGGGCTCGCCGGTCTGTACCACGGGCCCGTCGGCCTGGGCCCCGCCCGGTCCGACCGCGTCTGCGACGGCCTCCTCGGCGGCCTCGGGGGAGCCGGCGCCGTCCGGCGAGGATGGGTCGAAGCGACCGGCGAGGACGGCTTTGGAGGGGGCGAGCATCATCGTCATGTTGCGGCCCTCCTGCATCGGGCGCTGCTCGACGACCCCCAGCTCGCCGAGCTCCTCGGCGAGCTTGTCGAGGATCGCGGTGCCGCGCTCGGGGTGGGTGACCTCGCGCCCGCGGAACATGATCGTGACCTTGACCTTGTCCTTGTGGCGCAGGAAGCGTTCGACGTGGCCCTTCTTGGTGTCGTAGTCGTGCTGGGCGATCTTGGGGCGGAACTTGATCTCGCGGATCGTGATCTGCTGCTGGTGCTTGCGCGCCTGCTTGACCTTCTGGGCCTGCTCGTACTTGTACTTGGAGTAGTCCAGCACCCGGCACACCGGTGGGCGGGCCTCGGGGGCGACCTCGACGAGGTCGAGGTCGCGCTCCTGGGCGAAGCGCAGGGCATCGGGGGTCTTGAGCACCCCGACCTGGTTGCCCTCGTCGTCGATCAACCGCACCTCGGGTACGCGGATGCGCTCGTTGACTCTCGTCGTGTCCCGCTCGGGCGGGCGCCGGTCGAACCTGCGCGGTACCGGCACTAGCTGTCCTGGCTGCGCGTCAAGCGGATGGGCAGGCGCGGCGCGTTGAGTGAAGACGAGACGTCAAGGCGGCCGAGTATAGCGGCGCGCCGGCGGCGCGCAAGGGAGCGCTCCGGGTTATTCACGGATGCGCCACGCGCGCTCGTACGCGCTCGGCGAGACGCTCGGCAAGCGCCCGCACCGGCTCCTCGCCGGTGTCTCCAGCCCGGTGCTCGCGCACGGCGACGCTGCCGGCCTGCTGCTCGCGCTCGCCGACGACGAGCATGTAGGGAACACGGCGCAGCTCGGCCTCGCGGATCTTGCGCCCGATCGACTCGCCGCGCTCGTCGAGCTCGACGCGCAGGCCATGGGCGCGGAGCGCCTGCAGGACCCCCCTGCCGTACTCATTGAAGCGGTCGGACACCGGGAGCACGATCGCCTGCAGCGGCGCCAGCCACAGCGGCAGCTCGCCGGCGTAGTGCTCGACGAGGATGCCGATGAAGCGCTCGAAGGATCCGAGCAGCGCGCGGTGGATCATCACGGGGCGGTGCTCGGCGTTGTCGGCGCCGACGTAGGCGAGGTCGAAGCGCTCGGGCATCGAGTAGTCCAGCTGCACGGTGCCGAGCTGCCAGGAGCGGCCGATCGAGTCCTTCATGTGCAGGTCGATCTTGGGTCCGTAGAAGGCGCCGTCGCCGGGGTTCAGCTCGTACTCCAAGCCCTCCGCCTGCAGGGCGCCGGCGAGGGCGCCCTCGGCGCGGTCCCACATCTCTTCGCTGCCGATCCGCTTGGCGGGTCGGGTGGAGAGCTCCAGGCGCGGCTCGAAGTCGAACAGCTCGTAGATGTGAAAGCCGAAGCGCAGGCAGCGCACGACCTCCTCCTGGACCTGCTCCTCGGTGCAGAAGATGTGGGCGTCGTCCTGGGTGATGTGGCGCACCCGCAGCAGCCCGTGCAGCACCCCGGAGGGCTCGTGGCGGTGCACGAGGCCGGCCTCGGAGTAGCGGATCGGCAGGTCGCGGTAGGAGCGGCGCTCGTCCTTGTAGATCTGGATGTGGGCCGGGCAGTTCATCGGCTTCAGGCCCATCGGACGGTCCTCGACCTCGGTGAAGTACATGTTCTCCTTGTACGTCGCCCAGTGCCCTGACTGCTTGAAGAGCTCGACGTCGTAGAGGATCGGCGTTTTCACCTCGCGGTAGCCGCGGGCGCGGTTCTCCTGGCGCCAGAAGTCGGTGAGGGCGTTCCACACGGCCATCCCCGCGGGCTTCCAGAAGGGCGCGCCCGGCGAGAGCTCGGAGAACTGGAAGAGATCGAGCTCGCGGCCCAGGCGGCGGTGGTCGCGGGCGCGAGCCTCCTCCAGGCGCCGCAGGTGCTCCTGCAGTTCGGCCTTCGTGAAGAAGGCGGTGCCGTAGATGCGGGTGAGCATCGTCCGGGTGGAGTCCCCGCGCCAGTAGGCGCCGGCGACGGACTGCAGCTTGAAGGCGCCGATCGTCTTGGTGCTCGGCGCGTGGGGACCGCGGCAGAGGTCGGTGAAGGGGCCGTTGGTGTACAGCGAGACCGTCTCCAGGCGGGCCGGGGCGCCGGCCTGGGGGGAGCCGACCGGCCCAACATCCGCTTCATCGCTCCCGGCCCGGGGGGCGTCTCCCCCTGTCCGTGCGGCGGCGCCATGGCGGACGTCGGCGAGGAGGTCGTCGATCAGCTCGACCTTGTAGTCCTGGCGTTCGGCGACGAAGCGCGCCCGCGCGTCGTTCACCGAGACTTCCTCGCGCACGAACGGCTCGGCGGACTTGACGTGGGCGCGCATCCGCTCTTCGATGCGCGGGAAGTCGGCCTCGGTGACGGTCACCCCGTGGGGGAACTCGAAGTCGTAGTAGAAGCCCTGCTCGATCGCAGGCCCGATCGAGATCTTGACGCCGGGGTAGAGCTCGAGCACGGCCGTCGCGAGCACGTGGGCGGCGTCGTGGCGGATCAGCGCGAGCGCCTCGGGGCCGCTCTTGGCGGTGACGATCTGGATGCGCGCGCCCTCGGGCAGCGGGCGGGCGAGGTCTCGCATCTCGCCGCCCTCGCCCTCCAGCTCGATGGCCAGCGCCGCCCGGGCCAGGCCGGGTCCGATCGCGGCGGCGGCGTCGGCGCCGGTGGCGCCGGTGGGCAGCTGCAGCTCGGTGCCGTCGGGAAGGGTGACTGTGAGGCTCTCGGTGGTGCTCATCGCGCGAGGTTGCAGGCTACCCTCCCGCCGATGAGCGCGGCGCTCGCAGAGTGGACGGCGATCCAGCACGTGCCCTTCGAGGGGCCCGGGGCGATCGCCCGCGAGGCCGCCCGACGCGGCATCGCGCTGCACCCCTGCCGCCCCTACGCCGGCGATGCCCTGCCCGATCCCGCGATGCTGGGCGGGCTCGTCGTGATGGGCGGCCCGATGGGAGTCTCCGACACCGCCGCCCACCCCTGGCTGGCGGACGAGCTCGAGTTGATCCGGGCGGTCGTGCAGAGCGGCATCCCGCTGCTCGGGGTGTGCCTCGGCGCGCAGCTGCTCGCGGCGGCGCTCGGCGCGGGCGTCTACCCGGGGCCGGCCGCGGAGATCGGGCCGGGCAGCGTCACCTTGACCCCGGAGGGCCGTGCCGATCCAGTGCTCGGCGCGGCCGGCGCAGCCGAGTTGCCGGTGGTGCACTGGCACGGAGAAACCTTCGACCTGCCGATCGGCGCGCTGCGGCTGGCGAGCAGCGCCCTCTACCCCAACCAGGCATTTCGCGCCGGCGACTGCGCCTACGGCCTGCAGTTCCATGTCGAGGTCGATCGGGCGCTCGCCGAGGGCTGGCGCGAGCATCTGCCGCAGGGCGTGGAGATCGGCGGGGACCAGCGCCGCAGCGTCGAAGCCTGCGGGCGCGAGGTGATCGCGGCGTTCTTCGCGTATGCCGGCGAGCACCGCGCCTGAGGCTCCGGCCGGAGCCGCCAGCCTCCAGACGCCGCCGGGGACCGCCGGTGGATCGTGCCCACCGGCGGTCAATATAGTTGCGCGTGCAAGCGTCGCCGTCGCGCTAGCGTGTCGCGATATGAGCGCAGTCGATTCGACATCCCTGCAGCAGCCGAGCCGGTCCCCCTACATCGGCGAGGCTCCCCCCTCCCCCGCCGGCCCGTTGGACTCCGGCGAGCTGGGATTGCCGACGCCGCCGTCGGTCCCGCTGCCGCGCAGTCTGCAGGTCCTGCGCCTCAACCAGCGCCAGATCCAGTTCGTCTTTCGCTGGCGGCGGGAGTTGGGCGAGGTGTTTCGCACCCGTGGCGTGATCGGCGGCGGACCGGCGATCACCTCGCACCCCGATCACGTCCGCTCGCTGTTCACCGCCAAGCCAGAGCTGGCGCCGTCGCTGACGGCGGAGTCGCCGCTGCTGCCGATCGTCGGCCCCAACTCGGTGCTGACGGCCAACGGCCCCCGCCATCTGCGCCAGCGCAAGCTGCTGCTGCCGCCGTTTCACGGCGAGGCGATCGAGCGCTACGTGGAGATGATCTCCAAGGCCACCGAACGGGAGATCGACCGCTGGCCCGTCGGCGTGCCGTTTCCCCTGGCCCAGCGGATGCAGGCGATCACCCTCGACGTGATCATGGGCGGGATCTTCGGCATCGAGGGCCAGCCCGCGCACGGCACGCCCGAGCGCCGGATGCGGGCCGCGGTGAAGTACCTCTCCCAAGCCTCGACGTGGCCTCTGGCCCAGGTCGGGGAACTGCTCAACATCGGCCGCGCCGAGCCCGTCGGTCTGCTGCGCCAGGGCATCGCGATCCTCGACCGCTGCACCTACCCCGTGATCGAAGCCCGCCGCCGTGCCGAGGACCTGCGGGAGCGCACCGACATCCTCTCGCTGATCATGCGCGCCCGCACCGAGGACGGCGAGCCGCTCAGCGACCGGGAGCTGCGCGACGAGCTGCTGACACTGGTGCTCGCCGGCTTCGAGACGACCGCCAACTCGCTGGCCTGGACCTGGGAGCGGCTGCTGCGCACCCCGGCGGCGCACGAGCGTCTGCGCGAGGCGGTGCGCTCCGGCGAGGGCGCCGAGGAGACGATCGAGGCGACGATCCTCGAGGGCATGCGCTCGCGTCCGGTTATACCCACCATCGGCCGGCGCGTGGCGGTGCCGTGGCGGCTGGGCGACTACGCCGTGCCGGCGGGCACGCCGGTGGTGATGAGCATCCTGCTGATCCACCACCGCGAGGATCTCTACCCCGAGCCGTTCGCGTTCCTGCCTGAGCGCTGGCTGGGGCACAAGCCGGGGACGTATGAGTGGATTCCCTTCGGGGGCGGCACCCGGCGCTGCCTCGGCGCGGCCCTGGCGATGGCCGAGCAGCGCGTGGTGCTGGAGGCGATGGCCCGGCGCCTGGACCTCGAGGCCGACCAGCCCGAGCCCGAGCACGCCCAGCACCGCAACGTCACGATGATCCCCGCCCGCGGCGCGCGGGCGATCGTGCGAGCGCGGCGGGCGTAGGCGCGGGTGCCTCAGGCGCTCATGCAGAGCCGGTCGCGCCCCGAGGACTTGGCCTCGTAGAGAGCGGCGTCGGCCCGCGCGAGCACCGTCTCGGCCGATTCGCCGGGTCGGTGTTCGGCGAACCCCGCCGAGCAGGTCCGGTCGCCCGACACCAGCCGCCGCAGCCGCTCGATGACCTCGATCGCCCGCGGGGTGTCGCAGTCGATCAGCAGCAGCCCGAACTCCTCGCCCCCGAGGCGTGCGAGGAGATCGCCGACACGTAGCTGTTCGCGCCAGATCGCGGCGGTCTCCTTGAGCAGGCGGTCGCCGGCGGGATGACCGTAGGTGTCGTTGTACTGCTTGAAGTGGTCGAGGTCGAGCATGGCGATCGTGAAGGGCTTGCCGGAGCCCAGGGCCTGGCCGACGCGGGCGTCCCAGGCGCGACGGTTGGGCAGCCCCGTCAGGGGGTCGGTGCTGGCCATGTCGCTGAGCTCGCTGACGGCGTCGGCGCGGTCGATGACCGCGGCGGCCTCGTGGGCGAGGACCGCGACGACAGCCGCCCGGCTGCCCGATGCCTGCACGCCGGAGGGCCAGCCGACGACGAGGACCCCGACCGACTCGCCGCCGCGACTCAGGGGCTCGTAGAGCAGCGTCGCCGGCCGTCCCGCGGCTTCCCACAGCAGGACACTGCCGACGTGGCTCTCGACGTCGCTCTCCACGAGCCGGGAGACGCCGGAGGCGAAGGCCTCACCGACGGCCGGGGGCTGGAGCATCGCGATCTCCACTGGCGAGGCGTCGACACCGACGATCGCCGTCGCCCGCATCCGCCTGGTGCCGGGCAGCGGCTCGAAGAGCACGGCGACGCTGGCTTCGCCGATCCGGCACGCGGCCTGGCAGACGTCGACGCGGGTCTGGGAGCTGCCCAGCAGGCCGCGTACGGCCTCGTTGACCTGCGCCAACATCCGCTCGCGCCCGCGCGCCTCGCCAGCCTGGTGGCGGACGTCGATCACGAGCTGACGGGTGGCGAGACCGACGATGCCGCCGACGGCGACCGTGAGGAGCGCCGCCCGGTACTGGGTGGCGGGGTAGGCGGAGCCGCCGATGAGGACGATCGGAGCGAAGTAGAAGGCCGCCATCCCGGCGAGCACGACGTAGAGCTGATGACGGGCACGGCTGTGGAGGGCGGTGTAGAAGACCGGGATCACCGACACGACCGCCGCGCCCGAGCCGCCTCCGCCGGCCGACTGGCGCAGCAAGGCGACCGCGCCGAGGAACGCCAGCGAGGCGACGATGCCGCCGAAGCGCGCCGCCCAGCCCTCGGGTCGGCGCAGGGCGAAGAGCGTCGCGGCCGCCGCCAGCGCGCCCGAGCCGACGGCGAGGGCGGCGGCGAGGGCGAACAGCGGCCAGTCGACGCGCTCGCCGACGGCGACCGTCACCCACGTGACGACGGCCGCCGCGATGAACGGCGCCAGCCGTCCACCGACCGACCGAAACCCCCTGGTGTTGCCTTGCACACCGATCTAGTCGGCAGGCCGCGCGGCCTGCTCAAGCGCCGAGGGAGCAGCCGTTTTGAGTGTCTCGCAGCGGTCAAGCCATCAGAACGCAAAAGTCCGCCAGCGCGACTTCCATGGCCAGACGGGAGCCAAATACCGACATCTGAAAACGCTGCAAGTTGGCTTGCAGTAGCCGATCGGTCCGTCGCGCCCAGCGCGCCTAGCGGACCGCGATCACGCGGCCCCGGCCTCCGGCCCGCCACGATTTGACATCCCGGCCGGTATCTGAAAGGATACCGAGCGGTATGGGAAACGAGACCCAGCTTCCACCCGGCCCGCGGATGCCGCGGGCGCTGCAGACGGCGATCTGGTTCCGCCGGGCGCAGTGGCTCATGGACACCTGCCGGGCGCGCTTCGGCGACACCTTCACGCTGCGGATCGCCGGCGAAGGCACCTGGGTGGTGACGGCCGACACGGAGGCGATCAAGCAGGTCTTCACCGGCGACCCCCGCCTGCTGCACGCGGGCGAAGGCAACCGCATCCTGCTGCCGATCCTCGGCGCCAACTCGGTGCTGCTGCTCGACGACGACCGCCACCTCTCCCAGCGCAAGCTGCTGCTGCCCCCCTTCCACGGCGCCCGGATGCAGCGCTATGGCGAGCTGATGGAGGAGATCGCGGCGCGGGAGATCGAGCGCTGGCCGCTGGGCGAGCCCTGCCCGCTGCGCCCGCGGATGCAGGAGGTGACGCTCGAGATCATCCTGGCGACCGTCTTCGGCGTCGCCGAGGGGCCTGGGATGGATCTGCTGCGGACCCGGCTGCGGCGCTTCCTGGATCTCTCGACCAACCCCCGCAACGTCGGGGTGATCGCCGCCCTGGGCCCCGACCGGTTCGGCTCGATCCCGTTCTTCCGGCGCGAGCTCGACCGGGTGAACGGCCCGATCTACGACGTGATCGCCGAGCGCCGCGGCGCGGGCGACCTGGAGTCGCGGGAGGACATCATGTCGCTGCTGCTGCGCGCCACCCACGAGGACGGCTCGCCGATGAGCGACGTGGAGCTGCGCGACGAGCTGATGACGCTGCTGGTGGCCGGCCACGAGACGACGGCCAACGCGCTGGCGTGGGCGGTGGAGCGGCTCTGCCGCCACCCGAAGAAGCTCGACCGGCTGCGGGCGGAGCTGGCGCAGGGCGAGGATGACTACCTGAAGGCCGTGGTCCAGGAGACACTGCGCCTGCGGCCGGTGATCTCGATCGTGCTGCGCCGTCTGGTGGAGCCGATGGAGATCGGCGGCCACCGGCTCCCGGCGGGGGTGTCGATCGCACCGTCGATCCACCTCGTCCACCGCCGCCCCGACATCTACCCCCGGCCCCACGAGTTCCTGCCCGAGCGGTTCCTGCCGGGCGAGGGCGACACCCTGGGCGGCCCGGCCGTCGGCACCTACACCTGGATCCCGTTCGGCGGCGGCGTGCGCCGCTGCCTGGGCGCGGCCTTCGCGCAGTTCGAGATGGAGGCCGTCCTGCGCCGCCTGGTGCTGGCCCGCGCGATCGCCCCCGCCCGCCCGGCGTCGGAGCGGGTGTACCGGCGGGCGATCACGGAGACCCCTCGCCGCAACGCCGAGGTCGTGCTCGGCCCCTCCCCCGCCGCCGCGCCCGCCGCCCGCCGCGAGCCCGTCGCGGCGTGAGGCGCGCCGAGCAGGGCGCCGCGACCCGCGCGGCGCTGCTGGCGGCGGCGTCGAGCGCGATCTGCGAGCTCGGGATGCAGGGGGCCTCGATCGACGTCATCGCCGCCCGCGCGGGCTACACGAAGGGCGCGTTCTACGCCCACTTCGACTCCAAGGAGCAGATGTTCCTGGCGGTGCTCGAGGAGAAGTTCGCCGCCGAGCTGACCCGCCTGCAGACGGCGCTCACCGGCGCCGGCGATCCCGCCGCGGAGGCCCGCGCCGCCGCCGAGGGCTTTCTGGCGTTCGTGGACAGCGACCCCGAGTGGCCCCGGCTCTACCAGGAGTTCGTCGCCCACGCCGCCCGCTCGGCCGCCCGCGGCGCCGCCTTCCGCGACCAGCTCGCCGCCCACCACCGCGAGCTGCGCGCCCGGATCGCCGAGATCTTCGCCCGCTGGACGGCGGCGCGGGGGATCGAGCCCGTCCTCCCCCACGCCGACGCGGCGGCGATGGTGTTCTTCATGGCCGACGGCTTCCTGCTCACCCGGATCATCGACCCCGCGCTCGACGACGGCCTCTACGCGACGATGTCCAGCGTGTTCCTGCGCGGGCTGATGGCGCTCGGGGAAGACCGGGAAGCCGGGTCCCGATCCTGATCTCGACCCGCATCCAATCTCATCTCTTTTGACGGGACGGCGGCATGCGGGCCGTCCCTCCGAACCGCGCATGCGTGGAAGGGCGCGTCAGACCTCGACCACGACCGGCAGCACCATCGGCCTGCGCCGCAGCCGGTCGTAGACGAGCTGGGCGAGGTCGTCGTGCAGGACCTGCTGGATGAGGTCGACCTCGCGGATCTCCTCCCCCGCCGCCCGCAGCAGGGATTCCTCGACCGTCGCCCGGATCTCCTCGATCAGCTCGCCCGCCTCGTCCATGAAGGGGACGCCGCGGAAGATCACCTCGGGGTCGGCGACCGACCGGCCATCCTGCTCGGCGATCGTGGCGACCACGATGAAGATCCCGTCGGCCGAGAGCATCCGCCGGTCGCGCAGCGCGACGTCGGCCATGTCGCCGATCTCGACGCCGTCGACGAAGACCATGCCGGCGCGCTCCTTCTTGCCGAAGCGCGCACCCCGGCCGTTGATGTCCAGGGGCAGACCGTTCTCGCCGGTGAAGATGTTCTCCGGCTCGACCCCGACGGCCTCCGCCAGCTGACCGTGCAGGCGCAGCCGCTTGAAGTCCCCGTGGAACGGCATCACGTAGCGCGGCTGCACCAGGTTAAGCATCAACTTCACCTCCTCCGAGTAGCCGTGCCCGGAGGCGTGCACCGGCGCGTCGCGCGCCGTGACCACGTTGCAGCCGATGTGGTACAGCCGGTCGATCGTCTCGTTCACCGCCCGCTCGTTGCCGGGCACGGGCGTCGCCGAGAACACCACCGTGTCGCCCCGACGCAGCTGCACCTGGGGATGGTCGCGGTAGGCCATCCGGCGCAACGCCGAAAGCGGCTCGCCCTGGGAGCCGGTCGAGATGATCACGATCCGCTCGTCCGGGAAGTCGTCGATTTCGCGCGCCCCGACAAGCATCCCTTCGGGCACCTCGATGTGATCCAGGGTGCGTCCGATCTTGACGTTCTTGCGCATCGACCGACCCACCAGCGCCACCTTGCGGCCCAGCTCCTCCGCCGCGTCGACCACCTGCTGCACCCGATGGATGTTCGACGCGAAGCTCGTCACCACGATCCGCCCCTCACAGCGCGCGAACGCTTCGCGCAGGTGCGGACCCACCACCGACTCCGACGGCGAGAATCCCTCGCGGTCCACGTTCGTCGAGTCTCCGCACAGCAGCAGCACTCCTTCCCGGCCCAGCTCCGCCAGCCGCGACACGTCGGCCGGCGACCCGTCGACGGGGGTCTGGTCGAACTTGTAGTCCCCCGTGATCAGCACCGTGCCCAGATCAGTGCCGAGCGCCACCGCGCTGGAGTCCGGGATCGAGTGCGTCATGTGGATCATCTCCAGCTCGAACGGCCCCAGCTCGAGCGCCTCCCCGGACCCGACCTCGGAGAGCTCGACGTCGCGCAGCCGGTGCTCTTCGAGCTTCGAGCGCGCCATCGCCATCGTCAGCGCCCCCCCGTAGACCGGCGGCAGCGACCCCGGGCTCCCCTTCTCCAGCTCCCGCAGGACCCACGGCAGAGCCCCGAGATGATCCTCGTGTCCGTGCGTCACCACGATCGCCTCGATCTCCTCCGCCCGGTCTCGCAGGTAGGAGAAGTCCGGCAGCACCAGATCGATGCCCACCATCTCCGGCGTCGGGAAGCGCAGGCCGACGTCGACCACCACGATCCGGCCGTCGTGCTCGACGACCGTCATGTTCTTGCCTATCTCGCCCAGGCCGCCCAGCGGCAGGACGCGCAACGATCCGCTCACGCGCGTTGTGCCGAGGCCGGTCGATCCGCCGCCGGTGCGCCCGCTCCGCTGCCGGGGGCGGCCTGCGCCCGGCTCTGCCTCGGGGTTCCGTCGGGCGCCAGCAGCCCGTGGCGGACGAGCATCGCGCGCACCGCCTCCAGTTCGGGCCCCTCGGCCTCCACCAGCGGCAGCCGCAGTCCGCCGACGTCGTGGCCCAGCATGTTCAGCGCCGCCTTCGTGCACGTCGGGCTGCTCGTCATGAACAGCGTCTGGAAGACGTCGCGCAGCGACGCGTCGATCTCCGCCCGGCGCTCCGGCTCGTCGACCATCCGCCGCAGCTCGTCTCCCACTATGTGGCTCGCGACCGACACCACCCCGGCCCCGCCCATGTCGAGGGTGCGCGCGAACGTCCCGTCGTCGCCCGCGTAGAGCGCGAGACCCTCGATCGGCCGCAGCTCCTCCGCGTTGGCCTGCTTGAGCGCCTCCACATGCTCTATCTGCGCCAGCCGCGCCAGCAGCTCCGGCGCGATGTTGGTAACCGTCCGGCTCGGGACGTTGTAGAGCATGATCGGCTTGTCCGTCGCCTTCGCGATCGCCTCGTAATGGGCGATCAGGCCGCGGGGGCTCGGCTTGTTGTAGTACGGGGTCACGCTCAGGTTCGCGTCCGCCCCCAGCGCCGTCGCCTGTTCGGTCAGGAAAACCGCGTGGCGCGTGTCGTTGCTGCCCGTCCCCGCGACGATCGTGCAGCGCGCCCCCTCCCCTCCGGCCCGAGGCGGACGCTCCCGCACGGCCAGCTCGATCAGCCGCAGCTGCTCGTCGTCGCTGAGCGTCGAGGACTCCCCCGTCGAGCCCGCGATCACGAAGCCGTCCGAGCCGTGCGCCGCCAGGTGGTGCATCAACGCCACGAACGCCTCCTCGTCGACGCGCAGCTGCTCGTCGAAGGGCGTCACGATCGCCGTCAGGATCGTCCCGAGATCGCTCACGGCGCCCATTATTCCATGCCCCCCGCCGACGCCGTCCCGGGCGCCGGAGGCGCGAACAGCAGCCTCTCCAGTCCCACCACCGGCGACTGCCGAAGCTCGCCGACCCGCCTCACCGCCAGCAGCACCCCCGGCATGAACGAATCCCGGTCGATCGAGTCGTGGCGGATCGTCAAGGTCTGGCCGACATCGCCCAGGATCACCTCCTGGTGGGCCACCAGGCCCGGCAGCCGCACCGAGTGGATCGGCGGCTCCGGCCCGCCGCTCGCCTGCGCCATCAGCCTCGCCGTCCGCGCCGCCGTCCCGCTCGGCGCGTCGAGCTTGCGGTCGTGGTGCAGCTCGACTATCTCAGCCTTGGCCATGTGCCGCGCCGCCTCCGCCGCGAACCGCATCATCAGCACCGCCCCGATCGCGAAGTTCGGCGCCACCAGCACGTTCGCCCGCCCCGCCTCCCGTTCGAGCTCCGGGCGCAGCGCCTCGAGGTCGAAGCCGGTCGTGCCCACCACCGCGTGCACACCCGCCCGCACGCACGCCAGGATGTTTTCCGCCGCGACCTGCGGCTGGGTGAAGTCCACCACGACCTCCGCCTCGCCGAGCACCTGCTCCAGCCTCGTATCCAGCCGCGGGTCCGCCCGGCCGCCGAGCTGCATGTCGGGCGCGCCCTGCACCGCCGCGCAGACCGCCTCGCCCATGCGCCCCGCCGCGCCCGCCACCGCCACCCGGATCATCGCCCGTCCCCGAGCCCCGCGCCGCCGTCCGTCGCGCACACCGCGCAGCGCCTCACGCCGCAACCGCCTCCAACGGCTCCAGGGCCGCCAGCAGCGCCTCCTCGTCCGGTCCGATCGCCGCCACCGACAGGCTCCCCGGCGCGAACAGCTCCCCCGCCAGCGCCCCCAGGTCGTCCATGCCCACCGCGTCGATCCTGGCGATTATCTCCTCCACCGACAGAATCGGCAGCTCGCACAGCACCGAGCCTCCCAGCCGGTTCATCCGCGCCGCCGTCGACTCCAGAGACAGCACCAGCCGTCCCTTGACGTTCTCCCGCGCCCGGATCAGCTCCTCCTCGTCCGCCGGCTCCCGCACGAAGCGCTCCAGCTCCGCCGCGATCGTGGCCATCGCCTCCGCCAGGTTCTCCGGCCGGGTTCCCACGTAAAGCCCGACCTCCCCCGTGTGGGCGAAGAGGTTGGAGAACGAGAACACCGAGTACGCCAGGCCCCGACGCTCCCGCACCTCCTGGAACAGACGCGACGACGCGCCCCCGCCGAGGATCGTGTCCAGCACCCGCAGCGCGAAGCGCCGCTCGTCCTCGCGCCCCATTCCCGAGCCGCCGAGGCACACGTGGTACTGCTCGGTGTCCTTCTCCACGAACCGCACCCGCCGCGCGAAGTCGGGCGACTCTCCGGCCGCGCCGGCGTCCGGCTCCTGGGCGGGCTCCGCCGGTGACGCCCCCGCGCCGCCATCCCCGCCCGCCGGCGCCACCGCCGCCGCCAGCTCGACCAGCTCCCCGTGGTCCACCGAGCCCACCGCCGCGATCACCACCTCCCCCGGCGCGTAGCGCTCGGCGTGAAACGCCCGCAGATCGTCCCGCGTCACCGCCGCCACCACCTCCGCGCGGCCGATCACCGGGCGCCCCAGGGGATGGTCGCCGAAGACCGCCTCGCCGAGCACGTCGAACACCCGGTCCTGGGGGTCGTCTTCGTACATCGCGATCTCTTCCAGCACCACCTCCCGCTCGGCCTCCAGCTCGCCGAAGCGGGGATGCCAAACCATGTCCCCGATCACCTCGAACGCCCGCCGCAGATGGTGGTCCAGGACGCGCGTGTAGACCGACGTCGCCTCCTTGTCGGTCCCAGCGTTGCACTCCGCCCCCATCCCGTCGAAGATCTGGTCGATCTCCGCCGACCCGTAGCGCGCCGAGCCGCGGAACAGCATGTGCTCCAGCAGATGCGAGATCCCCGCCTGCCCCGGGCTCTCCGCCGCCGACCCCGTCCCGATCCAGAAGCCAAGCGACACCGAGCGCACCACCGGCATCCGCTCGCTCACCACGCGCACCCCGCCGGGCAGGACGCTGATCCGATGGGTCTCCCCCGCGCCGCTCATCGCGATCCGGTGCCGGCGCGGCACGCCGGGACGGCTGCGCTTCGCCGCCCGGCGCTCCTCGCCCGCATCCTGCTGCTAGTAGCGATCGCGGTCGCGATCACGGCCGCCGCCGTGCCGGGGCCGGCCCGAGCCGCGCTCGCCGCCGCGGCCGCCGCGCTCGCCGCCGCGACCGTTGCTGCTCTCCCGCGGCGGACGACCGCCGCCACCGCCGCCACCGCTGCCGACCGTGACCAGCTCCTCCGCCGACTTCCCCGCGATCTCCGGGTCGTCGGCCAGGCGCAGGCCGATGCGGCCGCGCTCGCGGTCCACCTCGACGACGCGCACGTTGATCTCGTCGCCTTTGTTGAGCACCTCCTCGACGCTCGAGATCCGCTCGCCCGGGGAGACGTTGGAGATGTGCAGCAGGCCGTCCGTGCCCTTCGCCAGCTCCACGAAGGCGCCGAACGTCGTCGTCTTGACGACTTTCCCGGCGTATTCGTCGCCGACCTCGACCTCCTTCATCATCATCCGCACCCGCTCCACCAGGGCGTCGCCGAGCTCGCCGTTGGCCGAGTAGATCAGCACCTGGCCGTCGTCGTTGACGTCGATCTGCGACTCGAACTCCTCCGACAGGCCGCGAATCGTTTCCCCGCCCTTGCCGATCAGCAGGCCGATCTGGCTCGGGTCGATCTGGATCGTCTGGATCCGCGGAGCGTGCTGGCTGAGCTGGGCGCGGGGACCTTCGATCACCTCGGCCATCCGGCCCAGGATGTAGGTGCGCGCCTTGTGCGCCTGCGTCAACGCGTCTTTGAGGATCTCGAAGGTCACCCCCGAGATCTTGATGTCCATCTGCAGCGCCGTGATCCCGCGATCCGTGCCCGCCACCTTGAAGTCCATGTCGCCGAGATGGTCCTCGACGCCGGCGATGTCGGTGAGCACGATGTAATCGTCGCCCTCCTTGATCAGACCCATCGCGATGCCCGCCACCGGGCGCTTGATCGGCACCCCGGCGTCCATCAGCGACAGCGAGGAGCCGCACACCGAGGCCATCGAGGAGGAGCCGTTGGACTCCAGGATGTCCGACACCACACGGATCGTGTACGGGAAGTCCTCGATCGACGGCACCACCGGGACCAGCGCCCGCTCGGCCAGCGCACCATGGCCGACGTCACGGCGTTTCACGCCCAGGCGCCCCGCCTCCCCGACCGAGAACGGCGGGAAGTTGTAGTGGTGGAAGTAGTACTTTTTCGTCTGCAGCCCCAGCGTGTCGATGCGCATCTCCTCCTTCAGCGTCCCCAGAGCCGCCACGCTCAGCGCCTGGGTCTGCCCGCGCGTGAACAGCGCCGAGCCGTGCGTCCGCGGCGTCACCCCGACCTCGATCGCGATGTCCCGGATCTCGTCCTCCGCGCGGCCGTCGGGGCGCTTCTTGTGCACCGCGATCCGCTCCCGGATGATCGCCTTCTCCAGTTTGTCGAACGCCAGCTGAGCCGCTGCCCGGCGCGCCTTGGCCTCCTGCGCCTGCTCCTCGCTCGCGCCCTCCGGCGCGCTCGGGCCGTACTGGGCCAGGATCGCCTCCTCGACAGCCTTCGTCGCGTCCTGGCGCTCCAGCTTATCCTCCACCTGCGTCGCCGCGTCCAGCGCCGCCCCGTGGGAGGAGCGGATGTCGGCCAGCAGCGCCTCGTCGAGGACCGGCGCCGTGACCGGCGTCTTCTCCCTCCCCACCCGGTCGGCGAGCTCGCGCTGCAGCGCGCAGATCTTCTTGATCTCCGAGTGCGCGATGTCCAACGCGTCGAGGATCTCCGCCTCGGAGATCTCGTTCGCCCCGGCCTCCACCATCAGGATCGCGTCCTGCGAGCCCGACACCACCAGGTCCAGCTCGGAGCCCTCCAGCAGCTCCTCCTCGCTGGGGTTCACCACGAAGTTGCCGTCCACCTTGCCGATCCGCACCGCCCCCACCGGACCGGCGAAGGGCACGTCGGAGATCATCAGCGCCGCCGACGCCCCGTTCATCGCCAGGATGTCGTAGGGGTGCACGTGGTCGACCGAGATCGGGATCGCGATCAGCTGCGTCTCGTAGTTCCAGCCCTTCGGGAACAGCGGGCGCAGCGGACGGTCGATCATGCGCGCCGTCAGCGTCGCCTTTTCGCCGGACCGTCCCTCGCGCTTGAAGAACGATCCCGGGATTTTCCCGGCCGAGTACATCCGCTCCTCCACGTCGACGGTGAGCGGTAGGAAGTCCACGTCGCGCTGGCCACCAGCCGTGGCGGTCGCGAGGACCATCGTGTCGCCCTGGCGGACGACCACTGCGCCGGAGGCCTGCTTGGCCATCCTGCCGGTCTCAAACGAGATCTCGCTGCCGGCGATCTCCACGGAAACCCGCGTCACGGCGTTGCTGCTCATATGTTCTGCCTTCCCCGCGCCGCCCTTCGGTCGGCGGCGCATCTGTCTCTTTTATCCCTTGTTTCCGAACGAAAGGAGCTTAGCGCCTAGACGTTCTTCAGGCCCCCGAGGATCATGTGGACCCCCGGAAGGTCGGCCGGCGAGGGCGCCTGGTAGCTCCAGCGCACCACGCCGTCGGGGCCGACGATGACGAGCGCCCGCTGCGGGAAGCCGCCCTCGTGGAGCACCCCGAACGCCTCGCACGCCGCGCCCTTGGGCTCGAAGTCCGACAGCTGCGGGATGCTCACCCCGAGCTTCTCCCGAAACGCCTTCTGCGCCCAGGTGCTGTCGCAGGACACCCCATAGACGACCGCCCCGTCGGCGGTGATCTGGCCAAGCTCGCGCTCGTAGATCTGCAACTGGTCGGTGCACACCGGGCTGAACGCGAACGGGTAGAACACCAGCACCGTCCTGGCATCCCGCAGATCCGCCTCGGTGAACGGCTCGCCGTCTTCGCGGGCGAGCTTGAACGGCGGGACCGCCGTGCCGGGCTCGATGACGCTCATATCAAGTCCACGCCACTCGTCGAATAGCGCCATTGGGACGGGCTAGGACCAAGCAGAGCAAGGACGCAGGGAGCATGGCGTGCTTCGCACGCGAGCGACCGAGGACACAGCTCTGCGCCGGTCATAGCCCGTCCCAGCCTACTTGCGCAGGCCGAGCTCTTTGATCAGCGCCCGGTACCCCTCGAGGTCGTTGCGCTGCAGGTAGTCCAGGAAACGCCGGCGGCGGCCCACCAGCATCAGCAGACCGCGTCGCGAGTGGTGGTCCTTCTTCTGCGTCCGCAGATGCTCGGTGAGATGGTTGATGCGCTCGGTCAACAGCGCCACCTGCACCTTGGTGTTGCCGGTGTCGCGCTCGTCCGCGCCGAACTGGGCGGCGATCTCGCGCTTTCTCTCTGCGGTCAGGGCCATAGCGGTCGCACACGCTAGCAGACGACCCGCCGGGTCTCCTGCGTGTCGCGCGCCATCTGCGCCACGAGCGCCTGCGCGCTCTCGAAACGCCGCTCTCCACGCAGCCGCCGCACGAAGTCCAGGCGCAGCTCCTGCCCGTAGAGGTCGCCCTCGAAGTCCAGCAGGTGGGCCTCGATCAGCTCCCCCCGGCCCGTCGTGAACGTCGGGCGCACCCCGATGCTGACCGCCGCCGCCCGCGTGCCGATCGCCTTCGTCGAGGCCCGGCAGGCGTAGATCCCGTGGCCCGGGCAGACCATCGCCTCCGGCGGGATCAGGTTCGCCGTCGGGTAGCCCAGCTCGCGGCCGCGCCGGTCGCCGGCGACGACCTCGCCGCGCAACTGGAACGGGGCGCCGAGGAAATGCGTCGCCTGATCCACCTCGCCCGCCAGCACCAGGCCGCGGATGTGACTCGAGGACACCACCTCCCCGTCGATTTCCAGCAGCGGGTGCACCACCGTCTCAAAGCGCCCGTCGGCCGCCAGCAGCTCCGGGTCTCCCTGAGCACGATGGCCGAAGCGAAAGTTCTCGCCGACCGAGACCCACGTCGCCTGCAGCGCGCCCACCAGGACCTCGTCGATGAACTCCTGCGCCCCCCGCGCCGCGAACGCCGCGTCGAAGGGGATCACGATCAGCTCCGCCACCCCCAGCTCTGAGATCAGCTCCGCCTTGACCTCGATGCTCGTCAGCAGTTTCGGCGCGTGCTGCGGCGCCACCACCGACACCGGGTGGGGCTCGAACG